>Ga0209281_1000344_pt1 | contig 77878 bp, 66 predicted proteins | sample MedtruBG_FD_187514 | JGI IMG/M metagenome (GOLD analysis project Ga0209281, IMG submission 187514) | Root nodule microbial communities of legume samples collected from California, USA - Medicago truncatula BG (SPAdes) (version 2) | ecosystem: Host-associated > Plants > Roots > Nodule | place... | reverse complement strand
TGTATTACTACAAAAAATGTTACTATAAACACAGCAGCCATAGTGCAGCCATATCCAAAGATACTTAGAAGAAAAGGTATTCCGCCAAAGCCGTCAAGTTTATTTGAAAAACCAGTTCCAATAAAGATTTTATTTATAGTGGCAAAGGCTAATAATGCTATATAAAGTGGTATTAGTATTCTACCAGTAGCTTTTATCTCATATTTCATCAATTTTCCTAACATCTAAATACCTCCCTAAATAGAGCATCAACGCTCTTTCCTTCATTTTCTCTAATTTCATCAACACTTTTGGTTAAGAATATATTTCCATAGGAAATGAATACTACATCATCTAATATTCTTTCGATATCTGAAATAAGATGAGTAGAAATAATAATAGTAGCATTTTCGTTATAATTAGTTATGATTGTATTTAAAATATAATCTCTAGCAGCAGGGTCTACACCGGCTATAGGTTCATCTAGCAAATATAAATCAGCCTCTCTACTCATAACCAATATAAGTTGAACTTTCTCTTTTGTACCTTTTGACATAGTTTTTAGTTTATCATTAGGATTGATATTTAATTTTGCCAGCATGTTATATGCTCTCTCAGGATTGAAATTATCATAAAAATCTTTAAAGAAATTAATGATGTCAGAAACTTTCATCCAATCATTTAAATAAGTTCTTTCTGGTAAGTAAGATACAATCTTTTTTGTTTCGACTCCAGGTTTATTTCCTGCTATCAAAATTTCTCCACTTGATGGAGTTAAAAGGCCATTTGCAAGTTTTATAAGTGTACTTTTACCGCTGCCGTTAGGTCCTAAAAGCCCAACAATTCTACCGCGGTTAACTGTTAAATTTATACCTTTTAAGGCTTCAGCATTGGCATAAGTCTTAAACAAGTTTCTGCATTCTAAAATAGGGCTATTATCAATGCTGCCATTTGTATAAGCAGAGATTGTATCAGTTTCATTAGAATTATACAAGATTTTATTGTCAACATTACTCATTATTTCATCTCCTTTGATATAACTTCTATAAGTTCTATTGTCTCTTGTTTTGTATAACCTATTTTTTCCATGTTAAAAAGAAATTTTTCAATTTGCTCTTTTGCTAAACCGCTTCTTATATCTTTTATCATACTAATATCCTCCGTAATGAATCTACCACTTGTTCTTTGACTAAATACTAAACCTGTTCGCTCTAATTCAGTTAATGCTTTTTGCATTGTATTAGGATTTACAGCTGCATCAGCTGCCATTTCTCTAACTGAGGGCAATTTATCACCAGCCTTATATATGCCTGAAACTATTCTAAGTTGGATTTGTTCCATAAGCTGCACGTAAATTGGTCTATCGTCATTTAAATTCCATGACATAGTCTCACTCCTTTATTAATTGTATTATTGTATTATTGTACTAAGTTGTTAATACAATGATACAATAACTGTTATTCTATGTCAATATATAACCTAAGATATTTTTAAAACAAAATATCCCATATATTCCTTTAATAATCAGATGAATTATAGAAAATAAATCTTAAGGAGAATAAAAATATGTCGATATTTATAAAGAAATAATACAATTTGAAGTGAAAATTTGGAAAGTTTGATATTTACATGACCGTAGGTTTATTTACAGACAAATAATGAGGAGGATTTTTATGATAAAATTATTGGAGAATAATGAACTTGATATGGAAGCTTTGGAAATAAAAGATATAATTGATATTAAGTTATTGCAGAAGTTTCAGGATGATTTTGCTTTCGCTATGAATTGCGCGAGCGTAACTGTAGATAAAGATGGAAATCCAGTAACTAATCCAAGCTCTTATACTACTTTTTGTGATAAATTCGTTCATTCAACTAAAATTGGAGATGATAGATGTGCAGCATCTCATAAGAGGATGGGCGAAGAAGCGGCAAGAACCGGAAAACCTTATGTGGGTTTATGTCACGCTGGATTAGTAGATTTTGCTGCACCAATAATTATAGAAGGAAGACTAATTGGAACGGTTCTAGGAGGGCAAATGTTAACCGAGGCCCCTAAAGAGAATAATGTTATTCAAATAGCTAAAGAAATAAATGTTGATCCTAATTTATTTGTTAGCGCAGCTAATGAAGTTGGCAGAGTAGACATGAAACATATTGAAGCAGCGGCAAGTGTATTGTTTTTAGTTGTAAACTCCCTTGCTAAAAATGGTCATAATGAATTAAATTTAGATATTTTAACGAAGAAATTAAGCAATAATTTTATGCAGGTATCTGCTACAATAGAAGAACTTTCAGCTTCTGCAACTAATATTACATCTCAGCAAGAGGAATTGAATGGTGAAATAAGTCAAGTAGGAGAGATTACTGAAAAGATTAATACGATACTTGATTCTATAAAGAGTATTGCAGCTCAAACAAAAATGTTAGGGCTTAATGCATCAATTGAAGCCGCACGTGCTGGCGAAGTAGGAAAGGGATTCTCGGTTGTTGCAAAAGAGATAAAGAATTTAGCAGAGAATTCAAAAGAAACTGCAAAGAGTATTTCGGATTTAACAGTTAAGATTAAAGAATCAGTTCAAGGGACTATCAAGAATTCTAAAATAACTCTTGATACAACGAAGGAGCAAGCAAAGGCTATGGAGGCAGTAACACAAAATATTCAGGATTCTGTATATATTGTAGATCAATTAAGTAATATGATGGAAAATTTAAGATAATAATATGTAGTTACTTTCGAGATTATTTGAAAGTAACTTTTTTCATTCCACGAGGGCATTATTAAACTTTAGGTGGATAAAAATCAGATGTTACCTTGCTTTAGCATATCTTTTTATCATTGTTATTGAATAGGAGAAATTATATGATATAATTATCTTTAACAGTGTATATACACCTGTAAATAATAATAGAAAGAAGTGTAAATATGGGGGCAGATTTAATTAAAGAAATATTAAAATTGAAAAAAGAAAAGAATGCAGTTATTCTTGCTCATTATTATCAGCCAGGATTTGTACAAGAATTAGCAGATTATGTTGGAGATTCCTATTATCTAAGTGAAATAGCTAGAGATTGCAAGGAAGAAATTATAATGTTTTGTGGAGTTAGATTTATGGCAGAAAGTGCGAAGATATTATCGCCGCATAAAACTGTTCTGATGCCATGTGCGAGTGCAGGATGTTCTATGGCAGATATGGCTAGTGGTAAGGCCTTATTAGAATTAAAGGAAAAGTATCCAGATGCTTATGTTGTATGCTACATAAATTCGACGGCTAATGTAAAAGCACATTGTGATTTAGCTGTAACATCTTCAAGTGCACTAAAGATATTAGAAAATGTACCTAATAAACAAATAATGTTTTTACCAGATAGAAATTTAGGAGAATATATTTCAGAGTTCTTCCCAGAAAAGGAATTTATATTATGGGATGGTTTCTGCAGATGCCACAATAAAATAAGTAGAGAAGATATATTAAAAGAAAAAGAAAAACATAAGGATGCGAAAGTATTAGTACATCCAGAGTGTACAAAAGAAATTAGAGATATTGCCGATTATGTAGGAAGTACAAGTGGGATAATAGATTATGCAACTAAAGACAATGGAAATGAATTTATCATAGCAACAGAGGAAGGAATTTTACATGAATTAAAAAATAAAAATCCTAATAAAGATTTCTTTATCCCTGGAGACAAAATATGTTGCCAGGATATGAAAAAGACAACCCTTGAAAATTTATATGATGCTCTATTGAATAGAAAAAATGAAATGATTTTAAATGAAAATATTAGAAAAAAAGCTTTGAAATCATTGGAAAATATGCACTTATTAGCATCTGAAGATGCGAAAGACATTTAGGTAATAACAATGAACAGGTTTGTTGATGTATTAATAGTAGGTTCAGGAGTGTCAGGTCTTTATTGTGGGTTAAATTTAAGGGAAGATTTGAATATTTTAATTGTATGTAAAGATAATTTAAATTGCAGCAATACTTATTTAGCACAAGGTGGAATATCTATGGCTAAAGGTATAGACGATATACCTTTGTTTGTTAGTGATACTTTAAAAGCAGGTAAGTATGAAAATGATTTGGAAGCTGTTAATGTATTGGCAGCTGAGTCTCTATATAACATAAATAATTTAATAGAAATGGGACTTGAATTTGATAGGAATGAAGATGGTAGTCTTAATTTCACAAAAGAAGGTGCTCATTCTATAAGTAGAATAGTTCATACTAAAGACAATACAGGAGAAAGTACAGCAAAAATTCTAATTGAAAAAATAAAGCAAAAAGATAATATACATGTTTATGAAGATACTTTTTTTGTAGATATTATAGAAAAAGATAATAAATGTATTGGAGCTATATTAATTAAGGAGAACGAGCAGATAAATGTTTATGCAAAAACTGTAGTGCTTGCCACTGGAGGAATAGGTGGATTATTTAATAACTCAACAAATCAAAAAATATTAACCGGAGATGGAGTTGCAACAGCAATAAAACACAATGTAGAACTTAAGGATATTAATTACATTCAAATTCATCCAACAGCATTTTATGAAGATGGAAGAAATGAAAGAAGATTTTTAATATCAGAATCGTTAAGAGGGGAAGGCGGAATTCTAACAAATATTAATGGTAAGAGATTTGTAAATGAACTTTTACCTAGAGATGTGGTATCTCAAGCAGTTTATGAACAAATAAGAGAAACTGAAACTCCTTATGTATATTTAGATATCAGATTTTTAGGTGAAGATTATATAAGGAATAGATTTTCAACAATTTATGAAGAATGTTTGAGAAGAGGAACTGATATAACAAAAGAATATATTAAAGTATCTCCGGCGCAGCACTTTTTCATGGGAGGAATAAGGGTTGATATTAACTCGCAAACATCCATGAAAAATTTATATGCAGTAGGAGAGGCAAGTTGTACAGGAATACATGGTGCCAATAGACTAGCAAGTAATTCATTACTTGAAGGACTTGTATTTTCGAGAAGGGCTGCATGTTTAATAAACAGTACTGTGGATAAACAAGAAATAGAAGTTTTTACTGTGGAACAATTAAATAAATCCATAGAAGAAATAGCCTATGAAAATAGAAATTTGGTAACAAGGGTTATAAAGGAAAAGGGAGGAAAGTTAGATGATGAACTACTTAGTTGTAGATAAGATCATACGGGATGCACTTATCGAAGATACACCAAATGAAGATATAACAACAAATTCAATTATAGATGAAAAGAGTACTGCTACAGTTGAACTGTTATGCAAAGAAGATGGAATTGTTGCAGGGTTAGAAGTATTTAAAAGAGTATTTGATATATTGGGGAATGTTGAAATAGAGTTTTATAAAAATGATGGTGACAAAGTAAATGAAAAAGAGAAAATTGGATTTTTAAAAGGTAATACAAGAAACTTATTACTTGGTGAAAGAATAGCATTAAATTTATTGCAGAGAATGAGTGGGATAGCAACACTAACAAATAAATTTGTTCAAGAGATAGGTCACACAAGCACAAAGCTATTAGATACAAGAAAAACAACACCCAATCTTCGGATTTTAGAAAAATATTCAGTAAAAGTTGGTGGAGGATGTAATCACAGATTTAATCTATCAGATGGAATTATGCTTAAGGATAATCATATAAGTGCAGCAGGTGGAATAAAAAATGCTGTATTTCTTGCAAGAAAGAGTTCTTCATTTGTTAGAAAGATAGAGGTAGAAACGGAAAATCTTGAAATGGTAAAAGAAGCATTAGAGGCAGAAGCTGATATTATAATGCTGGACAATATGACTTTAGATATAGCTAGAAGAGCAGTAGAAATGATAGATAAAAGAGCCTTAATAGAATTTTCAGGAAATGTTGAATTAAATAATATAAGGGAAATAGCAGAAATAGGAGTAAACTATATATCTGTAGGAGCTTTAACTCACTCAGCTAAAATATTAGATTTTAGCATGAAGAACTTAACTCTACTTTAAAATTCATTAGGTGCTATAGATAAACAAACTGTAACATATAATTATGCTTATAACTCACCGAAAGAATGGGTACTCTGTTGTTTCGGTTTCTAGAGAATTTGGCTGTGGATTTCTACCAGCAGAAGTTGCGCCCATTTGAGCATGCCCCTTTGGCAAGCAAATGACAAGCTAAAATAGAACAACTTCTGCTGAAGAAATCCTACAGACAAATTCTTAATGAAACACTGCACAAAAGAGTACCCATTCTTTCTGGTATGGAATATACTTTAAATTATAAATCAAGTATTTTATTTTGGTATTATAGATAGTGTTCATCGATGAGAACTTAAAGTATGCTAGACTCAGAAATTAGGAGCATGCAGAAATGATGCAACCAGCCATTTAGAAACTTTCAGCTTGTTTTCAGAGTCTTATTGAATAAACCTGTATCTAATTTTGGTGAGTATATACATAAGTTAGATTATCAATGCGAAACCCTGTAACTTGATATCATGAATTATAAAGCTTGATTCTGAAATTTAATATATGTTATTATAAAGTTAAATATAATATAAGATTAACAGAGTTGTTTCAAAGACATTTTTTAATTGAAACAACTTTTTATTTTAATATTTTAAAAATAAATTAGTTATAAAGGTTCTTTTTGGTTTGTATCAAATGAAACGGATTTATTATTAGTATTCAATTATAATGAATACATAAAGTGAGTAATTTACTAGAATACATTATTTAAATTAATGATGTATGACTAATATTAAAATATGGTGAAGAGTGAGTGTAGGAGGAGAGTTTTATGATAAGAAGGGTTATTAAAATAGATGAAGAAAAATGCAACGGATGTGGGCTTTGTGCAAGTGCCTGCCATGAGGGTGCCATTGGAATTATAGATGGAAAAGCAAAATTATTACGTGATGATTATTGTGATGGACTTGGTGATTGTCTCCCTTCGTGCGCAACTGGAGCAATTACTTTTGAAGAACGTGAAGCAGCCCCTTATGATGAGGAAGCAGTAAAAATAAATATGGAGAAAAGAAAAATGGAACAACAAAAGAGTGAAATGAAGAAGGATGGAAATATATCATTTGGATGTCCAGGTTCACAAGCCCAAATGTTAATGAATCAAAAGAGAATAGAAGTAAAAAAACAAACCAATTCAGATGAGGTAGTATCTCAGTTAAATCAATGGCCAGTACAAATTAAACTTGTTGCTCCAAATGCAGCATATTTTAATAATGCAAATTTACTTATTGCTGCTGATTGTACAGCTTATGCATATGGAGATTTTCATAACAAATTTATTAAAAATAGAATTACATTAATAGGATGTCCAAAACTTGATGAAGGTGACTACTCTGAAAAGTTAACAACAATCTTAGAGATGAATGAAATAAAAAGTGTTACAGTTGTAAGAATGGAAGTACCTTGCTGCGGTGGAATAGAGAATGCAGTTAAAAATGCATTAAAGGCAAGTGGAAAAATGATTCCTTGGCAAGTAGTAACAATTTCAAGAAACGGCGAAATTATTGAGTAGAAATAAAGAGTAGGGTATACCTGTATTTAAATTTTTAGATACAGGTATACCTTATTAATTTTTAGATTAAACTTTAAAAAATAGGCTTAAAAATTAAGTGATTTTATGAAATTTAAATGAGTAAAGTAAGTAAAAAATTATCCATGCAATAATAAGAAAATAGAGGATATTATTAATACGTTGTAGAATACTATAATAATGAGAATTTTAAGGGGGAGTATATATGAATAAAAGGAAAGTATTAATACCGGTAGATGGAACTGAGAGAAGTATGCATTCTTTAGATTTTGTAAAAGAGATATTTCCCAAAGACTCAATTGAAATCATAATAATGAATGTCAAAGAGTTAGTATTAATTAATGAAATGATAGTTGCTGATGAAATAAAATTTGCTCAAGAATTGGGTGAAGAAATTTTAGAAGCTGCAAAAGAAAAAATGAAAGACTATAAGGTTGAGACGTATTTTACTTTTGGATATCCTGGAGATGAAATTGTAAAGAAGGCAAATGAAGAAAATATAGGTGTAATCGTTATGACTAGATCTACTAAAAGAGGCTTAAATAGAATTATAGGGTCAGTAACGACAAATGTTGTAAAACGTGCTAAATGCATTGTAATGATAGTTCCTAATGATTTTTCTATTAGTATTAAATAATTATTGAAATAGGTTCAAAGTAAATTTTATAGGTTATCTTAAAAATCGTAATTTTAAGGTAGCCTTTGTTTTGAAATGTAGAATTTTACTGTATTTAATGATATAATAAAGCAAAACTTATTTACTAAATTCATATAAATAGGTAATAATATAAATTATAAAGAAATCTTTTATAAGTAAAACTTATCAGGTGGTGTTAATCACTCCAGCTGAGTTTAGTTGAGCCTATCTATAGTCAGAAATTTCTCTGCTTAACGATGGAAAGAGGAAAGTAGTGAAAAAGAAGGACATGAGATAAAATTTATTTTTTAGTATTAAGGAGTAAAAAATGAGAGCAGTTTATAGAAACCCAAGAGAATTAGCAACATGTTTAAAGGATATTGTGGATACATATCACGATGATTTAATTTCATATGAAAAAATGGAAGAGAGAATCATGAAAATAGTTGATGCAAATAGAGATGCTATTTACAAAGAAAAAAGCATGTCTACCAAAATAGCTAATGTTTTAGGTGAAAAAAGAGTAGAAATAATTAATGAAGTTGTTGAAAGTAAAACGAAAGATGTTTAATTAGTTTTACAGTTTAGGAGTGAATTTTTAATGGGTAAGAAGATAATATTAACAGGAGATAGACCAACTGGAAAGTTACATATTGGACATTATATAGGTTCTTTAAAAAATAGAGTAACTCTTCAAGAGTCTGGATTGTATGAAAGCTTTATAATGATTGCAGATCAACAAGCTTTAACTGATAATGCAAGAAATCCTGAAAAGATAAGAAATAGTTTAAGAGAAGTGGCATTAGATTATCTAGCTGTTGGAATTGATCCAAGTAAGTCTAATATATTTATACAATCACAAATACCGGAATTAAATGAATTAACAATGCACTATCTTAACTTGGTTACACTATCAAGGCTTGAGAGAAATCCAACAGTTAAGCAAGAAATAAAGCAAAAAAACTTTGAAAATAGTATACCAGCAGGATTTTTAATATATCCTGTAAGTCAAGCGGCAGATATTACAGCCTTTAAGGCAGATACAGTACCTGTTGGTGAGGACCAATTACCTATGATTGAACAAACAAGAGAAATTGTTAGAAGTTTTAATTCTATATATGGAGATGTTTTAGTAGAACCTGAAGCTGTACTTCCAAGTTCTAATGCAGGAAGATTACCAGGAACTGATGGTAAAGCTAAAATGAGTAAATCAATAGGAAATTGTATATATTTATCAGACGATGCTGATACCATTAAAAAGAAAGTTATGTCAATGTACACGGACCCTAACCATATAAGAGTTGAAGATCCAGGTCAAGTAGAAGGAAATACTGTATTTACTTATTTAGATGTTTTTGCTACTGATAAGAAAGCAGTAGAAGAAATGAAAGAACATTATAAACGTGGTGGACTTGGCGATGTAAAAGTTAAGCGATATTTAAATGAGGTTTTACAAGCTGAATTAGAGCCAATAAGAAATAGAAGGCTTGAATTTGAAAAAGATATTGAATCAGTATATAAGATGCTTAAAGATGGTAGTGATAAAGCTAGAGAAGTAGCTGCTAACACATTAAGGGAAGTTCGTGAAGCAATAGGTATAGAGTACTTTTCAGTAAAATAGGAAAGTGAATATTCATTAGAGGGGGAAACCAAAATGAAGGCTATTGGGATATTAAACTATCCAGTAGAAGATGTGTTTCATATTTTTATAAAGAACGCAAAAAGGGATTTTTCAGATTTTAACGAAGAAGATGCGACAGGATGTAAAATTGAAAAAAGTATAAATACTGGTAGACCAACTCCAGTACAATGTACAGTTGAAATAACTGCATATGCAAAAAATGAAAAGTATCAGATTACCACTTCAACAAGTTTTTCAACATGTGTATCTACGTACAATTTTAAAGGTCAAAAAGATGGCACAACAAAATTAGTATTTGAAGAAGAACAATCAACAGATAAATTTTTTGGATATATGTCATTGTGGATTCAAAGATTTATGGCTAGACGTGCCTTTAAGGCAAAATACAATAATATTATAGAAGCCCTTAATAATGAGTTAAAAACATATACTAATAATAAAGAACGAAGTAAGCCTAAAAATAAATAATAAAAAACAGGATTGTTTAAAAATATCTTATATAAAAACAATCCTGTTTTTTATTGTAACGTATTAAACCCAATTACCATCCTTGAAAATTTGAACTTTTTCGCCATTAGGTTTTATGCCTATTATATCGGTATCTTTAGTTCCTATCATAAAATCAACATGAGTTAATGAAACATTTGCACCTGCTAATTTTGTTTCGTCGTTTGTCATTTTTTCTCCGTTTTTTATGCAGCATGGATATGAAGAACCAAGAGCTAAGTGGCATGAGGCATTTTCGTCATATAAAGTATTATAAAAAATTATGTTTGAATTTGAAATTGGAGAATTATAAGGAACTAAAGCAACTTCACCTAGGTGCCTTGAACCCTCGTCTGTATTAAGAAGTTCCTTTAAAATATCTAAACCAGTTTCAGCAAAACAGTCAACAACTTTCCCATCCTTAAAAGTAAGAGAAAAATTATTTATTAAATTCCCACAATAACTTAACGGCTTAGAACTATATACAATTCCATTTACATCATTCAACTTTGGAGTAGTATAAACCTCTTCAGTAGGCATATTTGCAATAAAATTAAGACCATCTTGAGTGAGGTCTTCTCCGCCACACCAAATATGATTTTTAACTAACCCTATTTTTAAATCAGTGCCGATGGAATTTGTAAAATGAAGATATTCAAATTCGTGATTATTTAATTCAGATACTTTTTCATGTAGAAGATTAGTGTGCTTATTCCACGCATCTATAGGATTATCTTCCTTAAGTCTCATGACAGTAAAGATGGCATCCCACAATTTTTCAACTGCTTCATTTGAGTTAACATCATTAAAAACTTTTTTTGCCCAGTTTTCTGTAGGAATCGAGATTATACACCATGAATTTTTATTGGAATTACATGCTTGGTAATATTTATGTAGAGCTACACGTCTGCTCTTTTGATATAATGATATTTTATCAGAATCTACATCTTTAAAAATATCGGGATCAGATGCAGAGATGCTTAGAAAAGCTGCATTTTTATCTACATAATAGTCATATTTATCTTTCTCAAAATTAGGAACGAAAGAAAGGACCTCTTTATTAGAATAATTGAACTTGATTTTATTAAATTTCTCATCAGTATAATTTATAACAACATCACAGGCACCAGCCTTATAAGCTTCCTCAGCAATCATTCTCACAAAATCGCTGCATTCAATAGGACTGTTTATGACTAATAGGCCATCCTGCTGGATATTCACGCCTTTACTTATCGCAAGTTTAGCATACTTTAGTAGTAAGTCGTTGAACAAATATATCACCTCGTAATTAAAATTTTGTAGTATTATTTACTAATTCTAGCCTCTTAGCTGTATTACAATATATAATAAACAAATACATATATATTTACAAGCTTATTGCTTAATTGTATTAAAAGACTATATTAAGTAGGAATTATTAGAAATAATTATGGAAATCCTATGAGATAAATTGTATATCACATAGGATTTATCTATACTTTAAGTTATACAATATAGTATAATAAGTTTGAATAATTACTTGAAATAAAGTAAAATATATTTTTATTCATATAATAAACTTAGGAGGTTTTTAATGAAAAAATTATTAATTTTAGATTCTAATTCACTTATGAATAGGGCTTTTTACGCCTTGCCTCCTCTTACAAATAGCGATGGAATAAATACTAATGCCATTTATGGCTTTTTGAATATGTTGCTTAAAATGAAAGATGAAATAAATCCAGATAGTATAATTGCAACCTTTGATTTAAAGGCACCTACCTTTAGACATAAGGAATATTCGGAATATAAAGCTGGAAGAAATAAAATGCCTCCAGAGCTTGCAGAACAATTTCCAATAATAAAAGAATTGTTTGAGTTCATGGGGATAAAAATTTTTCAAGTAGAAGGTTTTGAAGCAGATGATTTAATTGGAACTGTATCTAAATTTGCTGAAAATAATGATACTGAAGTGTTTATAGTTACTGGAGATAAGGATGCGCTGCAATTAGCATCCGATAAAACTAAGATTGTTATTACCAAAAAGGGAGTCAGTGAAACAGCAGTTTATGACAAGAAGAATTTCATGAATGAATTTGAAATTACTCCAGACCAATTTATTGATGTAAAAGGGCTTATGGGAGATAAATCGGACAACATTCCGGGAGTACCAGGAGTCGGGGAGAAAACTGCTTTTAAGCTTATAAAAGAATATGGTTCTATAGAGGAAGTGCTTAAGAATATTGATAAGATTCCAGGAAAAAAACTTAAAGAAAATCTAGAAAATAATGTTGAGCAGGCTATATTTTCTAAAAAATTAGCTACAATTATGAGAGAAGTTCCAATTGAGTTGAGCTTAGATGATATTACTTCTAACAATAAAGAAAATATCTTAGAAATTAAAAAAATGCTCATGAAGCTTGAGATGAAATCAATTCTATCTAAATTTAAGGATACAGAGGTTTCAGTGCAATCTAATATTGAAGTGAAAATTATTGATACAATTGAAGAAATGAAAGCATTATTTTTAGAAAAGAAAAATAGAATTTATATAGATTATACTTTAACAGATGCATCTATATATTCTAAATTAGAACTGGAATACTTGATTTTTGGAGAAGAAAACATTGGAACAATCATACATTTTAAAGAGATAAGTTCTAAAAATAATGAAGAAGCATTAAAGGCTTTAAGAAACTTAATGGAAGATGAAAGTATTAATAAAGTTATACATGATGGAAAGAATTTTGTTACATTTTTAAATAAAAATAAAATTGAAATAGAAGGCTTTGATTTTGATACTGCCATAGCTGCTTATTTAATTGATTCTTCAAAAAGTAAATATGAAATTTTAGAACTAGTTAATCATTATATTGGAGAAAATCCAAATGAAGAGGATAGTAATATTAAAGGAATTCTATGTAGTTATCTTCCAGAAATTTATGAGAAATTAAAAGAAAATCTTCATAAAGAAAATATGGATAAACTTTATTACGAAGTTGAACATCCATTAATTTATGTGCTTTCATTTATGGAGAGCATTGGATTTAACATAAATAAAGGAATGTTAGATGAATTACAAGTGAAATTTAGAAAAGAAATTGATGAAACACAAAAAGAAATATATAAGTTAGCTGATGAAGAATTTAATATAAGTTCACCTAAACAACTAGGCAAGATATTATTTGAAAAGCTAGATTTGCCAGTACTTAAGAAGACAAAGACAGGATATTCAACTAATCAAGAAGTTTTGGAAAAGTTAATCAATAAGCATGAAATAATACCCAAAGTAATGTACTATAGGCAAATAACAAAAATTAATTCAACCTATGTAGAAGGTTTAAAAAATGTAATTGATGAGGATGGACGTATTCACTCTAACTTTAATCAAACGGTAACTACAACAGGCAGACTATCAAGCACAGAGCCTAACTTGCAAAATATTCCTATTAAATATGAAATGGGTAGAGAAATAAGAAAAGTATTTATCCCAATGGAAGAAACTGATATATTAGTTTCTTGTGATTATTCTCAAATCGAATTGAGAGTTCTAGCTCATATTGCAGGGGATGAAAATATGATAGATGCTTTCGAACATCATAGCGATATTCACACAAAGACAGCATCAGAAGTATTTAAAGTACCTGTAGAAGAAGTGACTCCTCTTATGAGGAGCAGAGCAAAGGCAGTAAACTTTGGAATAGTATATGGAATAAGCGCATTTAGTCTAGCAGAAGATTTAAAGATTACAAAAAAAGAAGCTGAAGAATATATGGCTATTTACCTAGAAAGATACCCTAAAATAAAAGAGTATCTAGAAAATGTAGTTAAAGAAGCTGAAGAAAAAGGATATGTGTTAACAATTTTAAATAGAAGAAGATTTATTCCTGAGATAAAATCTTCGAATAAAATAGTTAAGGCACTAGGGGATAGATTGGCGATGAACGCTCCTATTCAAGGAAGTGCAGCTGATATAATAAAGCTTGCAATGGTTAATGTTTATAATAAACTAAATGAAAAGAATTTAAAAAGTGAACTAATACTTCAAGTGCACGATGAACTCATTTTAAATGTTAAAAAAGATGAATTCGAGGAAGTTAAGAAATTAGTTGCCCATGAAATGGAAAATGCAATTAAATTAAAAGTTGCACTCGATGTAGATGTCAATTTTGGAGATACATGGTACGATGCTAAATAATGCACTGTATAATTAAAAAGGTGGTTTTTAGATAAATGATTAAAATTGGATTAACAGGTGGAATAGGCACAGGAAAAAGCACTGTTTCGAGTATTTTAAAGAGTGAAGGATTTTCGACTATAGATGCAGATACTATAGCTAAAGAAGTACTTGAAAAATATCCGAAAATACTAGAAATGGTCCGTGCGCAATTTGGAGGAGGTTTCTTTGATTGGAGAGGGGAATTTAGAAGGAAAGAATTTGGTAATCATATTTTCAGATTTCCTAAACAAAGAATAAAATACGAAAGTATAATTATGCCTTATATTAAAGAGTCAATTAAGGAAAAAATCGAGAGATATGAACAAAAAGGCGAAAAAATAGTAATACTTGATGCTCCGACTTTAATTGAAAATGATATGCATGGTGAAATGGACTATGTTATACTTGTATATGCTGATAATTCAGTTCAAATTCAAAGAGTTATGAACAGAGATAAATTAACAAAAGTTGAAGCGGTTAGCAGGATAAATTCTCAAATGTCAGTTGAAGAAAAAAAAGAGTTTGCAAATATCATTATTGATAATAATGGCGAATTAATTGAAACACAAAAGCAAGTTTATGATTTGATTGATTTTATGAAATTAATATGCTAGATTAAGGAGAAAATAATGAGATTTCTAAAAAAAACCTTTCGTACACTAATATTGTTATTAGTAGTTATAATAGCTATCGGAGTAGGTTCTAGATATGTTATAAAAGAGAAGTTTTTTCCTTACAAATATCGAGAGTATGTGGATAAATATAGTATTCAATATAATTTGAATCCATTATTAGTATTGGCAGTAATAAAGACAGAAAGTAAATTTGATGATGATGCTCAATCCCATAAAAATGCGGTAGGGCTCATGCAAATAACTGTTGATACAGGAGAGTGGGCAGCTAAGGAAATGGGATATAGTACATTTTCAAAGGAAGATTTGTATGATGAAGAATACAATATCAAAATGGGATGCTGGTACCTAAAAAGATTAAGTGATACTTTTAATGATTTAGATTTAGCAATTGCAGCTTATAATGCGGGCCCAACTAATGTACAATCTTGGCTTGATAACGAGAAGTATTCTTCAGATGGAAGGAGTATTGATTATATACCTTTCGGAGAAACGAAAAAGTATGTGGATAAAGTTAATACTTACTATAATATATACGAATATCTGTATAGCGAAAAAAAAGGATACTTTGATGCAGATAGAATGGTAGAGTTGATTAAAAGTTTTTTTGATGTACATTTTTTAAGTTAATTATTAGCCTTACAGCTAATAATTAACTTAAGATTATTTTCGAAAACTTACTTGAAATTTTTGAAAAAATGAATTATTATTAAATAGTTACTTTAATATTTTGCAGGTGTGGTGGAATGGCAGACACGCTATCTTGAGGGGGTAGTGTTCATATGGACGTACGGGTTCAAGTCCCGTCACCTGCACCAAAAAAAGTTATGGAAACCTAGTGAAATAGGAATTCTGTAGACAATCGAATAAATATGAAAAAGGTACGTTTATATATGAATTTAAAGTATATGGGTGTGCCTTTTTTGTTGTGCAAAAATCGTAAAGGTTATTAATCTTTTTCAAAATTTAGTATTTTTCTATTTGTAATTAGGACTAATGTTAAAATTCAGATAATATTTACTCATAAATTGCGTGAATATAATGATAAATATCCCAAATTAATAATTTTAAAAATGACTTTTAGTCATTTTTTATGATATAATTTATTCATAAAAATAATGTAGATTTTTCTTATATAACTATACATAGGAAAATGGTCATATGTATAGTTATATAAGAAACTTTCTGGACAAATGACATGAATTATTTAATATAATCATATATCTAGAGTTGAGCAATTATTAATACTGATAAAGATATTACAATAGATTGAAAAAGTAAATCAGATATAAATTAACGTTTCGATTATTATTAATAGAGGGATAAAGTATGAAGAATATAATAAAAATTTTTAAGAGAGATATTAAGAATATATTTACTAATTGGATAGCAACAGTTGTAGTAGTGGCTCTAATGATAATTCCGTCTTTATATTCTTTAATAAATATAAAAGCATCATGGGATCCATATTCTAATACTAATGGAATCCAAGTAGCGGTTATTAATGAGGATAAAGGTACAATATACAAAGAACATGATATCAATTTGGGAAATGAGCTTGTTGATAAGCTTAAAGATAATGATAAATTGGGATGGGTGTTTGTGGATAAACAAACTGCCCAGGAAGGTTTAATCATGGAGAAGTATTATGCAACTATAGAAATACCAGAGGATTTTTCTGAAGATGTTACAACAATAGTTAAAAAGGATGTTGTAAAGCCTAAATTAATATATACAGTGAATGAAAAGAAAAATGTAATAGCATCCAAAATAACCGATGCTGGTGTTAAAACTGTAAAAAAGCAATTAGATCAAAATATAGCAAAGACTATTTCGGGAATAATGTTTAGGTTATTTGATGAAGTTGGAATAGATATAGAAAATAATAGATCTGAACTTAGAAATATAATGGATTATGTTTATAAGTTAGATGAGAATATGCCAGAGCTTGAAAAAGTATTAGATGAAGCGATTAATGGGACAATAAGTATGTCAGAGTTAATAACTAAAACAAATGAACTTATACCTACAGTTGCAGATACTATTGACGGAACTTCAGATTTTTTAAATAGCACTCAAGACTATTTAGATGAAACTCAAGGTAACTTACAAAATGATTCGCCGTTGATTAAGGAGGATTTAGTTAACGCGGAAAATGCTCTTGATATAGCAGGTGTTGAGCTTGGAAATATTGATGATAAAATATTACCAGAGGTTGAGAAAAAGACATTGTTACAAGCATTAGATACTGCGAATGCTACAAGGATCACTGTCGATGATGCAAAATCTAAACTTAAGAATATAAAAAAAGTAATTGATAAAGTTAGTAAGGTTGAAATTCCTAAGGTGTCAATTGATGAATCTCTTCAAGGTTCAGAAGAGATAAGTAAAATTCAAGAGAGCCTTGATAAGCAGTCAGAAACCTTAGAAAATGTACAAGGTGCATTAAAGGAAGAAAGTAAGCGCATTTCTAAGATTATAGATAGATTAGATACAGTAAATGAGAATCTTGATAAACTTATTAATAGATTTAATGAAGCTCTTGATAAGCTTGGTAATGGAGAGAAGTTACTAGATACTCAAGAACTTACTGATACAAGAAAAATATTAGACGATGCACATACTTTAGTTGCAAATATTATAGATAATTATGATTCGGAGATTGTACCAACAATTGATAAGAGTTTTGATTCAATGAGAGAAATTTTGGATAATGGATTAAATTTATCGGCACAGGGAAAGAAGATCTTGCCTGACATTCAAGAGATGCTAGATGCATTTAAGAATACCTCAGAGCTATCTAATGATGAGTTAAATAAGTTGAAAGATAAATTTCCAGAAATTAAAGATAATGTTCATGAATTAGCACAAAGACTAAAAAAGATTGATAATAAAGAGGATATTGATGAACTATTAGATATAATAACCAATGATTGGGATGCTCAAAGTGACTTTCTATCCAGCCCGGTAGAGATTGAAGATAATAGGTTATTTCCATGGCCTAATTATGGTTCAACAGTGACACCGTTCTATACGGTTTTATGCTTATGGATTGGTGGATACTTACTTTCAGTATTACTTGGAACAGAATCTCATCCAGTGGAGGAAGGCAAAGAGCTAAAGAATTATGAGAAGTATTTCGGAAGATTGACGCTATTCTTATTTATAGGTATAGGACAAGCAATAGTGGCAAGTTTAGGGGCATTGCTTATACTAAATTCTTATGCAGTTCATCCTGTAATGTTTGTGTTCTATAGTATATTTATAAGCATTGTATTTAACTGCATAATTTATACTGCTGTAAGTCTTTTTGGATACGGAGGTATAATATTAGGCGTTGTATTGTTGGTGATACAGGTTGCTGGTACTAGTGGTAATTTCCCAATAGAAGTTAATCCAATAGGGTTTCAAGAGTTATTTCCATTTCTTCCTTTTACTTATGCGATTAGCGGGGTAAGGCAGATAATGGCAGGAATAATATATTCCATATTACTTAGAGATAGTGGTATATTATGTGTATTTATGATTGGATCAATTGCTAGTGGCATTTTGTTCAAAGAAACGCTGAATGCAAAAAGAAAAGATATAGTCAATAAATTAAAAGAAAGTTCTATAATGAGTAGTTAAGGCACATGAAAGAAAATAATTTATATTGTGATTATCAGAGGAATTAATTATGAATAACATATTTAGAATTTATAAAAGAGATATTAATAGAATACGCACTAACTGGGTAGCAAGACTTATGATTATAGTAATTATAATTATTCCATCCATGTACTCATTAATAAATATAAAAGCTTCATGGGATCCGTATTCAAATACAAGTGGAATTAAAATTGCAGTTGTTAATGAAGATAAGGGAACTGTTTTTAAGGAGCAAGATATTAACTTAGGAGAAGAACTAGTTGATAAACTTAAAGATAATGACAAGCTAGGATGGGTTTTTACAGATAAAGAAAGTGCAAAGAAGGATTTATTATTAGAAAAGTATTACGCAACGATAGAAATACCAGAAAATTTTTCTAAGGATGCAACAACACTGGTTGAAAAAAAAATCGAAAAACCTAAACTTATATATACTGTAAATGAAAAGAAAAATGCAGTTGCTCCTAAGATGACTGACTCAGGAATAAAAACTGTACAAACTGAACTTGATGAGAATATTATAAAAACTGTTTCAGGAATATTATCTAGAATCTGCAATGAAAAAGGTGTTGATATACAAGAAAACAGACCTAAGCTTAGAAAAATTGTCGACAATATTTATGAATTAGATGATAACATGGCAGAACTCGAAGAGCTTTTAGATAGTGCTTCGAGTGGGACAGAAGATTTGACTAAAGTATTAACTAAAACAAATGATATGCTTCCAACAATATCAGATATGCTTGATTCGTCAGAAGAATTTTTAACTGGTAGTAAGACAGTGTTAGATGATACTCAAGGACAGTTATCAGATATTTCACCGATAATAGAAGAAGATTTGGTGAAATCAGAAAACATTCTAGATAACTCAAGTGTAAAACTTAAAAATTTAGATGAAAAGATATTACCAGAGATCGCTAAGAAAACATTGCTAAATGTAAGGGATTCTGCAAGTGCGGCAAAAGAGACACTTATTGACACTGAATCAAGGCTTAAGAGCATAAAGAAATTTATTGATAAATTAAGTAAAATGAAAATCCAAATTCCTTCTTTTGGTGATAATGATACTGATTTAGAACAGTTAAAATTATTAAGAGAGCAGCTAGATAAACAAGCAAGTGATTTAAATAATATGCAGGATGATCTAAAAGATGTTAGCAAAATAATTTCAGATACTGTTGATAAGTTAAATACTATTGAAGACAAGTTACAAATAGTAGTTGATAGGTCAGATGATGAAATAGATAAAATAGATAGCGAAGGGTTAAATATTCAAACACTTAAAGATACTATAGAAGTGATAGATGAAGCACATACCTTAGTAGCTGATATTACAGATAGTTATGGTTCTGAAATAGTTCCATCAGTTGAAAAAGGATTTAATTCAACCAGAGATATTTTAGATAACAGTTTGTCCGTAGTTAGTGAGGCAAGAGATACATTACCTGAGGTAGAAAATTTATTGAGTGTTTCACAGGATGCAGCACATCTATCCATAAATGAGTTAAACAATCTAAAAGATAAGTTTCCAGAAGCTAAAGATAAGGTTCATGAATTAGCTGATAAACTTAGAGAAATGGATGAAGAGAATAAAGTTGATGAATTATTAGATGCAATGACAAGTAATTGGGAGAATCAAAGTGATTTTGTTGCCAGTCCAGTTGAAATACAAGATAATAGATTATTTCCATGGGCTAATTATGGTACAGCTGCAACTCCATTTTATACAGTACTTTGTTTATGGGTTGGAGCATTGCTTGGGTCAGCATTATTATCAGTCGGAGCTCCGGAATTTGAGGATGGGACTAAAATTAAGCCTTATGAAATGTATTTAGGTAAATTACTAGTGTTTTTATCCATTGGTATATGTCAAGCAATCATTGCAAGTACGGGAGCTTTGTTTATATTAAAAAGCTATTCTGTTCATCCAATAATGTTTATTTTGTATAGTGTGTTTATAAGTATGATATTTATCATCATTATATATACTGCAGCTAGTTTGCTAGAGGCAGTAGGAAAAGCAATCATGGTTGTCTTGTTAGTATTACAGATGGCAGGAGCTAGTGGTAATTTTCCAATAGAAGTTACTCCGGTTATATTCCAAAAAATATATCCATTTCTACCTTTTACTTATGCCATAAGCGGAATGAGGCAGATAATGGCTGGAGTTGTATACTCAATATTGTTAAAAGACATGGCAATGTTGATTATTTATGCAGTTTTGGTACTTATAATTGGAATAGCAGCAAAGGGAACAGTCAATAAACTAACAACTAAAACTATGGCTAAATTACATATGAGTGGAATAATGCGTCATTAAACTTAATATTTATTATTCATAATTTGGCAAGTTGCTTCATATATTAAATAAGCTAAATAAAATTGTAAATTAATTGGATTTTGAGGTGATATAATATATGAAAAGTGATCCAAAGAAAAAGAAGAAAGCTAGAATTATTCCATTCATTATATCCATAGCGATTCCACTTTTAGTTGGAGGTCTTGCAACAGTTTTTCTACCAAATATGAGATCAATATATGAAGGGTTGTCAAAACCAATTTTTTCACCTCCTTCAATGGTTTTTCCAATTGTTTGGACAATCCTATATATACTTATGGGGATAGCATCGTATAAAGTGTACATTCTGAAATATGATAATATAGATGTAAGTTCGGCAATATTTGTGTATAGTATACAATTATTATTAAATTTTTTGTGGACGATAATATTTTTTGGATTTAGACTTTACGGAATGGCTTTTCTAGAACTAATTGCGTTAATCTTATTTGTAATTCTAACAATAAAAAGATTTTATTCAAGAGCGGGAATAAAAGTAGCTGCACTGCTGCTCCCATATTTAATTTGGCTTATATGTGCAGGGGTCTTAAATTTCTATATTTGGATGTTAAATGAGATGTGAAATTTTCACTAATCCTACTTTATCATATCATCCTATATTGATACCCAATTCATGAATTAGATTTATACTTTGAAATATATCCTAACTAGAAATGAGGAGCATACTTAAACGTATGCTCCTCATTTCGGTAAGTTATATGTTTAAATCTAATTATCATGTTAGGTATTTATAAATAAATTTCTCGTATTTAATTATTAGTTTTCAAAAAAATATATCTATTTTACTATTTCAAGAATATTAATATTATATACTATCAATTTAGGGAGGAGTCTACTTTGAGATATTTTAATTATTATAACAAATAGTTTCAAAGTGGTATAAAGTATGAAGAAAGAATTAACTCCAAGTGAAGTTATTTTTAGTGCTTCAAGCACAGATACAGTTAGGAAAAGTAAAATTAATAAAATACCGGAATTAACATCTACTTTAAATAAAATAAAAAAAGCTTTGAGTATTGAAAAGGACGGATACAATATATATTATGTTGATTCATTTTCAAAAGAGAAGTTAAATGGATTAATAGAATATATTAAGAGTGTATACAAGAATCTTCCACCGCCTAAGGATATATGTTATGCAATTTCCCAAGAACAAATGAATCCTATTGCATTATTTTTACCAAATGGAAGAGGTAATTTACTAAAAGAAATGATTGACGAACTTAAGGAGAAGTATTTTGAGTGTATAATGAATTTTTATACAAGCTCTTCTGACGATGAAAAAGAAAGTATAATTGAAGAAATAAGTGAAAAAAGAAGTGATTATATAACTAAGCTTATGGATTCAGCTAAGACTAAGAATTTTGATGTTAAAGCAACTAGCGGTGGATTTGTATTTATTCCATTAAAAGATGAAGGCGACGAAATGACTGAAAATGATTATGAGAACTTAGAGTCAGATACTCAAGAAACTATTGAGAAGCAGGCATCAAAATTGAAAAAAGAAGCAGAAATTATTTTAGAGACGTTGAAAGATATTGAAATAAAATCTATTGAAAAACTCAAAGAGATTTATAGAGACTATATAAAGAAGAATATGCAGAAACACAAGGATGATTTATTACTTCAGTTTATATCTCAAGATGAGGTATATAAATATTTACTCCAAGCGTATGATGATATTGAAGAAAAAGTAGTAGATTGTTATACAATTAATTTCGAGGAAGATGAGGAAGGTATAAAAGAGATATTTTCTAAGTATGATATCAATGTAATTGTTGATAATTTGAATGTAAGTGCGCCTAATGTTATTTATGAAGAAGATCCTACTATTGGAAATTTAATTGGAAATATTGAATATAGAAATAATAACGGTGGATACAGTACTGATATCTCCTTAATTAGCGCAGGAAGTTTATTGAAAGCAAATGAAGGGTGTTTAATAGTAAGATTGAGTTCTTTAATAAGCAGTGGATTGAGCTATTATTATCTGAAAAAAGCATTAATTCATGGAAAGGTAAATTATAATTATACTAAAAGTTATTTGGAAGTAATATCGATTGCTGGATTAAAACCTGAGTCTATTCCAATTAATTTAAAAGTTATTATTATAGGAGATTATGAGAGTTTTCAAATATTGCACGATAATGATGAAGATTTTAAAAGAATATTTCCAATTAGAATAGAGGCTGATATTGAGCTTAAATATAGTAATAATACTAAAAACTCTGTTGCATCTATCATCAAGGAAAAAATAAAGAAAGATAATTTGCTAGATATAACAGATGATGCCCTTAATGAGATAATAAAATATTTGGCTAGGGTGGCTGGTCAAAGAAATAAAATATCTATAGATGATTATTATATTAATAAATTACTATATCTAGCGAATAATAATGCCAAAGAAGATGATAGAAAAAATATTGAGAAAAAAGATATAATTGAGATTGCCTACGAAGATGAAAAAATTCTAGAAGATATAATGGATAATTATAGAAATAAGAAAATATTAATTACTACAAATGGAACTAGGGTTGGAGCGATTAATGCACTAGCTGTAGTTGGAAATGGTGCTTATAGCTTTGGTAAACCAATGAGAGTAACATGTTTATCTCATATCGGAGATGGAAGAATAATTGATATTCACAAGGAAAGCAAAATGAGTGGAAATATTCATGAAAAATCAATTAGTACTCTTCGAGGAGTGTTAAGTAATTTAATAAGTCCATATGAAAGATTGCCTGTAGATCTACAACTAAGTTTTGAGCAAACTTATGGTATGGTTGAGGGAGACAGTGCATCTGTGGCAGAAATTATTTGTATCCTATCTGCATTAAGTAAGAGACCAATAAGACAAAATATAGCTGTAACTGGATCAATAAATCAATTTGGAGAAATTCAAGCAATAGGTGGTGTTAATGAAAAAATTGAGGGATTTCATAGAGTATGTAGTGCCATAGATAAAATAAGTGGTAAGGGAGTTCTAATACCAAGTTCAAATATTGATGAATTAATATTAAGAAGTGAAGTTGAAGAAGATATTAAAAAGAAGAAATTTCATATATATACTATGGATACTTTGGAAGATGCTATTGAAGTGTTAATACTCGAAGAAGGTGAAACGGTTAAAAGCTTTTATAAAGAAATAGAAAATGAAATAACGAAATATAAGAGTTGTAAGAGGAAGAGCGGCAAATAATAATTAGAGAATAATCAATGGTATTAATCCTATGTTTATAGTAAATTAATAAAATAAATATTAATTAAATCAAATTAAAATAGATGTATTTGCGTTAAAACTAGAAAATGTTAAGCAATAACATCTATTTTTATTTATAATGCTTCATAGAAATTATGTATATTTTATTAAAGTCATAAATGCTTTTAGGATTATTTCTATATATAATAGCTAGTGCCAAATAAATAGAGTGCGATTTATAAATAGAAAAAAATGTAATAAATAGTTTGACGTTGAATAAAAAAATATGCTAAAATATGGTAAAAGGGTGAAATCAAGTCAAGGAGGAGGTGAAGTCAGAATATCTCATAATACTATATGTATATTCAGAATATGATATGTTAAAAACTTTATTAGTTTTTAACTGAATTGTGTGTATGAATTTTATAAGTAAATTTTATATATGAAATTTATTTGAGATATTCTTAATTAATATGTATTTAAAATTTGATAAAAAAGAAAATATTCTAATAATTACTCTCAGTGGAGAGTTAGATCATAATAGTGCAGAAGAAGTTAGAGTAAAGATTGATGATAGAATTGACAGAGATAACATAGAGAAGGCTGTAATAGATTTTTCAGGAGTAACTTTTATGGATAGTTCGGGAATTGGTGCAGTTCTTGGACGATATAAAAAGTTATCAAATAAAGGGGGCATGCTTTGCATAGCAGAACCTAGTAAGAATGTAAACAGAATCTTTGAATTGGCAGGTTTATATAAAGTAATTAAAAATTATAATACTGTAGATGAAGCAGTAAGGTGCATTTAGATGGAGGGGTTATCATGTCTGACAATAAAATGAGCGTTGAGTTTGTAAGCAAGTCTCAAAATGAGGCTTTTGCAAGAGTTGCTGTAGCAGCTTTTGTTTCTCAATTAGATCCGACAATTGATGAAATAAATGATGTTAAAACAGCAGTATCAGAAGCAGTTACTAATTCTATAATACATGGGTATGAAAATAGGGAAGATGGAATAATTAAAATCGAAGCAGAAATTAATGAAGATGAAGTGACAATAATAATTAGTGACAAAGGAATAGGTATTGATGATATAGATCAGGCCATGGAACCATTATATACATCAAGACCAGACCTAGAAAGGTCTGGTATGGGTTTTACTGTTATGGAAACATTTATGGACAATTTGGAAGTGGAAAGTGAAAAGGGAATTGGTACAAAGGTGGTAATTAAGAAGAAATTTAACGTAGTAAGTTAGGTGAAAAAATATGGAAAAAGAGGATTTAAAACGAGAGGATTATAATTACGACAAAAATCCAGAACTATTAGCTTTAGCTAGAAGTGGTGATGCTGATGCTATGAATAAACTAATAGAGATGAATTTACCATTAGTATCATCTATCAGTAAAAAGTTTTTAAATAGAGGGTATGATTATGAAGATATATTTCAAATAGGATCAATTGGACTTGTGAAAGCTATAAATAATTTTGATTTAACTTATAATGTTAAGTTTTCAACTTATGCAGTTCCTATGATTATAGGGGAAATTAAAAGATTCTTAAGAGATGATGGGATGATAAAAGTAAGTCGTAATGTTAAAAGTTTGGCAAGAAAGATACATTTTCATAAAGAAGTTTTAACTAAAAAGCTTAAGAGATCACCAACTATAGAGGAACTTGCAGAATATGCAGATGTTGATAAAGAAGAGATTTTGTTTGCAATAGAATCTTCAAATAGTTTGCAATACTTGTATGATACTATTCATCAAGATGATGGATCGCCAGTACTTTTAATTGATAAGTTAAGTGAAAAAAGTGTAGATGATGGAAATCTTATTGAAAAGATAGCTCTTAAGGAAGCTTTGGGAAGTTTAGATAATAAAGCTAGACAAATTATAATGTTACGTTACTTTAAAGATAAAACTCAGGTTCAGGTAGCAAAAATGCTTGGAATAAGTCAGGTTCAGGTGTCCAGAATTGAAAAGAAAGTATTAATGGAAATGAGAAAAAAATTAGAGGAATAGTTTGCTAAAAGACTAAAATTATAATAAAGAGTATATATTATTTTAATCTAAGATTAAAATAATATATACTCTTTATTGTTTACCATAAAATAACACGGTTATCTTTCGATGATTTGAAAATAATAGATATATAGGTAAAAAGGAGAGTGACAATTTTGGTTAGTAATAATTATGGAAATGAAGAAAATAAAATTATGGAAAAGTATAAGAAAATGGCAAGTGAGGCCACTCCAAAATCTAAAATATTAAAAGATTGTTTGAAAGCTTTTTTAGTTGGTGGTTTAATTTGCGATGTAGGGCAATTCATTTATAATATGGCTGTAGGTTTTGGATTTGATCAAGAGACGGTAATGAATATTGTTCCTATAATAATGATATTCTTAGGAGCATTGTTAACAGGAACAGGTATATATTCAAAGCTTGCTGAATTTGGTGGTGCAGGTACAGTTGTACCTATCACAGGTTTTTCTAATGCAATAGTTTCGCCAGCAATAGAATTCAAAAAAGAAGGTTTTGTGTTTGGGGTTGCAGCTAATATGTTTAAAATTGCAGGACCAGTACTAGTATATGGAATTGGTAGTTCTGTAATTATTGGTTTAGTCTATTATGTAATTAGTATTATTTAGAAATTAATTAATCATAAAGGTAAAATATATGAATGCAATTCTAATTTAAACTTAGAAATATAAGAGGAGTGGTTGATATGCAAATGCATAATAAAAAGATGGGAGGTCAAACAGTAAAATTAGATCACCCGCCTAAGATAATAGCAGCACATTCAATAGTAGGATCTAAAGAAGGTGAAGGACCTTTAAGTAAATACTTTGATGAAATATTAGATGATGATACATTAGGAAAGAAAAGTTTTGAAAAAGCAGAAAGTCAAATGATGTTTACAGCTATATCTCAAGCTTTAAAAAAAGCTAAGCTTAAGGAGGCAGATATAGATTATTTATTTTCTGGGGATTTATTAAATCAAATAATTTCATCAAGTTTTGCAGCTAGAGAATTTAGTATCCCGTTTTTTGGATTATATGGAGCATGTTCTACTATGTCGGAATCTTTAAGTTTAGCATCAATCATAATGGATGGTGGATTTGCTAATCATGTAGTTGCAACAACTTCCTCTCACTTTAGTTCTGCTGAAAGACAATTCAGATTTCCACTTGAATATGGATCTCAAAGGCCTCAAACAGCACAATGGACAGTAACTGGTTCAGGGGCGGTGGTTCTTGGTCATGAAGGGAATTTTCCAGAAGTAACTTATGTGACAACAGGAATAGTAAAAGATTATGGGCAAAAAGATGCTAGTAACATGGGCGCTGCGATGGCACCTGCAGCTGTTGATACTATAGTAAGTCATTTTAAAGATACAGGAAGAAAACCAGAAGATTATGATATTATAGCAACAGGTGATTTAGGTGTAATAGGGAAACAGCTTACTGATAAATTGATTCAAGAATTTGGGTATGATATTAGTAAGCAACACATAGATTGTGGTGAAATTATATTTGATAATGCAAATCAGAACACTCAATCTGGCGGTAGTGGATGTGGATGCTCGGCAGTTGTATTTACCGGATATTTGTATAAAAGACTTCTGAAAAAAGAGATTAAGAAAATATTACTAGTTTCAACAGGTGCACTTATGAGTACAACATCTTCTCTTCAAGGTGAAACAATCCCAGGAATAGCTCATGCTGTAGCAATAGAAATGAATTAAATGATAAGTTATTAAATTTTACTTTTTAAGGAATATCTTATTATGAAAGGATGAAGCTTTAAATGAATTATATAAGTGCATTTATAATTGGAGGTATTATTTGTGTTGTAGGACAGATATTAATAGATCTTACAAAGCTAACACCAGGAAGAATATTAGTTTTATTTGTTGTTCTTGGAGCTGTTGTAGGAGCTTTTGGCTGGTATGATAAATTGGTTGAAATCGGAGGCGCAGGTGCAACAGTTCCACTACCTAGTTTTGGAAACTCTTTAGCAAAGGCTACTATAAAGGAAGTAAAGGAAACAGGGCTCATAGGAGCGTTTACCGGAGGTATTAAAGGAACTGCTGCAGGAATTACAGCATCAATATTTTTTGGTTATTTTATGGCACTTATTTTTAATCCTAAAACTAAAAAGTAAAGTAATGTTAAAGATATTCCCCACAAAATCGATAACATTTATTATAATTTAGTTTAATAATAGCAAAAGGGTATCAAGGAAGAGAAAAATGTATCGAAAAAATAAATAAATATTAAAATTTTGCCTTTTTATGCCTTAACACGTATAATTATACTGTGAAGAAATATAAATATATAAAATGATAAAGATAGCATACTTATAAAATAGATAAATGAAGTGATTTAGAATGGTGGGGTTCATTTGGAAAAGTTTTGTAATAATTCTTGGGCTCAAATAGTTGAATTATTAAATAGCAATATACAAAGTGGAATTAGTGAAAATGATTATGAGACATTAAAGATAAAATATGGTACAAATAAAATTGATTTGCCAAGTGGGAATAAGTTGTATAAACATATACTTAATTCATTAAAACAAAAGTCAGCAATTATATATATAATAATTGTAATAACTTTATTTATATTTAAGAATTTTCTATTTGCGGGAATGACAGTTCTAATACTAACGTCAAATTTAGTATTAACAATAAGGCATTCCATCAAAAGAGATAAAGAAATTGGTGCCTTAGAAAGATTGAATTCAGCAGACACAATTGTTATCAGAGACGGAATTCAAAAAGTTGTTAAGTCTGAAGAATTGGTAATGGGTGACATTGTTAAATTCGGTAGGGATTCAGTGATTCCAGCAGATATAAGAATAATAAGTGCAAAAGATATAAAAGTAGATGAAAAGAGTATAACTGGAGAAGCTTTTTATAAAGAAAAATTTGAGAGTAAAATAGTTGGAATTATTTCATCTCTCACAGATATGAAGAATATTTTATTTAAAGGTTCGGTAATAAAATCAGGCAGCGGTTTAGGAATAGTTATTGCTACAGGAAATTCTACTCAATTAGGACGTATGCTTGCGATGTTAACTTATGCTAGTAATAGAAAACATAATTTCGGCACAATGATATCAAAGTTTTTAGAAAAATATCTTATTTCATATTTTTTAGGAATTATTATAGTAGGATCATATTTTGTGTATATAGGACAGGATGCAGAAAAAAGCTATATATCGACAGCATTGTTTGCTTTAGGATGTTTCCCGGTTACAATAATTGCAAAACTTGTTTATAAGCGCGTAATTAAAAAGTTTTTAGATGAAAATATAGAGATAATTAATTTTTCTGTTTTTAATTTAATAAGAGATGTAAATATTTTATTCTTAGATAAAGTTGGTGCAATAAGTAAAAAAGAAATGATTGTAAAGAAATTATTTATTAATGATACTCTCGTATCCACAGATGATCCATATATAAAAGAGATAACTTTTGACAGAATAGTAGAAATATCTTTAATATGCAATAATGCTATTTATAATGTAGGGGATAATGCAGGAAAAGGTGAATTAGATGAATTGGCTTTTCTAGACTATGCGGCTAAGAAAAAGATATATAAAGCCTCTATAGATAGTAAAAATTCAAAGATTTTAGAGATACCTATGGATTCAGATAAGAGATTCTCTACGGTTGTAAGTAAGTTTAGCAAAAGGTATAGAGCAAATACGAGAGGGAATGTTGATGCGGTTATAGAAACATGTACCCACATTATGTTAGATGGGGTTGAAAAAGAGTTAACGGATGAATATAAAACTAAGATAAAAGAAATAGACATGAATTTATCTATAGAAGGATTAATAACACAAGGATTTGCTTATAGAAATTTTACTTATGAACCATCAAAATCAGAAAATATAGAAAGTAATATGGTATTCGTTGGAGTAATGGGACTAGAAAATCCTCTTGAAGAGAATTTAGAAAATAGTATAAGTCGTATTAAAGATAAAGCAATAGTTCCGATTTTATTTACTGAAGAGAGTAAATTAAGCGCAATAACCAATGCTAAAAAAGCAAATATAATAAGAAATGATAATCAAGTTGTGGCAGGAATAGAATTAGATTCATTAAACCATCAAGAACTTAAAGATTTGCTATGCAGGGTAAGAGTATTTTGTAGAGTAAACCCTGAGATTAAGTCTAAGATAGTTTCACTATTTATAAAAGATGGTCACAAGGTTGCAACTACAGGTGAAACTTTAGGAGATTTGCCAGCACTAAACTTATCTAATGTTGGAATAGGTAAAGGAAAGGCTTCTTCCATAGTAAAAAAAGTAGCAGATGTATATATTCAAGAAAATTATCTGGATGGTTTTTTCAAAATAAGAGACTTTTCAAGGATTTTCAATAGGAATATAGATAGAGGATTTAAAATATATTTTATGACTGTTTTTTCAGAGCTTCTTGTTCTAATGGGGAGTATCATTATGGGACAAACTGAGGGCTTAGATTTTTGGAATGTTCTCATAATAAATGGATTTTTATTTATTCCATTATCACTAATAACTTTATTGAAAAATGGACGAGATATTAGCAATAATGAACTAGTAACCAGATCTGTAATATTGAGTGTAATAACTATGATTTCAATTTATAAAGTAGATGGAAAAGAAGCAACAATAATACCTTTAATTATACTATCTATGGGAGCGTTGTTAACTACATTATTTAGCAGCAATGTATCTATAAGGAGATCATCTCAAGAACTTATTATGGCAATAATAGCATTTTTTATAATCGTTATATCTGTAGCTGGAATTATTCTAGTAAATGGTATTTTCCTAAGAGATATAATTTTAATTGAATTGATAGTATCAATAATATTTTTAATTATTTTTGAAATTTTAGCTAGAAAGTGGCAAAACTCATTAATGAGGTGAGTTAATGTTGTTTAAAAGGATAGAAGAAGTAGGAAATCCATTAGTATATATTTTTTTATCCCTAGCTATTAGTTGTATTTATTATGGAATAAATGAGAATTTTAAAGAGCTCGCTATATTTATAGTGGCTCTCTTTTTTGTTTGTGTATTATATTATTGTGGATTTGCTTTTACAATTGTTATAGCATTTGTTTTTGGATTAGGAATTTTTATGAATAGTTCTTATTATAATATTGATGATGAGATTAATGGAGAGATAAGAATAAACAAAGTAAGTAATTATGGTATCACAGGAACTTATGAAGGCAAAAATATCATATTAAAAACTGGTGAAAAAGATTTAGAGGTAGGGCAAAAGTACAAAGTGATTGGAAAGATTGAAGATGACCGAGATAAATATAATGGAATAGTTGGAGCAGTAAAAATACAAAGTATTAATAAAGTTAACGGAGATTTTATTACTAAGCTATATGATATTAAGAGAAAAATATATATGACTCTAGAAGAAAACTTGGGAAGACGTAAAGCAGGATTAATAGCATCCATTGCTTTTGGATACTGTGATTACCTAGATCCTGAAGATAAAGAAGATATGAAAAACTTTGGAGTTATCCATAGTATCAGTGTTTCAGGATTGCATGTGGCTATAGTATATGGATTCTTAAGGACTTTTATGGGAAGTAAGCTCGGACTTATTCTTTCAATCATATATGTTGTATTTACTGGAAGCAACTACTCTAGTATAAGAGCTTTTGTCATGCTTGCATGTGTAGAGGGAGGAAATATTCTAAAAAGAAATAATAATTCTATTTCAGCATTATGCTTATCTGCTACAATTTTAATAATTATAGAGCCATATAGCATTTTCAGCATATCCTTTCATTTATCATATCTAGCAACACTGGGAATAATTATGTTTAATAATAATTTAAATGATAGGTTATATAAACTCAATGCTAGATTAAGACAGACATTAAGCTTAACTTTAAGTGCTCAGATTTTCACTCTACCATATTTGATTTTAATATTTAAGGATTTTTCTGCTAATTTTATAGTTGGCAATATGTTATTAGTGCCATTTGTAGATCTAATGGTTATTAGTGGTAATATACTGGCTCTTTCCTATGTAATTCCCCAACTATTTGATTTCTGCAGTTATATAAATTTAAATATAATAAAGGCATTTGATTGGACTTTAGATAAAATTGATAATTTTTCACTGCCCATATTTTACGGAAATGAGTATGTAGTATTTTTCTATCTATTTTTATTACTTAGTTTTTATTTAGTGAGAAGAGGTGATAAAAAATTTGTGTATCTGCCTCTCATATCGATTTTTGTCATAGCACTTCAATTATATAGTCCAATTCCGAGTATTACTTATTATAAAGAGGGAGCTATTTTGGTTAGCTATATGGGAGAAAGAATTTTAATAGCTAATAAAAATCAAATTGATATAAAGAGACTAGCAGATATTACACTTGCAACAAAATATTATAGGCAAGGAAAGTATGCAACTATTAATGGAATATGCAATATTAAATTAGAAGGAAAGGATTATATCCTAGAAACACCTAAAGAAAAATATTTGCTAAGAGTCATAAGTAGTAAGAATGAATTAAAAGATTATGATATAATAAGTTTTGAAAAGAAAATTAACAATAAGATATTTATAATAAATGGAACTGTTATATAGATAACCACTGTGAACCTATACTTATGCAATAACTCACCGAAATAAGTAACATACTTTTGTTCCAGTTTCTTGAGAATTTTGATGGGTAATTCTAAGGCAATAAGTTGCATCCAAAGTGCGAGCTTCAAAGAACAAGCTTTGAACTAGCACATTTGGAACAACTTATAGCCTAAGAATTACATCCATCAAAATTTCCAATGAAACATTCCATAAAAGTATGTGACTTATTTCTAGTTGAATGTATTTGTAAGTATAAGTACAGTTTATGATTGTTTTATCTATACAGAATTTAAGATTATATTTGAGGTATATAAATTTATTATACGAAAGGAAAATTAAATTGCTTACTTATGAAGTTTATGAACAAGAGATCCAAAAAGGAAATGTGAAAAAGGGATATGTATTTTGTGGATTAGATGAAGAACTTATAAAAGATGGTATAAACTTAATTATTAAAAGAGAAGTAGCTGAAGAAGTTAAAGATCTTAATTTAATTAAAATCGATGGTATGAATACAAGTTTTGATGATATCATGAATGCTTGTGAAACTATGCCTTTTATGGGAGAGAAGAAAGTAGTTGTCGTTTATAGAGCAAGTTTTTTACAAGATAAAAGTGATTCTACAGGTACTAAAATCTATAACAATATTAAAGATTATGTATTAAATCTACCGCCATATACAATATTGATAATGTATTATTTGCTAAGTGATAAAAGAGACAGACCTAATAAGAATAAGAAATTGACTACATTAGGGAAGACTTTACCTATCGTTCATTGTGATAAATTAAAAAAGGATAAGTATTTAAAAAAGGTTTCTGATATATTTAAGGAAAAGGGGAAGCAGATTGGGAGGGTAGAGTTATCTTATTTCTGCGAAAAGGTGCTTAATAATTTTGACATTATAAAAAGAGAGGCTGATAAACTTATATCATATTGTGATAACAGAGATATAAAAAAAGAGGACATTAATCTATTAATTTCGAATTCTAATGAGGATGATATTTTTGATTTAGTAGAATTAATAGCTATAAGAAAAGTAGATAAAGCAATCGATATAATGAAGGAAATATTATATAAATCAGATCAACATATGCTAATAATAAGTGCAATACAAAAACACTTTTTGAGATTATATGAAATGAAATGTAAACTTGCGAAGGGAAAAAAAGTAGAGGATTTTATGGTAGAATACAGGCTGCCACCATTTGTATGCGAAAAATTAGTAACTCAAACAAATAGGTTTACGGAAAAGCAGCTAGCAGAATTGATTAAGCTTTGTGTAAAAACAGAAACAAAATTAAAATCAACAGGTATAGATAAAAGTATGGAAATGGAATTTCTGCTGATAAATACACTAACGGTGAAAAAATAATATCTGTTTTAAATTAGGATATAAAAATAACCCATCTAGTTTAGATGGGTTTTAAGATTATGCCATAGCGTTTAACTTAGCAGCTAATCTTGATTTCTTTCTAGCAGCCGCATTCTTATGAACAACTCCCTTAGTAGTAGCCATATCTAATGACTTAACAACTGTTGGAAATAAAGCTTTAGCTTCTTCATTATTCTTAGCTTCTATAGCAGCTTCAAATTTCTTTATAGTAGTCTTTAAAGCAGACTTAACCATTCTGTTCTTTAAAGTCTTAGTTTCAGTAACTTTAATTCTTTTCTTTGCTGATTTTATATTTGCCATTCTTAATTCACCCCCTTAAATTTTTATAGGGTCTCTGCAGTTTTTGGGGAAATCTGCGTACGAGTTCATATTCAACAAACCTTATTATAGCATCAGAACTTATGTAATTCAAGTATTAAATTTATAGAAAAAGGAAAAATAATACTGACTATATTTATAATGAGGTGTTAATATGATAAATGTTAGAACAGATCTTGTACTTGAAGCAAGAGAGATTTATAAAGAAAACCATAAAGATGAAGTAGATATAGATGGTATCGAAGTTATTGAGGAAAGTGAAAATGATATTAGAGTAACTACTGTAAAAGTAAAAAATGAGGAAGGTGCTCAAAAGATCGGAAAACCAAAAGGAAACTATATAACAATCGATATACCAGATTTTACGGCATATGATGGAGAAACTATGGATAGAGTTTCAGAGGTGCTAGCAGAAATTCTAGGAAGATTAATTGAAATCAATGTTGAAAAAAGCATATTAATTGTAGGACTTGGAAATTGGCAGGTAACTCCAGATGCCTTAGGTCCAAAGGTCACTGAGAAAATAATGGTAACAAGACATCTCCAATCAGTAATGCCTGAAGCTATTGATGATTCTGTTAGACCAGTGTGTTCAATAGCACCAGGAGTTTTGGGGATAACAGGAATTGAAACTGTGGAAATAATTAGGGGCGTTGTGGAAAAAATTAAGCCAGATTTAGTTATATGCATAGACGCATTAGCAGCAAGAAGGATTGAAAGGGTAAATACAACAATTCAAATAGGAGACACAGGGATATCACCTGGTGCTGGAGTTGGAAATAATAGAAAACAGATAAATGAAGAGAATCTGGGAGTTAAGGTTATTGCTATAGGAGTTCCAACGGTTGTTGATGCAGTTACAATTGCTAATGATGCGATTGATTTAGTTGTAGATTCATTAATAAGTAATTCGTCAAGTGGAAATGACTTTTATAAGATGCTAAAATCTCTTGATAAGAATGAAAAAGAAAAACTTATTAAAGAAGTGATATCTTCAAAATCTAATATTGATATGATAGTTACACCAAAGGATGTTGATTTAGTTATTAACTCATTATCAAAAATAATAGCTAATGGAATAAATATGGCTGTACAGCCTAACATGGATATGGAGGAGATTAACAAATTCATGGGTTAATTTAATTTCATTATTTTTACCCGAAATATAAGAAAAATAGAGCTGTTTTAAAATGATTTTTAATTGTTTTGAAGTAGCTCTATTATTTTGTCGTAAGTGATTAGTACTATTGTAAGTTAAACATAATAATATAATTTAGAATAATTATGTAAATTCAATAATATAAATATAAAAGAGTACAAGGGGGGATTAAAGTGATGTATATGAGCAGAGGAGGAAAAAAAGGTGACATTAATAGGAGAATAAAAATAAAACCCAATATTAACATAGGCTTAATAGTACTTATTTTATTGATAGCGATATTATTTATAAGATTGGGTAATGTTTTAAAAAACAATAGAGAAAGAGGAGCATTTGCTTATGTTCAATTACTAAACTTAGGAATGCCGATAATAGAAGCCCAAGTTTATGATGAGGGAACATACGCTGAAAATAGAATTTCACTAAAAAGTGTATGCCTCCAGGTATTAGGATTAAACAATATTAGCTATATGGGTATAATAAAAAATGAAGTTAGCTTTTTTAATAATATTGGTGATAATAAAGGTAGTAATTTAAGTTTTTCATTTAACCCATTCCAGGTAAGTGAAGATAGTATATTAAAATCACCGCAAAATGGCGATAACCCAAATGGGCAAATTGGTGATAGTAAGAATACACAAATTTATAATCCAAATTTGAAAAAGGAACTAAATAAGTCAAAACCAGAAGTATTAATATATCATAGCCATACTACTGAGAACTATAATGCGTCAGAACCCGATAGCTTAAATGAAGATACCAATGTAGTTGGCGTTGGGGATGTACTTGCCCACGAACTTGAAGAAAACTATGGAATATCTGTAATTCATGATAAAACTGACCACTGTATTTCTTATAATGATAGTTACACAAGATCAGGGGAAACGGTGGATAAATATCTAAAACAATATGGAGATTTTAAAATGATTATAGATTTGCACAGAGATTCAATTGAGGATAAATCTGTTACAACAACAGAAGTGTACGGAATGAGCGCTTCTAAGATAATGTTTGTAAATGCTAAAAATAGTACAAGATATGAAAAGAACAAAGAGCTTACGGATAAAGTATTTAATAAAACAGCCGAATTATTTCCAACCCTACCTATAAAGATATTGACGTATAATAGAGGGAAAAATGCATTTAATCAAAGTAAGAGTGATGGTTGTTTATTGTTTGAGATAGGATCCCATACTAATACTCCAGATGAATCAAAAGTAACTGCAGAATGCATGGCACGTGTTATTGCAGAAATCCTAAATAAGAAATAGAAGTTTATGCAAATATCATAATGGAAAAGAGATACATGTTTATTCCACAGGCATGTATCTATTTTCTTTGTTTGGATAGGATATTTGCTTAGCTTTAATTAATATTGGATATATATTTTTCACCCATAAGCAACGTATAGAATGTATATATATAGACGACTTGTATAATACATATTGAAAGTGGTAAGAATTTAAATAAAGATTGAATAACTTTAAATTGTTACTTGAAAAGGGTGTATTATATTGAAGAATATTTTTAAGAGTTATATATTAAGAAGAGCGTTACCTGTGTTTATTGTATTATTTTTTGTTTTAGTCGGAATTATAAAAATAGACATTATTAATACTAAAGCATTATCGCCACTTGGAAATACAAGTGAAAATTATAAACTTGTAAGCGAAGAATTTGGGGAAGACTTTTCAAAGTTCATCAAAGATAACTCATTTTTAAAGATTTATGAAGAACCAGAAAAAGATGTTTTGGTCAGACTTGGTGATAGTGAATTTAAGATAAGTAACGAATCTAGTTATATAAAAAAGATTCAAGAAATTATTGCTAAGATAAAGTTTTAATATTTATTATATATTTAGATTGATCTGATAAGAAGTCGAGTTTTAGTTTTGTATGTCAGTTTAAATTTTTAATAGCTATTTTAAATGGATATATGTTATAATTTAGCTGATTTAATTATAACGGGGGTGAAAGGACTGTTTTTAGCTGATAAAAACAGTTATGCGTATGAAAAGTGAAAGACAAAAACATATCAGGAATTTTTCAATAGTAGCACATATTGATCATGGTAAGTCAACCCTTGCAGATAGATTGCTTGAAACTACCGGAACCTTAACAAAAAGGGAAATGGAAGAACAAGTTCTAGATAATATGGAGATAGAAAAAGAAAGAGGAATAACAATAAAGTCTCAAGCAGCGAGACTTGTATATAGAAGAGATAACGGTGAAGAATATATCCTTAATTTAATTGATACTCCAGGACATGTAGATTTTAATTATGAAGTTTCAAGAAGTCTAGCAGCTTGTGAAGGGGCTATATTAGTAGTTGATGCAACCCAAGGAATTCAGGCTCAAACTTTAGCTAACTGCTATTTAGCACTAGATAATGATTTGGAAATTGCGCCAGTAATAAATAAGATTGATTTGCCATCTGCGAGACCAGAAGAAGTTAAACAAGAAATTGAGGATGTAATAGGAATAGATGCAGAAGAAGCGCCTACTATATCAGCTAAAACAGGACTTAATATAGAAGATGTTTTAGAATGTGTTGTTAAAACTATACCTTCACCAGATGGAGATGAAGAAGCTCCATTAAAAGCCTTAATTTTTGATTCCTACTACGATAGTTATAAAGGCGTTGTATGTATAGTTAGAGTGATGGATGGAAAAGTAAAAATTGGAACTAAAATTAAGTTAATGGCAACTAATAAATTTTATGAGGTTACTGAAGTTGGAGTATTTACTCCAGGAGTACTTCCAATTGGTGAATTAAGTGCTGGTGATGTTGGATATGTAACTGCATCAATTAAAAACGTAAGAGATGCAAGAGTTGGAGATACTATAACAGAAGCCAATAGACCGACAGAAAAGGCTCTTCCAGGTTATAAGCCGGCTATACCAATGGTTTATTCGGGAATATATCCAGTTGATGGAGCTAAATATGATGAATTAAGAGAAGCACTTGAAAAATTACAAATAAATGATGCGGCATTAAGTTTTGAACCAGAAACATCAATTGCATTAGGTTTTGGTTTTAGATGCGGATTCTTGGGATTATTACATATGGAAATAATTCAAGAGAGGGTTGAAAGAGAATTTAACTTAGACATAATAACTACTGCACCGTCAGTTATTTATAAGGTGATAAAGACAGATGGAGAAGTATTAGAAATAACAAACCCAACTAATCTTCCACCGCAAACAGAAGTGGATTATATGGAAGAACCTGTAGTTAAAGCATCAATAATTACTCCAAAAGATTACGTTGGAGCAGTTATGGAATTATGCCAAGATAGAAGAGGAACATATATTGATATACAATACATAGAAGAAACTAGAGCAGTTGTAAATTATGATATTCCTCTAAACGAAATAATATACGATTTCTTTGATACTTTAAAATCTAGAACTAGAGGATATGCATCCTTAGATTATGAGTTCAAGGGATATATTAGGACTAAATTAGTTAAGTTAGATATATTATTAAATGGTGATATAGTTGATGCTTTATCAATGATAGTTCCAGATGAAAGAGCTTATCATAAAGGTAGAGGTATAGCAGAAAAATTAAAAGAAATAATTCCAAGACAGTTATTTGAAATTCCTATTCAAGCAGCCGTGGGATCAAAGATTATCGCTAGAGAAACAGTTAAAGCTATGAGAAAAGACGTATTAGCTAAATGTTATGGTGGAGATATTTCAAGAAAGAAGAAGTTGCTTGAAAAACAAAAAGAAGGAAAGAAGAGAATGAGACAGGTAGGATCAGTTGAAGTTCCGCAAGAAGCATTTATGGCTGTCTTAAAAGTAGATTAGAATATGCTAATTTAGTATTTTAAACATATTAGCTAAGATATTGACCTAGTTTTCAAAAATTAAGATTAAAATAATAATATATGTTAAAGAAAATTATATTATTTTTAAGGAATTATTTGTATAATATTAATTAAGTATCACTCAAATAATTGTTTGTTGAAATCTAGGAGGGGTTTTTATGTTTTTAAATGAATTAACTAAAAATGAAGGAATTGCATTTATGCAATTAGTAAAGAGTCTAGCAAATTCTGATAATACATTTGCAAAAGAAGAAAAAGATCTTTATTCTGATTATTTACAAGAGTTAGATATAAAGGAAAATGAGGTACCGAGTGATTCGGATTTAAATTCTATATACAGTTTATTAAAAGATTCTTCTGAGAGAAACAGAAATATTATTTATTTTGAATTAATAGGGCTTGCACTTATTGATGGAGAATATGAGGAAAATGAAGTAAAACTTTTAGAAGAAATAGGTGAACATTTAGAAATAAAGCGTAATAAAAGAATATCTTTTGCTAATTATTTCTATAATTTTGTTGATGTATATGGTTTCTCAGTTGTTGATGCAGAAAGTAAGATTGCATTACTAAAGGAAGAAGCAGAGAAATTATTAGCCTAATTAAAGGTGTTGCTAAGAACTTAAAGTGATGAGGTAAACAACCGAAATAGAATACATATATGTTCCTCAGGACTGTAAAAAATTTCGCTGAGCATATCTAAATGGAAAGTTGCACCCGTTTCTGCATGTTCCTGTGACAAGCACCGGACAGGCAAAAATGGAACAACTTCCCATTAAGATATGCAGCAGCTTATTTTTCAATGCCTGATTCACATATATGTATTCTATTTCTTTGTATTGCTATCACTTTAAGCATTTCAATTATAAATACTTGCTTCAATATGTTTACTTTAAATCTGCTACTAAACAAAGAAAGGGAATATATGTTTTTGCGTAGTGTTCATAAGAAGATTTTGTTGGCTGTGATTCTAGATTATAAGGTGTTCCAAAGATGCTTGTTCAAGGCGTAGTCCTTGAAGCAAGCACTTTGGGCACAACTTATAATCTTAGAATCACCCAGTAAAATCTTCTAAGAACCGAAGCAAACACATATATTCCCTTTCGGTTGCTTAGTAGTAAGCTTAAAATTTCATAAGACCGTAAGTATTTTTATACTTCAGGTTCTTCGCACTTACTTTAAATAAAGAATTGGAGGGAAATTTGATGAAAGAAATATCTTTATATATACATATTCCATTTTGTAAGCAAAAATGCTTATATTGTGATTTTCCATCTTATTCTGGGAAAGAAATATTAATGAGTGAATATGTAAATGAATTAAATAAGGAAATATTACAGAAAGCACAAGATTATTATATAAGTAGCATATTCATTGGAGGAGGTACTCCATCTTATTTGACTAATGATAATTTGAAAAGCTTATTAGAAGTTATAAATACATTACATTTAAAAGAAGACTTAGAATTTACTATTGAATGTAATCCTGGAACACTAACTAAAAACAATTTGGAGATAATGAAAAAGTTTAATGTAAATAGAATAAGCATGGGGCTGCAATCTACTAAAGATTCTATTCTAAAAGAAATTGGGAGAATACATAGTTACGAAGAATTTAAAAACAATTATTTATTAGCACGAAGTGTCGGATTTAATAACATAAATGTAGATTTAATGTTTGGATTGCCTAATCAAACTATTGGACAGTGGAAAGATTCGTTAGAGGAGATAGCAAAACTTAATCCAGATCATATTTCTGCTTATAGTTTGATAATCGAAGAAGGGACTTGTTTTTATAATTTATATGAAAAAGATAAATTAAATTTACCAGGGGAAGAAAATGAGAGAGAGATGTACTCAGCGGTAAAAGAAATTCTAAGCAAATATGATTATCATCAATATGAGATATCTAACTTTGCAAAAGATGGGAAGGAATGTTTTCATAATAAAGTCTATTGGATGTGCAATGAATATTTAGGTATAGGAGTTTCAGCTAGTTCGTTTATAAATAATACAAGAACTAAAAATATAGATAGCATAGAGGAATATATAGAAAAAATAAATAACAATGAAAATACAATTGAAGAAAGTTATGAAAATAGTATAGAGGATAGTATGGAAGAGTTTATGTTTATGGGGTTAAGAATGATTGATGGAGTAGATACACATAAATTCAAAAAAAGATTTAATAAAGATATCAATGAAGTTTATGGTGAGATAATTGAAAAAAATATAAAAAAAGAATTATTAGTCTGGAATTCGGAAAAACTATTTTTATCACCTAAAGGTATTGAATTATCTAATTATGTCATGAGTGATTTCATATTAAAATAGAGAAATATTATTATAAAGTGATGTATTCAAGTGTAGGGATTAAGATTAATAACAAATATAAAGTGGAATGCATAAATAATCAGAGTAAATAGGAGAAAAAAAGAGATAATTTAGTTAAATTGAATTATTATTAGCTATAGATAGCTATAATAAAAATAAATAGAATTGACAAAAAACATCATAAATAATATATTAAAAACATAGTCATTAGCACTCGAGCTTAATGAGTGCTAACAAAAAGAGGTGAGGTTATGAGTATTGATGACAGAAAGATAAAGATACTTCAAGCTATTATCAATGACTATATTCGTACAGGAGATCCTGTAGGGTCGAGAACAATTGCTAAAAACTATAATTTAGGTATTGGTTCTGCAACTATAAGGAATGAAATGGCTGACCTTGAAGATATGGGATACTTAGAACAACCTCATGCTTCTGCAGGAAGGATTCCTTCTAGTAAGGGATACAGATTATATGTTGATCAACTCATGGATAACCAAAGGCTAACAGTAGAAGAGGACTTGAGAATTAAGCAATATATAATTGATTCTGCAATGCTTGAAGTAGATAAAATAGTAAGGCAAACTAGTGCTTTATTGTCAGAACTTACTAAGTTAACTTGTGTAATTGAGACACCATCAGTTAAAAAGAGTTTTATTAAATCAATTCAGCTTTTTAAAGTTGATGAGCATAATTTAGTATCAGTCTTTCTAACAGATACAGGGCTTATAAAAAATCACATAATGAAATTAAATGGCAAAGTTCCAGAAGTAGAAACTCTAATTAGAATAAATCAAGTTATAAATAATAGATTAGTAAATCTTTCAATACAAGAAATTAATCTAGAAGTAATTAATAATTTGAAAAGAGATTTAGGAGAATATGAAGAAATATTTAATGCGCTTTTACCTGTTTTATATGAGACATTAAATACATCTGACTCCACAGAAGTGTTTATGGAAGGAACAACAAATATCTTTAATTATCCTGAGTATAATGATATTCATAAGGCTAAAGAAATGTTATCTTTATTGAATGATAAAGAATCTTTAATGGATTTATTTAATCCACAGGATAATATCACAGTTAGTATAGGTGATGAAAATTATAAGCCGCAAGTTAAAGATTGTAGTATAATATCCGCTGAATATTCTTTCAGAGACAGACCAATCGGAAAAATTGGATTGATTGGACCTAGAAGAATTAATTATTCAAAAGTAATAGCAATTATGGCTGAAGTCATAAAGGAACTTAATAATATTTTAAGTAATCAAAAATAGATGAATACTTGAAGAGAAGAGGTGTGTTTTAGATATATGGAGGAAAATAAAGATATGAAAAACGAAGAGTTAGAAAATGATGATATTAAAGACGAAACAATAGTGGAAGATAGTGAAACATCAGAAAACCAAGGTGATAATGTTGTAGAAAATAATGATGCGAGCGAAGAAGCTTCTGAAAATATAGAAGCAGCAGAGGAAGACCAAGAAGAATTAACAAATAATCAAGAAGAGGAAAATAAGAAATTGAGAGAAGAATTAGATACTACAAAAGACAGACTTCTAAGATTAACAGCTGAATATGACAATTATAGAAAAAGAACTATTAAAGAAAAAGAAGGAATATATAGTGATGCATATATAGATGTGTTAAAAGAAATTATTCCTATTCTTGACAATTTAGAAAGAGCTGTTGCAGCTGATGGAAATATTGATGACTTGAAAAAAGGAATTGAAATGACAATAAAAGGCTGTAAGGATTCATTTGTAAAACTTGGTGTTGAAGAAATAGATGCTACAGGAGAATTTGATCCTAACCTTCACAATGCAGTAATGCATATTGAAGATGAAAATTTAGATAAGAATGTAGTAGCAGAAGTTTTCCAAAAAGGATATAAAAAAGACGAGAAGATAATAAGACATACAATGGTTAAGGTAGCTAATTAATATTAAATTACTTAAAAATATAAAAATATTCAATTGATAAATTCAATTTATAATAAACTAATAAAGTTTTAGGAGGAAAAATATCATGGCAAAGATTATAGGAATAGATTTAGGAACTACAAATTCATGTGTGGCAGTTATGGAAGGTGGAGAGCCAACAGTTATAGCAAACTCAGAAGGTGCTAGAACTACTCCTTCGGTAGTATCATTCCAAGCAAATGGAGAAAGATTAGTAGGTCAAGTGGCTAAAAGACAAGCAATTACTAATCCAGATAAAACAGTTATTTCAATTAAAAGACATATGGGAACTGGATATAAAGTTGATATAGATGGAAAACAATATTCACCACAAGAAATTTCTGCTATGGTTTTACAAAAAATAAAAGCTGACGCAGAAGCTTACTTAGGCGAAACAGTAACTCAAGCAGTTATTACTGTACCAGCTTACTTTAATGATAGTCAAAGACAAGCAACTAAAGATGCAGGTAAGATTGCAGGGCTTGAAGTATTAAGAATAATCAACGAACCAACAGCAGCATCATTAGCTTATGGTTTAGATAAAACAGATTCAGCTCATAAAATCCTAGTTTATGACTTAGGCGGTGGTACTTTCGACGTATCTATTTTAGACCTTGGAGATGGAGTATTTGAAGTATTATCAACTAACGGTGATACAAAGCTTGGTGGAGACGACTTTGATGAGAAGATAATGAAATACATTGCAGATGAGTTTAAAGCTTCAAATGGAATTGACTTAATGCAAGATAAAATGGCAGTTCAAAGATTAAAAGAAGCTGCTGAAAAAGCTAAAATTGAATTATCAGCATCACAACAAACAAACATAAACCTACCATTTATTACTGCTGATGCAACAGGTCCAAAGCATATAGATTTAACATTAAGCAGAGCTAAATTTAATGAAATTACTCATGATTTAGTTGAAAGAAGTATTGAACCTATGAGAAAGGCATTAGCTGATGCTAAACTTTCACTAAGTGATATAGATAAAATAATCTTAGTTGGTGGATCAACAAGAATTCCAGCAGTAGTAGAAGCTGTTAAGAACTTTACAGGAAAAGAACCATCAAAAGGAGTTAACCCAGATGAATGTGTTGCTGTTGGTGCGGCTATTCAAGCAGGTGTATTAACAGGAGAAGTTAAAGATGTAGTATTACTTGACGTTACTCCATTAACACTTGGAATTGAAACAGCTGGTGGAATAGCGACTCCATTAATCGAAAGAAATACAACTATTCCAACAAAGAAGAGCCAAGTATTCTCAACTGCTGCAGATAATCAAACATCAGTTGAAATTAATGTAGTTCAAGGTGAAAGACAAATGGCTATGGATAATAAGTCACTTGGACAATTCACATTATCAGGAATAGCTCCAGCACCAAGAGGAATTCCTCAAATCGAAGTTACATTTGATATAGATGCTAATGGTATTGTTAAAGTATCAGCTTTAGATAAGGGAACCGGAAAAGAAGCAAATATCACAATTACAGCTTCAACTAACTTAAGTGATGATGAAGTGGATAAGGCTGTAAAAGAAGCAGAAAAATTTGCTGAAGAAGATAAGAAGAGAAAAGAAAAAGTTGAAGCTGTAAATAATGCAGATCAAACTATATACCAAATAGAAAAAACATTAAATGAAGTTGGAGATAAAGCGACTGAAGATGAAAAAGCAGCAGTAAGAGCTAAAATTGAAGACTTAAAGAAAGTTAAAGATGGAGAAGATGTTGAAGCAATTAAAGCTGCAATCGAAGCAGTAAATCAATCATTCTATCCAATAGCTACAAAGATGTATCAACAAGATGGTGGCGCTGAAGGAGCAGGATTTGATCCAAATGCAGCAGCTGGAGGAGCTCAAAGTGCACCACATGATGACAATGTAGTAGACGCTGATTTCAAAGTAGATGAAGATAAATAAGATATAAATTAGTTGTACTAAACTACAGTTATCTAATATAATAAGATAGGGAAGGCAAGCTCGTCTTCCCTTTTCTACAGTAAATAAAACTAGGTGGTGAATTTAAACGAATGGCAAATAAAGACTATTATGAATTGCTTGGCGTTCAAAAAGGTGCAAGTGATGATGAAATAAAAAGAGCCTTTAGAAAATTAGCTGTAAAATATCATCCGGATAGAAATCAAGGAAATACTGAGGCAGAAGAAAAGTTTAAAGAAATAAATGAGGCTTATCAAGTACTTTCAGATCCAGAAAAAAAAGCTAGATATGATCAGTTTGGCTCAGCTGCTTTTGATGGTAGCGGTGGCTTCGGCGGAGGTGGATTTGACGGATTTGATATGGGAGGCTTTGGAGATATTTTTGAATCATTCTTCGGAGGCGGAGGATCAAGTTCTAGAAGAAGAAATGGTCCAGTAAGAGGAAATGATATTGAATATACAATAACATTAACCTTTGAAGAAGCTGTTTTTGGAGTTGAGAAAGAAATTTCTATTACTAGAAGTGAAAATTGTGAACACTGTCATGGAAGTGGAGCTGAGCCTGGAACTAATGCAAAGACTTGCCCAACTTGTAGTGGATCAGGTCAAGTAAGAGTTCAAAGACAAACCCCTCTTGGAAGCTTTGTTTCAACTTCTACATGTGATACTTGTAGAGGTACTGGTAAAATTATTGAAAAGCCATGTTTAGAATGTAGAGGAAAAGGTAATGTTAGAAAAACAAGAAAGATAAAAGTTAACATACCAGCAGGTGTAGATACAGGAAATGTAATGCCACTAAGGGGTCAAGGGGAACATGGATTAAGAGGTGGAAGCCCAGGGGATTTATATGTAAGAATTAATGTTACTCCATCAAAAGTCTTCACAAGAAAAGGAAATGATGTATATATAGATGCTCATGTTTCTATGGCTAAAGCAGCATTAGGTACAGAAATAACTGTAGCTACAGTAGATGGAAATGTTAAATACACTGTTCCACCAGGTACGCAATCTGGAACTATGTTTAGATTAAAAGGTAAGGGAATACAAAGAGTTAATTCAAGTGGAAAAGGAGATCAATACGTAAAAGTTATTGTTGATATTCCAAAGACATTAAATAAGGAACAAAAGGAAGCTTTGTATGAATTCATGAGATTATCAGGTGAAGAATTTGATGAAGCTAATACTTCTGCTCCGAAGAAAAAACTATTTGGTAAAAACAAATAAAATTTTTATTGAAACTATTTAAGTAATGGCAAGAGTTAAGCATTATTTAAATAGTTTCTTTTCATATTTTAGAAAGATATGTGTTAAAAATGAATGAAATTTCACCGACAAAACCTATAGTTATAGTCTTATTTGAAAATATAGGGTATAATATATAGAAACAAATTATATTTAGGAGGAGAACAAGTGAAAGATTTAAAAAAAAAATTGTTAATTGAAATAGAAGAGTTTAGAGAATTAGGAAATAAATTTTTATCTGGTGAAGTATCTATTATGGATTTTAAAAAAGTTTCTGGAGGAATGGGAGTATACTCAGAACGTAATAAAAAAGAATTTATGATAAGACTTAGAATTCCTTCTGGAATTAGTAGTTTTGAAAATATGAATTGGTTATGTGATATAGCAGAAAAATATGAGTTAGGCGGATTTCACTTAACTACAAGAGAAGCAGTTCAATATCATAACTTAACAATAGATCAGGTTTGTGGAATAATGAAAGACGGTATAGATAATGATATATATTCTAGAGGGGGAGGCGGAAATTTCCCAAGAAATGTAGCTATGTCTCCATTATCAGGAGTAGATAAAGATGAGGACTTTGACGTAACTCCATATGCATTAGCTGTAAATAATCATTTTCTAAGCAAAATAACATCATATAAATTTCCAAGAAAGTTTAAAGTATCTTTCTCAAGCAGCGACTCAGATCATGGTCACTGTAATGTTGCAGATTTAGGATTTTTGGCAACCATAAAAGATAATGAAAAATATTTTAGAGTTTTTGTGGGAGGCGGAATTGGAAGAAATCCTCAAATTGCAATTGAATATGATGAGCTTATAAAACCAAGTGAAGTACTATATCATGTAGAAGCTATGACAAATCTATTCGTAAAAGAAGGTAACTATGAAGATAGAAATAAAGCTCGTATAAGATATATAGTAGAAAGAATGGGCAAAGAGAAATTCATAGAAACTTATAAAGAACATTTAAAAGATGTATTAGATAATAATGAGTTAGATTTATTTGTAGAATCTAAGGAAATTACTAAAGAAGGTAAAGAAATAGAATTAACACATTCAAGATTATATTCACAAAAACAAAAAGGACTATACAGCGTATATTTCCATCCAGTAGGCGGACAAATTTCTGTTAAGACATTAAGAGAAATTTTAGATAAGCTAAAATCAGTAAAAGACTTAGAAATAAGACTTACAATGACAGAAGGGTTATATTTCAGAAACTTAAACGGTGATGAAGCTAAAGAACTTTTAGATATAACACAAAATCTTGGAGGAGAAACAGCTCTTCAACAGAGTGTATCATGTATTGGGGTGCCAATATGCCAAGTTGGAATTTTAGAGAGTCAAAAAATGCTTAATAATATAATCAACTACTTTGCAGAAAAAGGCTATAATAAAGATATACTTCCAAGAATTCATATATCAGGATGTGGAAATTCTTGTGCGGTACATGAGATTGTTGGAATGGGCTTGACAGGTAAACGTAAAAAAGTTGGTGACGCTGTTGAAGATGTATTTGAATTACATATTAATGGAGCATTTGAAACTGGAAGTGCAAGACTTGGGAAAATCTACGGAGATTTATTAGCTAGCGAAATACCACAATTTTTATATGAATTATCATTATATATAGAAAAGAAAAATGTAGATTTTTATGAGTTTATACAAAACAATGAGGATGAATTATTACAAATAGTAGATAAGTATAAAAAATAAGCAATAACGTATAAATATATAAAAAGCGAGCAATGAGCAACCGAAAGAGAATACATATATGTTCCACAGGACTGTGAAAAATTTCGCTGGACATATCTAAATGGAAAGTTGTACCCATTTCTGCATGTTCCTGCGACAAGCGCCGGGCAAGCAAAAACGGAACAACTTCCCATTAAGATATGCAACAGCTTATTTTTCAATGCCTGCTTCACATATAGGTATTCTCTTTCTTTGTTTTGCAATCACTTTAAGTATTTCTTAGATATTTACCTAAATATTATATGTGTGATGTATTATAAAGACATATATTCCCGTTCGGTTGTTTGGCAGTAAACTTAAATTGTCCTCTTCCTGCAAGTATTTTTATATTTCAGATGATTTGCAATACCTTTATTATATGAAAAAATTGCAATATAATTTTTTATATGTATAATTATTATGAATGATGAAATATGGAGTGAACTAACATGAGAATGAGAAAAAAACCATGGGCAAGACCTGAACTAGAAGGTTGTAATTTTTTTGTTGTAAATCCAAAAGAATATAAAGGAAAATGGAAAGAGTTTTTCGGAAATGATAAACCTATATATTTAGAACTTGGATGTGGGAAGGGAACCTTTATTGCAGTGCACGGTTCTGAAAATCCAGATATTAATTATATTGCAATTGATATAAAAGATGAGGTCTTAGGGCTAGCTAAAAGAAACATTGAAAAAGCTTATGAAGAAAAAAATATGCCTGTTGATAATATAAAGCTAATGGCTCAAGAGATAGGTCTTATTAGTGAAATTTTAGGTGAAGAAGACGTTATAAGTAGAGTATACATAAATTTCTGTAATCCTTGGCCAAAGGAAAAGCATAAAAAGAGAAGACTAACACATACAAGACAGCTTGAACAATATAAGATATTTTTAAAGAGCGATGGCGAAATTTATTTTAAAACAGATGATGATGAATTATTTGAAGAATCTCTTGAATATTTTAATGAAGCAGGGTTTAAAATTAAATATATAACTTATGATCTTCATAATAGTGAATTTGAAGGAAATGTTCAAACTGAGCATGAAAGGATGTTTAGTGAACAGGGAATAAAGATAAAGTTTTTAATAGCGATGAGAAGTTAACATAACTATAAATTAGTGTTGTATAAATTGTAACTGTAAATTATGATTTTAGAAAATCAATTTTTAAATAAGAGAAACCTCAAAGATTGCTGTAAAAAGCAGTGTTTCGATAATAAATAGAAACGTTTTAAGTATAATAAGTGAATTATTATAACAAATGGAAGGATGATAAATTGTGGATGGAATTTGGATTGAAGTTAGCGTAATAACAAAGAGTGAGGCACTAGAACCTATATCGGGAATATTTTATGGATTAAATTGCCCAAATGTTGCAATTGAAGACCCAGAAGATTTACTTTCTAGAGATCAAGGACCATTAACTTGGGACTTTGCAGATATAAATATCTTAGAACACAAAGGGAATGCGGCTGTAGTTAAGGCTTATTTTTCACAAGATGATAAAGTTGAAGAAATTGTTGAGTATGTAAAAGAAAAACTTTCAGAACTACACGAATTCGGAATAGATATTGGTGAAGGAAAAGTAGAAGCAAAAAAGATGCATGAGGAAGATTGGGCTAATAATTGGAAACAATATTATAAACCAGTGAAAATAACTGATAAAATTGTTATTAAGCCAATATGGGAAGAATATGCAAAGAATGATGAGGAATTAGTTATAGAATTAGACCCAGGAATGGCGTTTGGAACAGGAACTCATGAAACTACTAGAATGTGTATAAAAGCTTTAGATAAATACGTAAAACCTAATACAACAGTATTTGATGTAGGATGCGGTTCTGGGATACTTGCAATTGCTGCTGCAAAGCTTGGAGCCAAACATGTAGTTGGAGTTGATTTAGATCCAGTAGCTGTTGATTCATCAAAGGAGAATATCGGTTTTAATAATTTAGATAATATAGAAGTATTAGAAGGTAATTTATTAGATGTAGTTGAAGGAAAAGCTGATATAGTAGTTGCTAATATAATAGCAGAAATTATTTGCATACTAACTGAAGATGTTAAAAAAGCTCTAAATGAGGGTGGCCTATTTATAACTTCAGGTATAATTCATGATAGAGTAGATATGGTTACAGAAAAGTTTGCTGAATGTGGTTTTGAAGTAATTGAAATAAATAAAGATGGAGAATGGAACTGTATAGTTGCAAAATTAGTTTAGGATTAATACAGATAATCCAAAAGTATGCTACTAATTTCTAGTTGGGATATATTTTAAAGTAAAAATCAAATTCATATTTTGGTTATCTATAAAATGAGTGAAGGGAGTTTGTATGCATAAGTTTTTTACAGAACCTCATAATATTAGTGAAACTGAAGGTAGAATACTTGGAGATGATGTAAAACATATTTATAAAGTTTTAAGATTATCTGAAGGTGAAGAAGTAGTATTAAACAATTGTGAAGGAATTGAGTATCTAGGTGAGATAGAATCTATAACAAAAAATGAAGTTATAGTTAAAATTATTAAAAAACTAGATATAAATAATGAAAGTAAAGTTAAAGTACATCTGTTTCAAGGACTGCCAAAGGGGCAGAAAATGGATTTAATAGTGCAAAAGGGGACAGAACTTGGAGTAGCTGAATTTATTCCTACAATAACAGCGAGAGTAGATGTTAAACTTAAAGGTGAATTTAAGAAGCTTGATAGATTAAATAGAATTGCTCTTGAGGCTTGTAAACAGTCAAAAAGAAGTATAATTCCTCAAGTCAAAGAAGTTATTGATTTCGATGAGGCAATAAATGAATTAAAAAAGATGGATTTGATTATTGTGCCTTATGAAAATGCTGAAGATTTTGGGATTAAAACTCTTGTGAGAAAATTAGAAAAAGATAATATAGATTTAGATACTATAAATAATGTAGGAATTTTAATAGGACCTGAAGGTGGATTTGAAGAAACGGAAATTAATACTTTGAAAGAACAAGGTGCTTATATAGTGACTCTTGGAAATAGAATATTACGTACAGAGACGGCTGGATTTACAGCCACGGCATTAATTCAATATGAGTTAGGAGATTTAGGAGGAAAGCTAATATAATGGGAGAAAACCAAATAAAATTAGTTAGAGCAGGTAGTGATAAGACTAAGCTTAAGAAGTTATCTAAGAAAGAAACTATAAAAAATACAGAGGGAAAAAGTCTTGTGGCTTTTGCAACTCTTGGATGTAGGGTAAATCATTATGAAACGGAAGCTATGGCGGAAAAGTTCATAAGAGAGGGTTATGAAGTAACTGATTTTGAAGGTTTTGCTGATGTTTATGTTATAAATACTTGTTCTGTAACTAATATGAGTGATAAAAAATCAAGACAAATAATTAGCAGAGCTAGAAGAACAAATGAAAATGCAATAATTGCAGCTGTTGGGTGCTATTCGCAAGTAGCACCAGAAGAAGTTTCTAAAATACAAGGAGTAGACGTTGTACTTGGAACGAGAAATAAGGGCGATATTGTTTATTATGTGAATAAGGCTAAGGATGAACAAAAACCTCAGTTAATGGTTGGAGAAGTTCTAAAGAATAAACAGTTTGAAGAGCTAAATATAGAAGAATACCAAGATAAAACAAGAGCGTTTTTAAAGATACAAGATGGTTGTAATAGATTTTGCGCATATTGTTTGATACCTTATACCAGAGGAACCACCTGTTCAAAAGATCCTCAAAAAGTATTAGATGAAATAAAGAAGTTAAGTGAGCATGGATTTAAGGAAATAATATTATCTGGAATACATACAGCATCTTATGGTGTTGACTTAGAGGGAAGTGTAACTTTAATAACTCTATTGGAAGAAATAGAAAAAATGAATGGAATAGAGAGAGTGAGAATAGGTTCTATAGAGCCTAGTTTCTTTACTGATGAAGTCATAGAAAAGATGAGTAAAATGAAGAAGCTATGCCCACAATTCCATTTATCACTTCAAAGCGGCTGCGATGCAACTTTAAAAAGAATGAATAGAAGATACACTGCTAAAGAATACGAGGATGCAGTTAATAGAATAAGAGAAAATCTTAAAGATGCTTCAATAACTACAGATGTAATTGTAGGTTTCCCAGGTGAAACTGATGAGGAATTTAATGAAACCTATGAATACTTAAAGAGAATTAAGTTAACTAAGACACATATATTCAAATTTAGTCCAAGAAAAGGAACGAAAGCAGCGGATATGCCTAATCAAATAGATGGAACTGTAAAGGATAAGAGAAGTAAGGCTTTAATTGAACTAAATGCAAAGAACGAAGGAGATTTCAGTGAATCTTTAGTTGGAAGAGATTTAGATGTATTAGTTGAGCAAGAAGTTCCGAATAAATCAGGTGTGTTTGAAGGATATACAAGAAATTACGTGAAAGTTGAAATTCAAGATGGTAATGAAAATATGGTAGGTAGGATAATTCCATGTAAAATTGAGGGAGCAAATGGGGATTATATTATTGGAAAAATTATATAATTTTAGTATAATGTAAATTAAGGAAATAAATTGAGATTTACGTATAAGATTTAAATTATTATAACGAAAATAAAATACCTACAGAGAAAGTTTTGCTAGCCAAATGCAAGATTTGAAGCATCACTTTTCGATTTTTATATTTGAAAGGAAACTCGACTCGCGTTCGCTCGCTGAGTGCTCACAGAGTAAGCGACCATCGTCAAATCATAGATTTGAGATGTCTGCTTAAGTTCGACTAGCAAAAAATGAGAATTCAAAAGGAAGTTAAATCGCATGCGCAATTTAACTAAGTTCGGGGAACCAAATATAAAATTAGGACTTTTTAAAAGGAAACTCGACTCACGTTCGTTCGCTGAGTAAGTTCGAATAACGAAATGTAAAATTTCGATTCTCACTTAAAGGAGGTGAATTTATGGATAATTGTATATTTTGTAAAATTGTAAAAGGGGAAATCCCTAGTAAAAAAATATATGAAGATGATAAAGTGTATGCTTTCTATGATATAAATCCGGAAGCTCCAGTTCATTTTTTGGTAATACCAAAAGATCATATTGCAAGTGCAAATGATTTGAATGATAATAATGCTGATATTGTTTCACATATATTCAAAGTTATTAATACATTGGTAGTGGAACTTAATATAGCTGATAAGGGATATAGAATTGTAAATAACTGCGGAGAAGATGGCGGACAGACAGTAAAACATATTCATTTTCATGTACTTGGAGGGAGAAGTTTACAGTGGCCACCAGGCTAGGAAATTGGAGAAAAATAGGGCGAAAAGCATGGAGATTTTTTCTTAATTTCTTGACATTGTTTATTTAAATATTGTATAATATAGCATGTGTTATTAAGCCCATAGCTGAGTTAATTTAAGCTAGCGGAGGGAGGGATAGTAAATGTCAGAAATTAAAGTTGGAGAAAACGAAACACTTGAAAGTGCGTTAAGAAGATTTAAGAGAAAATGTGCTAGAGCTGGGGTTCTTTCAGAAGTTAGGAAGAGAGAACATTACGAAAAGCCAAGCGTTAAGAAAAAGAAAAAATCAGAAGCTGCAAGAAAGAGAAAGTTTAAATAGTGATATTTTCTTTTGAAAGAAGGTACAATTATGCCAACAATTAAAGATAAATTACAAGATGATTGGAAAGCTGCTTTAAAGACAAAAGATAAATTCACAGCTAACGTAATTAGTACTGCTAAATCTGCTATATTATTTGTTGAAAAAACTGATAATAGAAAGCTTGAAGATGATGAAGTTATAAGTATATTAGCTAGAGAAATCAAGCAAAGAAGAGAAGCGATGCTTGAATTTGAAAAAGGAAATAGGCAAGATTTAGTAGATCAGCATAAAGCTGAAATAGAAATTTTGTTAAGATACCTTCCTCAGCAGTTAGGTGAAGAAGAGATAAAACAAATAGTAAAAGAATCAGCTGAAGAAGTGGGTGCAAATAGCATTAAGGATATGGGAAAAGTTATGTCAGCTGTTAAACCTAAAGTAGTAGGAAAAGCTGATGGTAAACTTGTAAGTCAAATTGTTAAAGAATATTTAAATAATAAATAATAAAAGAACTCAAGAAAGCCTTGAGTTCTTTTATTTTTTATTATTTATATTCGGCAAATTGGGACTTGTTGTCTAGTTTCATGTACCTTAAAAATTATTATAAATTTAAGAAAAGAATTTGAGTATTAAATTTCCAAAACTATCATAAATTACAATGAAGAGGTTTATGTGGGAGGAAATTATGGAAGACAAAATTCAAAAGGGGAAAGAAAAGATTCTAAATAAGTTAGATTTTCCAAGCGATATTTCATTAGATTTACCCAAGATAATAGTTGTAGGGAATAGAGAAATAACAATTGAGAATCATAGAGGCATTATGTTTTTTGAAACTAATATGGTTAAGATAAATTCCAGAATCGGTGGGATTATAATACATGGGGAAGAATTTGAAATACTTTTTATTGCTGAGACAAGCATCACTATAAGTGGAATATTTAAAGGTATTTCATATGAGAGGTAAAAGAGATGTTCGATAGTTTAAAATCAGGACAAATAACCATAGAAGTTAATGCTTTAATGCCGGAAAAAATATTAAACATACTTTGGAATAATGAAATTTATACATGTAATATTATCAGGGTTAATTTAACTACGATTAGATTTACAATATATTATAAAGATTATAAAGAAACTGAAATGCTAATTAAAAAACACAAAGGAAAAGTAAGAATTGTTAGGACAAAGGGATTAATAGTTCTGCTATCGAAAATGAAAAGAAGGATTTCGTTATTAGTAGGTGTAATACTGTTCTTTGTAGTTATATATGGACTTTCGAATTATATATGGGCTATAGATATACAAACCCAAAGAAACTTAAGCCCTTTTGAAATCAGACAACAGCTTACCTCAATTGGAATCAAGCCTGGTATAGATAAATCTCAAATAAATGTATATGATTTGGAAAAAAAGATGGAAAACTTAAATGATCAAATAATGTGGATTAGAGTTAGAATTGAAGGATCAACTTTAAAATTAGTAATAAAAGAAAAGGTAAATCCACCTACAACAGAAAAAACATTATTTAATCAAGTCGTTGCTAAAATGGATGGAGAAGTAAAAAGAATATATACGAATTCAGGAAATCCTGCAGTAGTACCAGGTGACATAGTAAAAAAAGGTGATGATTTAATCTTGTCTATTCAAGGAAGAGAAGGATTCCAAATAGAAGTAAAGCCTAGTGGAACAGTTATAGCTAACACTTTTTATGAAAAATTTATGGAAGTTCAGATAAGTGGAGATAAGCTAGAGAGAACAGGAGAAAAAAGCAGTGATATTTACCTGAGTTTCTATGGGAAAAAAATTTACTTGAAAAAGGCTATAGATGAATTTACTAATTATGATAAAATAGAAGCAGATAGTGGATTTTTTAATAAGGTAACATATTTTGAGAAGAAAGGAAAACCTGTAAACTTAGATAAGGATATTACAGTAAAAGAATCAACTCAAAAACTAGAAGATTCGCTAAAAAAGACACTTAGTAATGACGCTAAAATTATAGATAAAAAGGTTACAGCAGATGATATTGGGAATGGAAAGATATTGGTTAAAGTTATATTTACAGTAGAACAAGATATAGCAAGGAACATATCATAAGCCAATAGTAAACTTTATTTTTAGGCCTAATTACTCTATTAGAAGATGAAAAGGTGAATAGCATGAGTATAAAGAAAAATAATAAAAGGAAGGATAATAGGATTCAAAGAATTGTATTATTCACACTTGTATTTATTATAGGTTATGTATTGCTCGTTACTGCAATAACTCCAAAGCAATATAACCTAAAAGAAGGAGATATACCTAGAGTAGACATAAAGGCACCAAGAGATATCATAGATGAAAAAGCAACTAAGGAAAAGGAAGAGCAAGTACTTGAAAAGGTGGGTAAACAGTATACCTTAAAGCCGGAAATAAAAAAGCAAGCTGAAGATAATATTAAAGTTTTGTTTGATAAGCTTGTTTCTATAAGCACTGATTCCAATTCAACGACTCCTGCAAAAGAAAGCGATAAAATAATTGAACTTAAGAAGTTAACAGTATTTAAATTAACTGAAGAACAATATAAAGTATTAGCAAATATACCTAAGGATAAATTAGATGACTTACAAACAAAAATGTTAGCTGCCGTTGATTCAGCATATGAAAAGAATATAAATGAAAATGATGAGACAGCAATTAAAGAAGCAAGAAATATTGTGGCTGACAAGATAGATGCTTTAAGCTTAGAATTAGAACTATCTAATGTATTAAAACAGATAATTCAAAGTCAAATTAATCCTAATGTTTTCTTTGATCAAGAAAAGACAAATGAAAAAATACAAGAAGCTCAAAAAACTGTTTCCAAAGTTGTGATAAAGCAAAATCAAACAATTGTAAAAGAAGGGGAACCAGTTACTAAGGACCAAATAGATATTTTATCAGACCTGGGTATGCTAGATAGTGAAAATGCTTCTGTAAATTTATATGTATATATTGCACTTGCAGTTTTTCTAGCTATAATATTATTTCTTCAGTATATTTACATCAAAATAAATTACGGTGAAATGTATAGAAATACTAAAAAACTAGCATTGATAAGTTTTATAAACCTTATTTCTTTAGTATTTGGTAGAACAATAGGAATTGCATCACCATTTTTGATTCCATTTGCATGTGCTCCTATGATGCTCACATTATTATTGAATTACAAGATATCATTTGTTATGAGTGCATTAAATATAATTCTTATAAGTGCGGTAAATGGATTTGATGTTCAAATCATCATAATAGGGATAGTAAGCTCTATAATTGGATCGACTCTATTAAAAAAAATACAACAAAGAAACGAATTATTATATTCGACATTATATGTTGCAGCGGCTGGGGCAATTTTTTCATTGTCGACTGGGATGTTAATTTCAAGCAACTTTATGGATATTCTAATAAAAGGTGGATTCACAATTATAGGGGGACTACTGTCTGGAATACTTGCATTAGGAATATTACCATTTCTTGAGGGAGTATTTAATGAAGTTACAACTTTAAAGTTATTAGAACTATCAAATCCTAATAATCCACTTTTAAAGAGACTTTTAATGGAAGCGCCGGGAACATATCATCATAGTATGCTTGTAGCAAATCTTGCTGAAATGGCAGCAGAAGAAGTTGGGGCAAACTCTGTAATTACCAGAGTAGGATCTTACTATCATGATATTGGTAAAACAGAAAGACCGTATTTCTTTGGAGAAAATCAGATGGGAGGAGATAATCCTCATAAAAATATACCTGCTAATTTAAGTACGATGATAATAAAGTCTCACGTAAAAGATGGTCTTGAATTAGCTAAAAAACATAATTTACCAAAGGTAATACAAGATATTATTGAAGAACATCATGGAAAGACGTTAGTAAAATATTTTTATTACACTATGAAAAATAGTGCTGAAAATCCAGATGATATAAAAGAAGAAGATTATATGTATGAGGGTCCTATACCAAGTACAAAAGAAGCAGGAATAGTAATGCTGGCAGATAGTGTTGAAGCAGCCGTTAGGTCAATAAATAATGCAAGTAAAGAGAAAATTAATGATATGGTGAATTGTATAATCGATGATAAATTATCATCAGGCCAATTAAATAACTGTAATTTAACATTGAAAGATATAGAAAAAATTAGAAACTGTTTCTTGACTACATTAAACGGGATTTATCATCAGAGAATAGAATATCCTAAAGAAAAAATAAAAGATTTAAGTGATGAAGACAATGAAGTTGAAACTAAGGAGCAATAAAAATGATTTATGTAGATAATAGACAAGAAAAACTAGAAGTAGAAGACGATTTTGTAGATCAATTAAAAAAAGTAATTGAATTTACATTAAAAGAGGAAGAAGTAAATATTGAGTGTGAGATTTCTTTAGTATTTGTTGATAATGATGAAATTAAACAAATTAATAATGATACTAGAAAGATAAATAAAGAAACAGATGTGTTATCTTTTCCTATGCTTGAATATGAGGAGAATAAAGTTTTTAAAGATATGTACAAAGATTATAAATTTTCTCAAAGTGATTTTGATGGAGATGAACTTGTGCTTGGAGATGTAGTCCTATCTTTAGAAAAAGCTCTAGAACAAAGCAAGGAATTCAACCATTCCTTTGAAAGAGAAGCATCATATTTGGTAGTACATTCAATACTTCATTTACTAGGGTATGACCATATGAAGGATGATGAAAAAAAGATCATGAGAAGCAGGGAAGAAGAAATTCTAAATAAGCTTAATATACCTAGATAAAAATATTGTATGTTGGTAAGTTCCGCTTATAGATAAACAACATATAACTTAGACTTATGACATAACTTACCGAAAGATAAGATACTTTGTTACTCGGCTGCTAGAAAAAATACCCATAGCTATTTTTTCAATGCAACACTGCGTAAAAGAGTATCTTATCTTTCTGATATAGAGAATATTTAAATTCAAATGAATATTGAACAAAGATGTTTCTATAAATTATCAAATATACTTAAAAGAGTAAAGTAGGGGTTAGCAATGAAGATGAAAAAAACATTAGAAAGTTTTAATAATGCAATTACAGGTATCATCGATACAGTAAGAACAGAAAGAAATATGAAGATACATTTAATTGTTGCATTAGTAGTATTAATTTCAAGCTTTTTCTTTGATGTAACAAAATATGAATTTTTAATTTTAGCCGTCACAATAGCAATGGTAATCGCAGCAGAACTTGTAAATACTGCTATAGAAGCGACAATTGATATGACAACTAATTATTATCATCCGCTTGCTAAAATAGCTAAAAATGCAGCAGCAGGAGCCGTACTTATTACAGCAATAAATGCATTACTTGTTGGGTATATTGTATTTTGGGAAAAGTTAACTAGTTTTTCTTTCACTTTAATCAATAGAGTTAAAAATTCAGAGCCATATACAATGCTTATTGTATTAATAATAGTGTGCATTGTAACAATCATAGCAAAGGCTATATTTGGCGAAGGGACTCCTTTAAAAGGGGGAATGCCTAGTGGACATAGCGCGTTGGGGTTTTCAATTGCAACAGCAATATCATTAATCACAGAAGAACCAATTTGCATTCTTCTAAGTTTTTTACTAGCATTTATAACAGCGCAAAGTAGAGTGGATTCAGAGGTTCATAGTATTCTAGAAGTAATTGTAGGAGCGATATTTGGGATTTTATTAACATTATTTATTTTCACTTTATTTAGACTTTAGCTAAACTCTTGGTAATAAAATTTTTATTTACAGGGGAATATATTAAAAGAAAAATAAAATTAGGTGATAATTAAAAAGTATTAAATTACCATAATTTAATAGTTAATATAAATAATTATTAAATTATGGTAGTTAATTAGAATGAGTACATTGTCAATTAACTTATAAATAGAGTATACTATTTGTAAAGTAGTATAACATTAGTTTAGCTTCTATAAAGTGAAACTTTTCAGGTGGAGTTTTATACTATACTCCAGCTGAATTTAGTTGAACTAATCCAGGAGCGTGCAGCCGTTATCTCCAACTTTAAGAAGAGAGAGTGTTACGGATCTAGCTATCGGATAAAAATGAAGCTTATTTTTGAGGAGGAAAAAATGTTTAGATCAGGATTTGTTACAATAGTTGGAAGACCTAATGTAGGTAAATCAACTTTGTTAAATTACATAATGGGTGAAAAGTTATCAATAGTTTCAAATAAACCACAAACAACAAGAAATAATATTCAAACAATATTAACAGGTGATGATTATCAAATGGTATTCGTTGATACACCTGGTATACATAAACCTAAACATAAATTAGGGGAATACATGGTTAATTCTGCAAAGGAATCAACTAAAGATGTTGATTTAGTATTGTTCTTAACCAATCCGGATGAGGAGATTGGAAGAGGAGATAAATTCATATTAGAAACTCTAAAGGGAAAAAAATGCCCTATATTTTTAGTATTAAATAAGGTTGATGAAAGCACTCAGGACAGAGTAGCTAAAAGTTTAGAAATGTATTCTAAAGAATTTGAATTTGCGGAAATAATACCGATATCTGCAATTAAGGGTAAAAATGTTGATAGATTGGTAGAGCTTATGAAGAAGGCAATGCCAGAAGGGCCAAAGTATTATCCAGATGATATGATTACTGATGTGCAAGAAAAATTTGTTGTATCTGAAATAATCAGAGAAAAAGCACTAAGGACATTAAGGGATGAAGTTCCTCACGGTATAGCTGTAGATATAATTCAAATGAAACAAAATGATATAGGAACATATCATATAGAAGTAGATTTAATATGCGAAAAGGATTCACATAAAGGTATAATAATAGGTAAAAATGGGCAAACACTTAAAAGAATTGGAGAAACTTCAAGGTACGAATTAGAGAAATTCTTAAGATGCAAGGTTAATTTAAAGATATGGGTTAAAGTTAGAAAAGAGTGGAGAGACAATCAGAACTTACTAAAAGAGTTGGGTTATAAGGTTAAGAAATAAAATAAAGTTATATTCCTGATGAATTTGATCTTGTTCTTAGAATTAGAAACAAACATTAATAATTTTTAATACATAAGATAAGACGAAGAGATAATAGTGGAAACATGAGATAAATGGGGGATGATTAATCTGTCTACTTTTGAAACCAAAGCTGTAATTATTAAAACGCAAGATTTCAAAGAAAACGATAAATTAGTTTGGTTTTATACTGAAAAATTAGGAAAAATCACAGCTGTAGTTAGGGGCGCTAAAAGAAGTAAAAGTAAGTTTTTAGCGTTAACATTACCATTATGTTATGGAGAATATATGGTATATAAGGGGAAAAATCTATATACTCTTCAGGAAGGAAAGATAATTAATTCTTTCCAAGGACTTTTAGATAATTTATATAAACTTACTTATTCTTCATATTTATGTGAGCTTATAGATATTGCTTGTGCTGATAATGAGATTAATATTGAGTTATTTAGAAATTTGGTTACAACCTTATACTTATTAAATACAGATGCATTAGATTATGAACTGTTAATAAGATCATTTGAGTTAAAATTATTAAAGACTACTGGATATAGTTTGATATTAGATAATTGTAGTATCTGTAGAAAAAAAATATCTACATCAAATTATATAAGTTTATCCTATTATGGTGGCGTATGTGATGAATGTCCCAAAGAACATGGTCTATTCATTTCTAAGGGTGCATACAATGCTTTAAGATTTCTAATGAATATGGATGTAGATAAGATATATAGATTAAATTTGAATAATGAAATAAAAGAAGAGATAGAAAGGGTTACTACCTTTTTGATATCCAATAATTATGCAAAAAAGCCTAAAAGTTTAGATATGTTAAAATTTATTAAGGAGTGATGAATCATGGAAAATATAACATTAGAAAAAGTTGATATTATACGTGAAAGAACAGGTATCAGTTATGAAAAGGCTAAAGAAGCTTTAGAAATTTGTGAAGGAGATGTGCTTGAAGCTTTAATATACATTGAAAAGACTCAAGGAATACCAGAACAAAACAGCTCCGATGCTGAAGACAGCAAAGTTACGATGACTATAGAAGAGCTAAGAGCTTGGTTTAAACAAACAATAGAAAAAGGTAATGTAGCAAGAATAAAAATTAAGAAAGACGATGCAGAGTTAATAGATATTCCAGTTAATGCAGGAATTGCAGCGGGAGTTGTGGCACTTATAATACCACCATTACTTGCAGCCGGAGTTATTGCAGCAATAGCAACTCAAATTACAATAGAAATAACTAGGGAAGATGGGTCAGTTGAGATAGTAAATAAATATGTCTCAGAAGTTGCAAGCGATGTCAAAAATGCAGTAAGTGATTTTGCAGATAAAATTAAGAATAAGGTTAGTGAGATGAAACATGATCATGAATCTAATAAACATAGCAATGATTCAAATGATAAGGGGTATACTGGTTCAGATACAGTATATAGTTATACTGTAAATTTTGATGAAGAAAAAGAAGAAGAAAAAAATGAAAATAAAGAGAAAGAAAATTCAGAAAATTAGAAGATAATGATAGAAAAATAAAGAAAAACAGATTTAAAAGTAGGATAAAATTAGTATTCAAGAAATATTTGGTGAATTTATTTGATTTTTCTGAAAATTAACTCTAGTCAAACAATAATTACATGATATAATTAGAGTGTGATAAAAATTAATACAAATTAGCTAAATATTTCTTGGAGTTATAGAAAGAGGGATAAGATTGAAATTATCACCTAGGCAAGAAGAAATAGTATGCTTAGTTAAAGAGAATGCGCCAATTACAAGTGAAGCACTTGCTGAGAAGATAGGAGTTACCAGAGCCGCACTTAGGGCAGACTTAGCAGTTCTTACAATGATAGGAACTCTAGATGCTAGACCAAAGGTTGGATATGTATATACAGGGAAATCTTCTAACAAATTGGTTTTTCAGCAAATTAGTAAAATTAAAGTATCGGAAATTATGTCAAAACCTGTGACAGTAAGCGAAGATACAATGGTATATGATGCAATCGTATACCTGTTTCTGAATGATGTGGGGACATTATTTATAGAAAATAACGGAATATTAACAGGAGCTGTTTCAAGGAAAGATTTTCTTAAGATTTCTATAGGGGGGACAGATATACACAAGGTTCCAGTTGGAGTAATCATGACTAGAATGCCAAATATAATATGTGCAAATGAAAATGACAATGCCTATGATTTAGCAAAGAAGATTATTGAACATGAAATTGACAGTATTCCAGTTGTTAATATAGTGGAGAGGTCTGATGGTAAGGACCAAATGAAGATAATAGGGAAGGTTTCAAAGACTAACATAACAAAATTATTTGTTAAGCTTGGAGAAATCGAAAATTAATTATTAGGGTAACTACGAAGTCTTTAGGCGCACGAAAGAAAATAATAAGTCCATGATGCGATGAATATTTCCTGTTAGATAAGGAAATATGTTTACCTCATAGTGGACTATTAAGTAAACATGCTGATAAGTATAACAGTAAATACACTGGCATGCAGGCTTATTATTTTATTTTATGTGCCTTAGGTAGGCATCGATAGTAAATATAGTGAGAAAATTATAAGAAAAGAGGGAGTATTGAGATGTCAAATAAGTATGTATATCTTTTTAGTGAAGGAAATGCTTCAATGAAAAATCTACTTGGAGGAAAAGGTGCTAACTTAGCGGAAATGACTAGCTTGGGAATTCCAGTACCAAATGGTTTTATTGTTACAACAGAAGCTTGTAATAAATATTACGAAGATGGTAGAAAAATTGCTGATGAAATAATAGGTCAAATCTATGATAATTTAGCTAAACTTGAAGAATCTACAGGTAAGAAATTTGGAGATAACACAAATCCTTTACTAGTTTCAGTAAGATCTGGTGCAAGAGTTTCAATGCCAGGAATGATGGATACAATTTTAAATCTAGGATTAAATGACATAGCAGTAGAAGCTATGGCTGAGCTAACAAACAATCCTAGATTTGCATATGATTCTTACAGAAGATTTATTCAAATGTTCTCTGATGTTGTTATGGGGATTGAAAAGAGATTATTTGAAAATAAAATCGATGAACTTAAAGAAAAGAAAGGTGTTGAATTCGATACAGATTTAACAGCTGATGATTTAAAAGAGTTAGTTGGTGAGTTTAAAGCTCTTTATAAAAAAGAAAAAGGTGAAGATTTCCCAAGTGATCCAAAAGTTCAATTAATAGAATCTATAACAGCTGTTTTTAGATCATGGGATAATCCAAGAGCTATTGTATATAGAAGATTAAATGATATTCCGGGAGAATGGGGTACAGCTGTAAATGTACAACAAATGGTATTTGGTAATAAAGGAGAAACATCAGGAACTGGAGTTGTATTCTCAAGAAATCCAGCTAATGGTGAAAATGCTATTTATGGTGAATACTTAATGAATGCACAAGGTGAAGATGTTGTTGCAGGAATTAGAACACCACTTCCAATATCAAAATTAAAAGAACAAGATCCAGAAATATATGCAGAGTTTGAAAGCATTGTTGATAAGTTAGAATCTCACTATAAAGATATGCAGGATATGGAAATAACTATAGAAGAAGGTAAGTTATATTTCTTACAAACTAGAAATGGAAAAAGAACAGCTCAAGCTGCTTTAAAGATTGCTGTTGATTTAGTTGAAGAAGGAATGCTTACTAAAGAGCAAGCAATATTAAAGGTTGAGCCTAAGCAATTAGATACATTATTACACCCAGCTTTCTATACTGAAGATTTAAAAAGTGCAACGCCAGTTGCAAAAGGATTACCAGCATCTCCAGGAGCTGCATGTGGTAAAATAGCATTTACTGCTAATGAAGCTAAAGATAGAGTTGCACTTGGTGAAGATGTAGTTCTTGTAAGACTTGAAACTTCTCCTGAAGATATTGAAGGTATGATAGCTGCTCAAGGAATACTTACTGTAAGAGGAGGTATGACTTCTCACGCTGCCGTTGTTGCAAGAGGAATGGGAACTTGCTGCGTAGCAGGATGTGGAGCTATTAAGGTTGATGAAGAAAAGAGAACAGTAGAAATCAATGGAAAAGTTTATACAAGTGATGACTATATTTCAATTGATGGTACTAGTGGTAATGTATATGGAGAAAAGATAAAGACTGTTACTCCAGAAATTTCAGGACATTTCGCAACATTTATGGGATGGGCTGATGAAATAAGAAAATTAAAAGTTAGAGCTAATGCAGATAGCCCAAGAGATGCAAAGCAAGCTGTTGAATTTGGTGCAGAAGGTATAGGTCTTTGTAGAACAGAGCATATGTTCTTTGCAGAAGATAGAATTATGGCTGTAAGACAAATGATTACTTCTAAAGATGTTGAACAAAGAAGGGTTGCTTTAGATAAGATATTACCAATGCAAAAATCAGATTTCATAGGAATTTATGAAGCAATGGAAGGAAGAGCTGTTACAATAAGATTATTGGACCCACCTTTACATGAATTCTTACCAACTGCTGATGCAGATGTAAAAGAATTAGCTAGAGAAATGGGAATAACTTATGAAGAATTAAAAGCTACAGTTCAAGAACTTCATGAGTTTAATCCAATGATGGGTCACAGAGGATGCCGTCTTGCAGTATCTTATCCAGAAATTGCTGAAATGCAAGCAAGAGCTATTATTGAAGCTGCAATAGAAGTTAATAAAGATAAAGGCTATAATATAGTTCCAGAAATAATGATTCCATTAGTTGGAGAAATTAAGGAATTAAAATATGTTAAAGATGTAATTGTGAATACAGTTGAAGCAGTTATGAAGGAAAAAGGTGTAACTTTAGAATATAAAGTTGGAACTATGATAGAAATACCAAGAGCTGCATTAACAGCTGATCAAATAGCAAAAGAAGCAGAGTTCTTCTCATTTGGTACAAATGACTTAACTCAAATGACATTTGGATTCTCAAGAGATGACGCAGCTAAATTCTTATCTGCTTATTATGAAAAGAAGATTTATGAACAAGATCCATTTGCTAAATTAGATCAAACTGGAGTTGGTTCACTAATTAAGATAGCTGCAGAAAAAGGAAAGGCTACTCGCCCAGACATCCATCTTGGTATCTGTGGAGAACATGGTGGAGATCCTTCATCAATTGAATTCTGCCATAACACTGGTCTTGATTATGTATCATGTTCACCATTTAGAGTGCCACTTGCAAGACTTGCAGCAGCACAAGCACAAGTTAAAAATAAAAGATAATATCTAAATTTATAGGCTTGTCTAAAAACTTGGTACAATTAAGAGTTTGATTATTTATACAGTAAAAAGTTTAGGATATTGTAATTTAAAACTATTGCTAGTTTTAAATGCAATATCCTATTTTTTATTTAAGAATTTTTAGTTCGCAAACATTAGTAGCTCTATTTAGAATCATGACAGTTAAAATCTCTAAGTATTTCTGTAAACTGTTCTAGTTTGGAATCATCCCACTTTGAAATACGTTCATAAAATAGAGATTCTTTCTCTTTTAACGCATCTATTGTTTTTTGTCGTCCAAGTTCAGTTAAAGATAATAGAATTCCTCGACGATCGCTAGGTGACGTTTCACTTTGCACGTATCCTAATTTTTTTAGCTGATTGATAAGCCGACTGACAGAGCTTCGATCCATTGCTGTTGATTCAGCTAAAACTGTGGCACTTGCCGGCCCAAATGAGAAAAGCCAACGAACAAGTAAAAAGGCTGCAGGTTGTAAGTTTGAATCAAAGCGCGTTGCAGTTCTAACATTTAGTGCATGTGATGCACTTAGAAGTGCATTTAGTTCTTTACCTAATTTTAATTCCAACTCTATTCTTTTAATATTGTTATTATCCATATTACACCTCTGTTTAATAATATATATTATAATGCTTGACATATATCAAACAAATAAATATACTTGATATATATCAAGTATATTTATTTGTTTATTACGTGTCAAGTAAGATTAATATATTATAAAAATATTAAGGAGGATTATTATGATTACTAATCCAATAGTTGTAATAACTGGCGCTACTAATGGTCTTGGACAGCTAGTTGCAAGTGAACTAGCAAAGCTAGGTGCGCATCTTATTTTAACTGCTAGAAGTAGGGATAAAGCCGAAGTAACTAAAAAAATGATAAAAAATATAGCACCGAAAGCGGAAGTAGAATTTTTCTTTGGAGATTTGTCATTAATGAAAGATGTCAAAAGAATAGGAAAAGAGATTAAAGCTTCATATCCAAAGATTGATGTACTTGTGAATAATGCAGGACTGCATGCCTTTGAGCAGAGAGTAACGTCGGAGGGATTTGCGGAAATGATTGCAGTAAATTACCTTGCACCATGGTTACTAACTGATATATTAAAAAAATCACTAATAAAATCTGGAAATGCCAGAATTGTCAACGTTGCCTCTGAGGCATCACGGAATCATGGTGAACTTAAGTTACCTGATGATTTAACCGATATAAATACATTTACTTCCAGGGAGTCATCTTATCTTTATGGAAAAACTAAGCTGCTCAATATTATGTTTACAGGGGAATTGTCTAGACAGTTATTAGAAGCTGGAATTACTGTTAATGCACTCAATCCAGGATTTAATGTGACAGGTCTTGGGCGTGAACTATGGTTTGCTTCTGCTCTTGAGCGTATATTAAAATTATTTAACATTGGAAATCCACGTAGAGGTGCTGATATTATTACTAGATTGGCTGTAGAGCCTAAGTATGAAGGTGTGACTGGTGGATATTTTAATGTTGGAACTGGTAAATCCATTATACCAATTTATCCTGGTGGCGATAAATACATGGAAAGCAAACTGTGGAATGATACAAAAGAGTTACTAAAATTAAAAGGTATTATAGAATAAGTGAATATAAACACATAATGAAACATAAGAGTATTGTAATTTAAAATTATTATTGATTTTAATGTCAATACCCTTTTTTATTTAGTTAATTGCATTTATTAAAAACTCTACTATGGGTTTATTTTGGGATATAGATTAGCTGTCATTTTACGATATTGAGCTGGTCCAATTCCGTTAACCTTTATAAAGTTTCTAAGAAAAGAAGAATAATTTCCAAAGCCGTAACGATTACTAATCTCTGAGAATGTGTTATCTGTATTTTTTATATCTTCACAGGCGTAAATCATCTTTTTATTAATAATATAATCATGTACAGTGATTCCGGTTAAATGTTTAAATTTCCTTAGAAAATGATATTTGCTAATATTTAAGAATTTAGCTAGATCATCTATCAAAATTTCTTCTGTAATATGTTCATCAATGAAATAAGATACACAATCAATTAGTTGATGATGATTGGCAGATAATAATTTATATATATTTTTTCTACATAGGTTACATAAATAAGTGAAAAACATAGTTAAATTTGCTCTATCAAATAAATCCTTGCCTATAAATTCTTGTGAATCATCAAAATTAAACGCTGACATTTTGATTAACGAATATTGAAGAGTATCATTATAATAGGCTGGAAAGTGATATGCGAAATTATTATTCTTTTCACTATATTCAAAGCAAGAGTAAAGTTTTAAAGAATTATCAGATAATGAATCTAAGTAAGATTTACTAATCCATAAAATCAATCGTTTAGAATTGGTATGCACAGTATCACTGTAATTATACTTATGCATTATTCCACTACTAATTAAGAGAAAATCGCCTCGTTTTAAGTAGTAGGTATAGTTATTTACAAGCATTGAGCATTCACCTTCTAAGATACATACGATCTCATAAAAATCATGATAATGATATTTATCTATAGTAGTGGGAACCCCATGCTTCTCAAAGATTTCAAAGTTATTTCCAATAATTTGTTTATGATTATCGTTTCTTGAAAGATACTTATTGGTAATTTTCCTCATAAAGATTCACCTCGGTAATAAATTTAGTGCTATATTAACATAAACATTTTGAACGTTATTATAATGTATAAATGTAAGTTTCACAGTCAATATATTGAATTAATAGTTTCTGCACACGTTTGCTTTTTTAGATATATTCTATCATTCATTTTATGATGACACAATTATAAACCCTATATTTCTGATCAATGGGTTTTCTTATTAATTTTTTATTTTTATACTTTGTATCATAACTTATTTCAGAGGTTTAAGTTAGATAGCAATATTTGCATAAAAGTAAGCAATTCAAATAATTCATAAATATATTTTTAAATAGTATAATAACAATTAGATGAAAACGATTATTAAAAGGAGAAAACAAACAATGGCAGATTATAATATTGTAAATTATGGAGCAAAGTCAGATGGAACAACAAATAACAGAGAGGCTATTCAAAGAGCAATTGATGAATGTACTGCAAGTGGAGGCGGTCGTGTAATTGTTCCAACAGGAAATTTTTTGAGTGGAACTTTGATTTTGAAGAGTAATGTTGATCTTCACCTAGAAAGTGGTGCTTTTTTAATTAGCAGCATTCGTCCAGAAGATCTTATTGATTTTGCAAAAGATTTTAAAGATGATAATAAAGATATTGGCTGGGAAGGTGGCTGTTTCTTATGTGCGTTTCATGAAGAAAATATAAGTATTACTGGTCAAGGCACTATTTATGGTCAAGGGGATAAAATATTTTATGATGATAACGCAGATGGAGGCTTTCATGAATGTCCTTTAAATATTAGAACAGAATTACGCCCTAGAACAACTTTTTTCGAAGATATTAAAAACTTAGTCGTAAAAGATATTACTTTCAAAGACGCCGCATTTTGGACATTACATATGGCTGGTTGCGAGCATGTTATTGTAAATGGAATTAAAATTTTAAATGATCAACGCGGAGCTAATAACGATGGGATTGATCCGGATACTTGCAAAGATGTTGTCATTAGTAACTGTATAATTAAAGCTGGAGATGATGCAATAGTTATAAAAAATTCTGAGCCTATGGCAGCTAAATATGGTAGTTGTGAAAATATTGTTATTAGTAACTGCATACTGTATTCCCATGATAGTGCGTTAAAAATTGGAACAGAAACATTTAATGTAATTCGTAATGTTGTACTAAGTGATTGTGTATTTCGTGATTGTTCTCGCGGAGTTGGTATCTGGGTAAGAGATGGTGCAATTATTGAAGATATTCATATCCATCATATATCTGGTAATACTAAACGATACGCAGATTGCCCAGAAAGAAGTTTTGCTCCAAGATGGTGGGGAAAAGGGGAGCCAATATTCATTAGTTCTACTTATAGAAATTCTAAGCATAAGTTCCCAGGAAAAATTCAAAACATTACTTTTGATCATATTTATATGAAATGTGAATCAAGTATCTTCATTGCAGGTGAAGAAGACTCACGTATTAAAAATATATCAATTCAAAATATTAATTTAACAATGGAAAAACAGGGAACTCAACCTACTGACATTTTCGATGAGCAGCCTTCTGAACGTAATGTTTATCCTCATTCGGTTCCTGTAGTTTATTCTAGATGTACTGATAATTTAGAAGTGGACGGAAGCGTAAAATACGTAGAGCCTTATAATATATTGGAGAATAAAATTTATGAAATAGAAGATTGTACTAATGTTAATATTTCTATAAAGGAACGTGAATAATTATGAAAACAGTGTTAAGAGTTCATTATAGAGCAAATTTAAAAGATAATTGTGATAGTGAACTTTTTGAAAAGGCTTTAGAAGAATGCAGACAAAAAGCTTCGCTAGAAATTGATAACGATAAAATTTTAACCTGTGCTCTCTTTCATTATCATAATATGCTCTTTTTATATATTGAGTTTATTGTGGAAAAAGAAGATTCGAAGGATGTAAACAATAATGATGACTATAACCAAATAGCAGAAAAAACATTTGAAAATCTTTCTCCTTATTTAAAAGTTTGGCCAAGTATTAATAATGATCGAGTTTGGGTTCCAATGTCCCATATTTATTGTTTTGCTTATCCTGAAAGTTTAGAGGAATGGAGAAGGCCTGTTCCGCCAGATAAAAGATGCGGTCGAATTGCTATATTATATCCTGATAAACTGCATTCCTATATTTATCATCATTATGCTATTGTAAAAGAAGGATATTTTAAAGGTGATAAATATCAGTCAATTGCAATACATGAAAATATTGCTTTTCAATATTTTGAAACACCACGTGATCGATTTATCACTAGTGTAAAACGAAATACATCACAAGAATCTATTGAACTGCAAAATTGGACGAACGTAGATCCTGAAAGCCATTTTATTCATTTGCCTGGTTCAAATGGACAAAATTTTTTGGAAATTCCATGTTATTTTTTGATTTGAAATTTTTAATTCTAACAATACAAAGCATACATGGTTTAAGAAGAGATTGCAGAACACTTGAACAATTATTTTAAATTGGTACCTCTTGAATATGAAATTCAAGAGGTTTCTATTTTACATCAAATTCATATCATATTTTGTTTGTACTGCGTTTATTATGTTTAATGCGAAGTCATATTGGAAGTCCGATTTTGAAACAGCATTTGAAAGTAGAGTTGAAAAAGCAGGTTTATTACATTTATGAATATTCTTATAGTAATCCCTTGAAATTTTCCAATATTTTTGTGGGAAGCAAATATATGAGATTACATACCTTAAGTCTGACTTTGTTAAGGGAGAAATCTTGTTATAATTATCTAATACAGATAAAGCTAAATCAACATTCCATTTTGTATTTTCTCTTTTTAGTAATCGACGCATGAAGTATGCCAAATCCTTGGCACAATAATCTACTTTACATTTATCAAAATCTATTATCCATGGATTTGAATCTTCTGGGAAAATTAGGTTTTTGTTTACATAATCACCGTGACATAAAGATTTACTTAATTCCCTAGCATCAATCTTATTAGAAATATCTAAGGATACTTTTGCAAGCTGTAAGTTTGTATCAAAGTTTGATATGAATTGCCTTGAAAATATATCTTTATATTTAAATGCTTCATTTGACGATTGAAGCAAATCTTGAAAATGTTTTAAAGTTGATATGTAATAATCATCAAGGCCTTGTTTTGGTGAACTACCTAAAATAGGCTGAAAATTACGTGATATCGAATGAATAGTAGCTAGTTTTTTTACAGAAATTCTTACATGATCTGAATTATCAAAACTACATTTTTCACCTTCAATCCAAGGGGTAAGTATGAAAAGCATATTCTGATAAGAGACAAAACGATTATTGTTAATAGTAGGCAAGAGTTTTGGAACTCTGATATTATTTCTGTATAGCCATTCAATTGCTGAATATACGTATAATAAATCTTTAATATCATAATAAACCTTTTTTAAACAATAACTTTTTTCTTTAAGGTCGATTCTGTAGACAGCTCTTTGTTTTTCGGTATCTTTAAACTTAATTACAGAGATTTGAGCATTCTGCAAATTATAGTATGGTAAAACATTCTGTTTTATGATTTCAGGGGATAAGTTAGATTCTTGTAAAGATAAAATTTCACTACCCATAGTACACTCCTTTATAAAGTGATTCTAATTTATAATAATAAGGAATTTTAAATAAAATTAATCAAAATTAGTTTTGTTTAATTAATGTTAAATAATATATAGAAAACCTCATTATTAAATAATATTAAAGTGATTTTACTAATATACTTAAAGAATTTTATAAAAATATAAAAAATTATTAGTAAAGGATATTATTTTTATATTATTTGCAAATAATAAATATAGCCAATAAATAGAGGAATATAATGATAAGAGTAGAATACATAAAAAGAGGTGATAATATATGAGTGTGAGAGAAAAAATTCAGAATTTTGAAAGCTTGACATTGATTCCGGAAGCTGCTTTTTCAATAAATTCTCTAGGGAGGAAAATAAGAGAAGAAGATGATGAAATTAGAACTTGTTATATGCTTGATAGAGATAGAATTATTCAAAGTAAATCATTTAGACGCCTCAAGCATAAGACGCAGGTATATATAAAAACTTTTGGTGATCATTATAGAACAAGATTAACTCATACCCTTGAGGTATCGCAGGTTGCTAGAAATATTGGTGTTGGAATTGGATTAAATGAAAATTTAATTGAAGCAATATCATTAGGGCATGACTTAGGGCATGTTGCCTTTGCTCATAATGGTGAAGAAGTATTAAATGAGTACTTAAAAGATGGTTTTCGCCATAACGAACAAAGTGTAAGGGTTGTTACAAAGCTCGAAAATAATGGATTAGGGCTTAACTTAACTGAAGAAGTCATTAACGGAATATTACATCATAGTGGCCTAGGTACAGTAAAAGACATTATTACATTAGAGGGGATTGTAGTTAAATATAGTGATAAAATGGCTTATTTAAACCATGATATAGATGATTCTATACGTGCAGGTTTACTTAGCATAGAGCAGATTCCCAAAGAAATTGTTAAAGTTTTAGGTGATAATTCAAATCAAAGATTAAACACTTTAATTAAAGATTTTGTAAAAACATCTAATGAAAATCTTAGAAATGGGATAAGAGTGGTTGGATTAAGCAAAGAAATCGATGAGGCAATGATAGAACTTAGAAAATTTATGTTTAAAAATATATATTTAGGGGATACCTTAAAGGTTGAGAGAAATAAAGCAAAATTTATTCTCCAGCAATTAATAAAATACTTTGAAGAAAATCCTAGTCAAATGCCGGAAATATATTTAAAAATAGCAGAAAACGAAAATTTGCAAAGAGCTGTTGCAGATTACATTGCTGGTATGAGTGATGATTATTGTTTGTCGTTATTTAATAAAATATTTGTTCCAAAGGTTGTAATAGATTAGTTATTAATAAAATATATGTATTAAGTCAATAAATTTAGTTAAAGATTATTTATTTAATAAAGATATTTTTAAAATAAAAAAAGGATTTTAAAATAAAAAAAAGAAATATTAATAATAGTGCAATTATTAATGTTATTTTTAAATGATTTACTTAATTAAAGAAAAATAAATAAAAAATTTATATAAGTTGAGCAGGAAAACTCGTTTTTATGTCGAATAATATATAATTGCCAAAAAAAGCAGTAGGAAGGAGATGTCTCCTTGCAAATACCAGAGGAAGTAATTGAAAGTATAAAACAACAAAATGATATTGTTGATATTATTTCAGAAGATGTAAGATTGAAAAAATCAGGAAGAAATTATATGGGATTATGTCCATTTCATAATGATAAATCTCCGTCATTCAGTGTATCTAGTGAAAAACAAATCTACAAATGTTTTTCGTGTGGAGAAGCAGGAAATGTTCTTACATTTATTATGAAATATAAAAAACTTACTTTTGTAGAGGCTGCAAAGTATTTAGCAGATAAAGCTAATATTCCATTAGAAATGCACAATCAGGAAAATAGTAAGGTTTCTCGAAAAAAAGAGCTTCTATATAAAATAAATGTAGAGGCAGCAAGATATTATTTTGCAAACTTACAAAATAATAAAACAGCAAAAGAATATTTTCTTAAGAGAGGAATCAAAGAAGAAACAATAAAAAGATTTGGACTGGGTTATTCTCATGATAGCTGGCATGGAGTAATGAATTATTTAAGAACAAAAGGTTATAGGAATGATTTATTACTTGAAGCAGGATTAGTTTCACAAAATGAGAAGACTGGTAATGTATATGACAAATTTAGAAATAGAGTAATGTTTCCTGTATTTGATGTAAGAGGAAAAGTTATTGGGTTCGGAGGAAGGGTTTTAGATGATTCAAAACCAAAATATTTGAATTCACCAGAAACAATGATTTTTCAAAAAGGAATTAATCTTTATGGATTGAATTTTGCAATTAAAAATAGACTACAAGAGGATTATATTATTATAGTTGAAGGATATATGGATCTAATAGCACTTCATCAATATGGTATAACTAATACAGCGGCATCACTTGGAACTGCACTTACTACAAATCAAGTAAGACTTCTTAAGAGATATGTAAATAAGGTCATAATTTCTTATGATGCTGATTTGGCTGGCCAAACCGCAACTTTAAGGGGATTAGAAATTTTAAGAAGTGCTGGGTTAGATGTGAAAGTATTAACAGTACCTGAAGGAAAAGATCCTGATGAATTTGTGAGAAACAATGGGAAAGAGGCATTTTTAAGATTAGCGAAAGATGCATTACCTCTTATTGAATATAAAATAAAAAGAGCAGCACAGGGCATAAATCTTAAAAATGGAAATGAACTGATAAAATACGGAGAAAAGTTCGCCGAAATCTTGGCAGATCTAAATCCTATTGAGAAAGATGTATATATAAAGAAGATTTCGGAAGAAACATCAATTAAAGAACAGGCATTATATGACTTACTTTCACAAGTAATAACAAAAAATCAAAAAGATGACAATTTTGTGAATAAAAAGGAATATTTTGGAACAAAATTATATGTAGAGCCTGGTTATTTAAAGGCAGAGAGAGCATTGCTGAACTTGATGTTAAGAGATAAATTTTATGAAGAATTAAAGGATTCTATAAAATTAGGAGATTTTGTAATAGAGTCCCATAATAAAATTTATTCATTAATATTACAAGGCAAAAGTGAGGATACTATAAATATAACCTCATATGTTGAAAGCAGATGTGATGATGTTGAAAGTTCTAAAGAATTGACAAAAATAAAAGAGCATGAAATTTTAGATTTTAGCGATAAGGATAGACTGATTAATGATTATTTAAAGCAAGTTAAAGATTATAAACTTAAATTACAAATTGATGAATTAAAGAGAAAGCAAAATAGATTTGAAAAAGAAGGGAAAATTGAAGAATCTATAAAAATTGCTATGGAGCTTGCTAAATTATCTGAGATACTTAAAAAGGGAGAGAGAGGTTAAAGGTTGTGACGGAAGGAGGCAATAATAATATGGAACAAAAAGCGAATGGAAAAGTTGTAAAGCCAAAAGATGATAAAAAAGATAAGAATGCTAAAATGGTGGCCGTAAAGGAATTAATTGATAAAGGCAAGAAGAATGGTTCGTTAACATATAAAGAAATTATGGAAGCAATGGATCACATTGATTTAACTCCAGAACAAATTGAGAAAATATATGAAGTTTTAGAGATGACAGGTGTTGAAATTATAGGTGAAACAGTTGACACTAATGTTGAAGAAGAAGAACTAGATTTATCAGTTCCAGAAGGTATAGCCATTGATGATCCAGTTCGAATGTATTTAAAAGAGATTGGTAAAGTACCTTTATTGTCTTCTGAACAAGAGATGGTTTATGCTAGAGAAATAGAAGAAGGAAATCAAAAAGCTAAGAAGAAGCTAGCAGAAGCGAATTTAAGACTAGTTGTAAGTATAGCTAAAAGATATGTTGGAAGAGGAATGTTATTCCTAGACTTAATTCAAGAAGGAAATTTAGGACTTATAAAAGCAGTTGAAAAATTTGATTATAGAAAAGGATTCAAGTTTTCAACTTATGCAACATGGTGGATTAGGCAGGCAATAACAAGAGCTATTGCAGACCAAGCTAGAACAATTAGAATTCCGGTTCACATGGTTGAAACTATAAATAAGCTTATTAGGGTGCAAAGACAATTATTACAAGAACTTGGTAGAGATCCATTCCCAGAAGAAATTTCAAAAGTTATGGAGCTTCCGGTAGATAAAGTTCGTGAGATTCAAAAAATCGCACAAGAGCCAGTTTCATTAGAAACTCCAATAGGTGAGGAAGAAGATTCACATTTAGGTGACTTTATTCCAGATGATGAAGCACCAGCTCCAGCAGAAGCTGCTGCATTTACAATGCTTAAAGAACAACTAATAAACGTTTTAGATACATTAACTCCAAGAGAAGAAAAAGTATTAAGACTAAGATTCGGTCTTGATGATGGAAGAGCAAGAACTCTTGAAGAAGTAGGTAAAGAGTTTAATGTTACTAGAGAAAGAATTAGACAAATTGAAGCAAAAGCTTTAAGAAAATTAAGACACCCATCAAGAAGTAAGAAATTAAAAGATTATTTAGATTAGTAGCTAAGCACCTATATTTAGGTGCTTCTTTTAAGTGAAGCTCTGAATCTATGATTTAGTTAGCTGAACTTACTCTGTGAGTAAGTGATAAGTGAGAGTCCAAATCTATGATTTGGTTCCTCGAACTTAGTTAAATCACGTATGTGATTTAACTTCATTAAAATGTGATTTGGATAGTCGAACTTACTCTGTGAGGAAAGTAAGAATTATATTCTAAAATTTAAATTATTTTTTTAGTAGTTAATTAAAGTTAATTAACAATCCAAGATAAAAGCGAGGATAATATGGAATTAAGTAAAAGATTAAACTGGATTATAGAAAAACTTGATAAGGCTAAGGTTATAATGGACGTTGGAACAGATCATGGATACATACCAATATATTTAGTTAGGAATGGTATAGCAGAAAAAGTTATTGCATCCGATATAAATAAAGATCCATTAAAGAAAGCACAAATTAACGCAGCATTAGATGGTGTATCAG
>Ga0209281_1000343_pt1 | contig 78967 bp, 67 predicted proteins | sample MedtruBG_FD_187514 | JGI IMG/M metagenome (GOLD analysis project Ga0209281, IMG submission 187514) | Root nodule microbial communities of legume samples collected from California, USA - Medicago truncatula BG (SPAdes) (version 2) | ecosystem: Host-associated > Plants > Roots > Nodule | place... | reverse complement strand
AGCTAATATCTCGTGATGATGGCATAGAGGTAACACTCCTTCCCATTCCGAACAGGAAAGTTAAGGTCTATAGCGCCGATGGTACTGCATGGGAGACTGTGTGGCAGAGTAGGACGTTGCGAGGTAAATGTAAAAGATAGTTGTAATAACTATCTTTTTTATTGTATTTAGAAATGGAAAATGCCGCCGGACTAATAAAAGATGGTAAGAGAATAAGTATACTTTATATTTAAGTATAATAGTTATATCATAGTGAAAAAATACCTTTAAACTAATCAATAAATTAAGTGGAGGTATGTTACATGAAAATAGAAGGTTACTTTAGTGGTATTAAAGCTGCAAATGAAGCAGTAGATGCTTTGAAAAAAGTAGGAATACAAGATGTCGTAACAGATATAAATGAGCATTACGTAGGTGGAAGTGATTCAAATACTTTAGAAGTGGGTAGAAATCCAATTAATATGTCTGATCTTGTACTTACCGACGATGCTCATGATGCAGGACCATTAGCTGCTGCAAGTCCAATGGTAAGCGGTATGGGAGGATTTGAAGAAATTGCAGATGTAAATTATAGGGTCATTGCAAATACGGAAGATAATAATGCAGAAAAGGTAAAGCAGATTATTTCAAAAATGGGTGGAGATTTAAGGGACCATAATTTTAAAATGCCACAAGGCCTGGAGAATGTATCATTAGACGATTTAATGAGCACTATGATTAATGATATAAATAGTAACAGAGGTTAATTATAGTTTTATGTTTGCAAAATAAAATGGGTTGTTGAATAATTAATAATTCAGATATGTAGAATATATTGAATTACTGGTTATTCAACAACCTATTATATTTTTATAAATGAAGTCAGCATAATAAATTTCTGTGTATAAGGAGTTTATGTTTTATAACTAGCTGATTTTTATCTTATAAACCGATAACTTATCGCTTATTAATTGTGATTGGGAAGCTAATTCTTGAGTAGAAGCAGCAGTTTCTTCTGCAGTTGCTGAATTTGTTTGTACTACATCTGAAATCTTGTTAACTTTACCTGTCATTTGTTCTATAGCATTTACTTGTTCTTTTGATTCATTAGCTATTTGTTTTACTAAATTGGCTGTATCATCAACATTTTTTACTATTATATTCAATGCATTTGCAGTTTCATTAGCTAATTTTTCACCATCAGTTACAACAGTTAATGATTTATCAATTATCTGAGTAGTATCTTTAACAGCCTGAGAAGATTGTGCTGCAAGTCTTTTAACTTCTTCAGCTACAACTGCGAATCCTTTCCCAGCATCGCCAGCACGGGCAGCTTCTATGGCAGCATTTAATGCTAGAAGATTTGTTTGTGCAGCTATATCTTCAATAGTACTTACGATTTCAGCAATTTGTTTTGAGGAGTTAGTAATCTCTCTCATTGATTCCATTAAATCATTCATTTTACTACTTCCATCAGTAACAATATCTTTTGTTTTATCTGAAAAATCATTTGCTTTATATGCATTATCAGTATTTTTATGAACCTGATCTAATATCTTATTGAAACTTGCTAGTAGTTCTTCAACTGCTTCTGCTTGTTCAGTAGAACCACTTGAAAGTGCCTGAGTAGTCGAAGATAATTGTTCTGAGCTAATAGTTGTAAAGCTAATGGCTTGTCTCATATCATAAAACGTAGTATTTAAACTGTTAACTATTTTATCAAGAGAATTTTGAATAGGGGCAAAATCACCCTTATAGTGTATGGAATTATTCAGATCTACATTTAAATCTGAATTTGATAATCTCTCTAATGTGCCCGTGATATCATGTATGTACGAAGTTAACATTTCTAAAGATTTAATTAAATCATCAGACATTTCTCCCATTTCATCATGAGATTTATAAGTAGAATTTATTTGTAAATTTCCCTCTAATAAGTTTTTAGATATATTTTTAATATTATTTATTCCGTCAATTAAAGAATTTTTTAATGCTTTGCCAACTAAGCTTGCAATGAATAATAATACTATTATAACGATGAAGATAACAAATATACTTAAATTTCTGAGCATGTTTGAACTATTAACAAAGTTTTTTGCATCTAATTCACCTGCCTTTGATATAGCCGTAATGGAATTAAAGCTAAGCTCTGCTTGTAAGGTATATGATGCCTCAATCATTCTTATAGCTCTGTCATTTTTGTTGTCTTTAATTAAGTCTTCGACATTCTTGACAATAGGTTCTAAAGTTTCTATATTAGTTGAAATATTATTTACTAAGGTTTGATCTCCGGTAAATATAACTTTCAATATTTCAATATTGTTTTTTAAATTATTCAAAGAATCTTCTGAAATACTTAAATAATATTTTTTCTTAACAGTATCATTTGTTGATATTGCTTTATAGAGACTAGAATCTAATTGATTAAAGTTAGACTTTAGGTCAGATATTGTACTTAAAACTGTATATGGTGAATTATATAATTTATTAGTTCTTGAAGCCATTGAGATTATGCCCAGCATTGAGAAAAGCATAGTTATAGCCATTAAGGTTATTATAATTTTAAAAGAACTTGATATTTTTTTATCGATTGTTTTATTTTCTAGTAAAGCCATTAACTTTTCTTGTAATTTGTTATTTTGGAATTTTAAAATAACCTTTTTTTCTTTGATTTTTTTTTGAGCAATTTTAGACGTATTCTTTTTATTAATTTTTTTTAATTTAAATAATGTACTTGTAGACATATGTATTCCCCCTTTTTTATTATAAATCAGCAATAAAGTGTAATATATAACATACACATACATTAATTTACATAAAAAATATTTATATTATAATTATACCAACTTATGAATACGTTTTACAAGTTTAATTTAATAATATATGAAATATTTTATTATACTATAAAATAATAGTTGTTTTTTTAATGCTTTAATAGCATTTATAGAAATATTTATAATAAAATTATTAGAATTTTGATTTAAGTTGATATATTAATAAAATATAAGTGTATAAATTTAAAATAATTAATTACATATTACTCAAGAACATTAGTGTATATGATTTATATAACATTATGAATAATATGTAGACAAAAGCATTATAGTATTAATATAATGAGTTAAATAAGATATAAGGAGGAAACATTATGTTAAATATAGGCTGCCATTTATCAGCTTCAAAAGGATTTGCAAATATGGGCAGGGAAATAATTAAACTAGGAGGAAATACATTTCAATTTTTCACTCGTAATCCAAGAGGGAGTAAAGCTAAGGATATTGATGAAAAAGATGTACAAGAATTTTTAAAACTTATACAAGAAAATAATTTTGCCACAATTTTGGCTCATGCTCCTTATACTTTAAATGCTTGTTCAGCAGATGAAAATACTAGAAGTTTTACTATAGAAGTTATGAAAGATGACTTAGTGCGCATGGAATATATACCGAATAATTTTTATAATTTTCATCCAGGGAGTCATGTGAAGCAGGGGGTAGAGATAGGGGTAAAATATATTTCAGATATGTTAAACTTAGTATTAACCGAAAATCAGACTACAACTGTATTGCTTGAGACAATGGCTGGCAAAGGAACGGAAGTAGGACGTACTTTTGAGGAATTACAAGAAATAATAGAACGTGTAGATCTATCAAATAAAATTGGAATATGTCTTGATACTTGCCATGTTTATGATGCTGGATATGATATTGTAAATAATTTAGACAATGTGTTAGAACAGTTTGATAAGGCGATAGGCTTAAATAAGTTATGCGCTATACATTTAAATGATAGTATGAATCCTTTCGAAAGCCACAAGGATAGACATCAAAAGATTGGAGAAGGTTCAATAGGGTTGGATGCGATTGTAAATATTATTAACCATCCAGCTTTACGTAAGCTGCCATTTTTTCTAGAAACACCAAATGAACTAGATGGTTATGCTAAAGAAATAAAATTACTAAAGGAAAATTTTTTAGATTAACAATATTATCAAATATACATAAAAATTAACTTGTTGGAGAGTATTATAATTAATTTATGATAGTTATATTAATGAATTAAGAATAACTAGTAAAGAAAGAAAGTTTATTGAGTGAAAAATTAAATTTAAATTACAATATATTATACAATATTAAAATTATGATATACTTATGCTATTAAAATATACATATAAGGTTAAGGTGGAAAGAATATGAGAAAAATAAAATATTTAAATTTACTATTAATCACTATGGCAATGAGTTTACTTGTATTAGTTGGTTGTGGGAAGACTAATAATTCTAGTAACTCAGAGTCGAATAATACTTCTACAACAAGTGAAAGTAGTAATACAGGTTCACCAGAAGAAAATAAAAATTTACCAGTAGCGACTATAAATGTAGAAGGGTATGGCGTTATTGAAGCTGAATTATATCCGGAAATTGCTCCTAATACAATTAATAACTTTATATATCTAGCAAATAAAAATTTCTATAACAATTTAAAGTTTCATAGGGTAATTAAAGGATTCATGATCCAAGGCGGTGATCCAAAGGGAAATGGCACCGGAGGCCCAGGTTATTCAATTGAAGGAGAATTTACGTCAAATGGTTTTGCAAATAGCTTAAAGCATACAAAGGGGGTTATTTCTATGGCAAGAACTCAAGATCCTAATAGTGCTGGAAGTCAATTCTTTATAATGTCAGGAGATGCGCCAAATCTAGACGGCGAATATGCTGCTTTTGGAAAGGTTATATCAGGGTTAGACGTAGTTGACAAAATTCAAAATGTAGAAACTAATTCATCTGATGCACCAAAAAAAGATGTAGTTATTACGTCAATATCTGTTGATACTAAAGGTGTGCAGTATAAGGAACCAATTAAGAAATAGATTCTTAGGCATATTTTTATATTTATAAGGCTGATAAAAAAGAAAGTAAATTTTTGTTTTTTATCAGCCTCGTTTATTTTAAATAATTATATAATATTGTTAACAGAAACTATTTTGTATTCACAATATCTTTATACAGTTTTTTTACATGCATTGTCATATAAACTTATTTTGAAATTGATTTTATCAAGGTTTTTTTGTAATTCAGCAATTTGATTTATAACTTCCTCACGATGCGTTATAAATATTTCTCTACGAACATCAATAGTATTATCGCCTTTTAAGCATAATTGAATATATTCTTTTATTTGTTTTATAGGCATACCCGTATTTTTTAGACAACAAATAAGTTCGAGCCATTCTAAATCTTTATCTTTAAAGTCTCTATTACCTGAATCACTACGATCAACAAATGGTAATAAGCCTTCTTTTTCATAATATCTAAGGGTGTGCGGTGTTAGATGAGTTTTTTCAGCAACTTCAGCAATACTGTATCCCATAAAATACATCCTCCTTTAAGCTTCAGCATAGATTTTATATATTAGAGTATACTCTAAGAGTTACAATTTGTAAAATCCCATGAGCTTAGTGAAATCCACTTTCATATAAATTGTATCGAAAAAATAGTGCAATACTAAAATCATGAATAACGAAATAAGTGTTGCAAACAAGAAATTAACTTTTCATTTTAGGGGGGGATATTAAAAAATATGTTGACTTAGAGCTAACTCTAAGATGTAAAATATAATATGTATAACAATTTATTACGTAAATTATCTATTTAAGGAGGGATTGTTTTGTTATATAGAACACTTGGAAAGACTAATGAAAAGGTTTCTACTCTTGGTTTTGGTTGTATGAGATTACCTATAATTGATGGGGATACAAGTAAAATTGATGAAGTAAAAGCTACTGAAATGATTCGTCATGCAATTGATCAAGGGGTTAATTATATAGATACTGCATACCCTTATCATGGAACAGGAATGGGAAGCGGAGGAGAAAGCGAGCCATTTGTAGGTAGAGCATTAAAGGATGGATATAGAGAGAAAGTAAATTTAGCAACAAAGCTTCCTAGCTGGGCAATTAAGACTAGGGAAGATATGGACAAATATTTAAACGAACAATTAGAGCGTCTGCAAACAGATAGAATAGATTTTTATTTAGTACATGCTTTAAACAAAGGTTCTTGGGAAAATCTAAAGAAATTAGGAATAGATGAATTCTTAAATTCAGCAATTAAAGATGGAAGAATAAGATATGCAGGATTCTCTTTTCATGATAAGTTAGAAGTCTTTAAAGAAATAGTAGATTATTATGATTGGTCATTCTGTCAAATTCAATATAACTATTTAGATGAAGAATTCCAAGCAGGAACTGAAGGATTAAAATATGCAGCAGATAGAGGTTTGGGAGTTGTTATCATGGAGCCGCTTAGAGGAGGAAAAATAGTTAGAAACCTTCCAAAAGTAGTTACTGATACATTTGATAAAGCCGAAATTAAGAGATCTCCAGCTGAGTGGGCACTAAGATGGGTATGGAATCATCCAGAGGTATCTGTAGTACTAAGCGGCATGAACATAATGGATAATGTTACTGAAAATATTAGAGTAGCAAGTGAAGCTTTACCAAATTCATTAACAGAAAAAGAATTAGAAATAATGGATAATGTTAAGAAGGCGTTTAAAGAAAGAATAAAAGTTAACTGTACAGCTTGCGAGTATTGTATGCCATGTCCAGCAGGTGTGAATATTCCTAAGAATTTTACAGTCTATAATGAATATAACATATTTGTTACTCTGGAAACAGAAAAAGAACTTAAGGAAAGATATAGTGGAGTGGCGCTATCAGAAAGAGCAGATAAATGTGTTGAATGTGGAAAATGTGAAGGGCATTGTCCTCAAGCAATAAAAATTCGTCAAGAGCTAAAAAATGTTACAGCATTATTTGCATAGATATGAAATAGGATAAATCTTATATATTAATATGGTAAAATTCTAAAGAATTTTACCATAAATATTCTTAAATATATATATTCTAAAGAATATTCATTAATATAAATATGAAAAGCTATTAAACAAAGAGTTTATATGTACATAAAACTAAGAATATTAAATATAATTAAGAGAACTAAGAATATATGCTGTAAGGGGGATAACTATATGCATATACCAGATAATTATTTAAGCCCTTCAACCTGTGCAACTTTTGGAATTGTTATGTTACCAGTGTGGAGAAGAGCTAGTACAAAGGTGAAGTCAGAAATTACAAGGCAAAAGATGCCTCTGCTCGGAGTAGCAGCAGCGTTTTCGTTTTTAATTATGATGTTTAATATACCTCTTCCGGGTGGGACAACAGGTCATGCTATTGGTGGTGCACTTGTTGCTATTTTGCTTGGGCCATACTCTGCTGTTTTTGCTGTAACTATAGCTCTTGCAATTCAAGCATTGTTTTTTGGTGATGGAGGAATTTTAGCTTTTGGAGTAAATTGTTTCAATATGGCTTTTGTAATGCCATTTACAGCATTTTATTTATTTCAGCTGACAAAAAAAATATTTAAAACTCAAAGAGGAGAATATATTGGAACCTTCTTAGGAGGTTATATTTCTGTTAATGCGGCCGCTCTATTTGCAGCAATTGAGTTTGGTGTCCAACCTTTGCTTTTTAAAGATTACTCAGGACTGCCATTATACAGTCCATATGGTCTGGCTATATCTCTTCCTGCAATGATGCTGCCGCATTTGCTGGTAGTTGGGCTTTTAGAAGGATTAATAACATTAGGAGCCTATAGCTATATCAAAAAGGCATCACCAAAATTAATATACGAAGGAAAATCAAATAAATCAAAATCTTTATATATCATTATAGGAATTCTTATTCTAGCTACTCCTCTAGGGCTATTAGCAAATGGAACTGCTTGGGGAGAGTGGGGCTCAGAAGAAGTAAAGAATTTAATAGGATTTGTACCTGAAGGTATGAAAAAAGGAGTTCAATTTAATTCTCCAATTCCAGATTACAGTTTTGGATTTCTTAAAGAATATCTCGGATATATTTTATCAGCATTAATAGGAGTAATAATAATTTTAATTATTTTCAAGATAATAGGCAAAATCAATTTGAAGAAAAATATTAAAGGAGATTAAATGATTCCAGAATGGCTTTCAGCAAAAGACAATTATGTTCCGAAGGAAGAAAAAAGTTTATATATTGAAAAAAGTATTTTTTCAATAATTAGGATAATCTCAATTATTAGACAAAGCAAAAATCAAGATAAATTACTTTATCTAATAAATCCAACTTTAAAAGTTATAAGTACTATGATAATGATCTTATGTATATCTCTTTCAAGAAATTTTAGATACTTATTAATAGTAGATATATATGTTTTAACAAATCTATTTCTCATGGAAAAGAGATCTAGAAAAAGAATATTCATTAGAAGTATTATATTTCCTTTAATAACTTTAATAGCATTAATACCATCTATGTTTTATGGAAATACATATAATAGTTTATTGCTTTTTCAAAAATTAATAATAACTATATTACTTATGAATATGTTATCGCACCATACTAAATGGAGTGAAATTAGTAAATCTTTGAAACTACTATTTATACCAGATATATTTATATGGATTATGGATATAACCATAAAATACATTGTTCTTCTTGGTGAATACTCTATTAACTTATTATATGCATTAAGACTTAGAGCAATTGGTATAACTAATAATAAATATAATTCGCTAACAGGAATCATGGGGAACTTATTTATAAAGTCCTACAAAGTGAGTGAAGAGATGTTCCATGCTATGGAATGTAGAGGCTTTGTGGGGGAATACACTACAAAGGTCAATCTTAGGTTTAAAAAAGCAGATTATGTTTATCTAGCTGTAAACATACTTTTGGTTAGTTTGTTTATATTATAATTTCCTTTTAGATGCCTTATTAAACAAATTTAGGAGAAATATTAATGATAAAATTAGAGAATATTTCATTTACATACAAGAATAAAATAGCGCTTGATAATGTGAATGTCCATATAAAAGAAGGTGAATCTATAGCTATTATAGGTCCAAATGGAAGTGGTAAATCAACTTTTTTAAAATTATTAAATGCTATTATTTTTTCAAGCCATGGAAAATATATATTTGATAAAACCGAGATAAACGAAGAAACATTAAAAGATACTAAGTATTTAAAATTGTTTCATAAAAAGGTGGGTTTTGTATTCCAAAATTCTGACGCTCAGCTTTTTTGTTCAACTGTATTTGAAGAAATAGCGTTTGGGCTTTTGCAAATGGGTTTACCAGAAGAAGAAATTAATAAGAGAGTAAGTGATTGTTTAAATCTGCTTAATGTAGATAAATTAAAAGAAGAGCATCCTTACAATCTAAGTGGTGGAGAAAAAAAGAGAGTAGCAATTGCAAGCGTTTTAGCCATGAATCCAGAGGTGATAACGCTAGATGAACCTATGAATGGTATAGATCCTAAGGGAAAAAGGTTTCTAAGAGAATTACTAATTGGTTTAAATAAAAGTGGTAAAACTATAATTTGTGCTACTCATGATTTTGAATATATTGAAGGAGTTTTTAACAGAGCTATTGTTTTTTCAGATGAACATAAAATAATAAGAGATGACGAGTATGAAAAGATCATAAAAGATGAAGAGTTTTTGAGAAAATACAACATTATATAGTTTAAGACAGTAAGCATTAATTTATTTAGTCTATACCAATGAATTGAGGGAGTGAATTAAATGAAGATATTATATTATGATTGTTTTTGCGGCATAAGTGGAGATATGAACTTAGCAGCATTATTAGATTTAGGAGTGCCTAAGGAATATTTGCTAAAAGAAATCTCAAAGCTTAATTTAGATTCTGAATATGAGATAAAGGCTGAAAGTGCTGCAAAACTTGGAATAACAGGAACTAGAGTAGATGTTATATTGAAAAACAAGTTACATAATAAAGAAGAAGGTGAACATAGTCATTCTCACAACCATGACCATTCTCATGCACATGACGAGAAAGGACACGACCATGATCACTCTCATACTCATGATGGAAGTGATCACAATCATGAGAATAATCATTTACACAATCATGGTCATAACTATAGTCATGCGGGGGAACATGAACATCATCATAGAAATTTAATAGATATAGAAAACATAATAAATTCTAGTGATTTAAATGATAAAGTAAAAAAATTAAGTTTAGATATGTTTATGAGAGTAGCAGAAGCTGAAGCAAAGGTTCATGGAAAATCTTTATATGAAGTGCATTTTCATGAAGTAGGTGCTATTGACTCTATAGTTGATATGGTAGGTGCAGCTATTTGTTTAGATTATTTAAAGATTGATAAAATCATTGCATCTCCAGTTCAAGTTGGAGGAGGTTTTGTTAAATGTGCTCATGGACTTATGCCAGTTCCTGCACCAGCAACAGTTGAAATATTAAAGAATATTCCAATTAATACTGGAATAGTACAATTTGAGACTACTACTCCTACAGGGGCAGCAATACTCGCAGCTAATGTTCAAGAATTTACAACAAAAATAGATTTTTCAATAAATAAAATAGCATATGGAATTGGTCATAGAGATTTAGAGATTCCTAATGTTTTAAGAGTTTATCTAGGAGAGAAAGAAAGCTCAGAGAAAATAGAAGAGCAATATATATTGGAAACTAATATAGACGATATGAATCCAGAATTTTATAGTTATGTTGAAGAAAAACTTTTTGATGCAGGAGCGTTAGATGTTTTTAAAACACCTATATTTATGAAAAAGGGAAGACCAGGAATAAAGTTAAGTTTATTAATCAGTGAAGAAATCGAAAAAGAAGTTTTGGATATAATTTTTGAGGAAACCACTTCTATAGGGGTAAGAAAATATAAAGTTGAGAAGATAATGCTTGATAGAGAATTTTCAAAGGTACAAACCCAATATGGGGAAGTTACCATTAAAAAATCTTTTTATAAAGGAAATTTAGTTAAATATAAACCGGAATATGAGGATTGTAAGAAGATTGCAAAAGAAAAGAATGTAACTATGGAAAAGCTCTATAAAGAAATTTATAGTAAAACTTCAGACATTTATAATAAGTAGATTAGTAATGGAAAATATATGTGTGAGAGGCGGAAGAAGTAAATGATAAAGAGTGATAAATATAATGAGTTAGTAAATTATCTTAAAAGTTTAGGAAAAGTGGTTTTAGCATTTTCAGGAGGAGTAGACAGCACATTCTTGCTTAGAGTAGCCAAAGAGGCTTTAGGAAATGATGTAAAAGCAGTTACGATATTATCACCATATATTCCAAAATGGGAAATAGCAGAAGCTAAAGAATTAGTTAATGAATTAGGAGTACAGCATGAAATTATAGAAGCTCCAATCATTGATTCAATTAAATTTAACCCTGAAGATAGATGTTATCTTTGCAAGACAGCAGTATTTAGTATGATATTAAATGTTGCAAAAGAACAAGGATATGATTATGTAATTGATGGAACTAACTTTGACGATATAAGTGATTATAGACCAGGTCTTAAAGCCTTAAAAGAATTAGAAGTAAAAAGCCCCCTTTTAGAGTGTAAGTTGACTAAAGCAGAAATAAGAGAATTTTCTAAAAAATTAGGACTTAATACTTGGGATAAGCCGCCATATGCTTGTCTATTAACAAGAATACCTTATGGAAATGAATTAAAAGTTGAAGATTTTGAGAAAATTGAAAACGCAGAAAAATTTATGATGAGTATCGGATTTAGAGCTGTTAGAGTAAGATGCCATGGGGATTTAGCAAGAGTTGAAGTAAGCAGAGAAGATAGAAGCAGGTTATTTAGTGAAGAACTTTTAGATACTATTTCTGAAAAAATAAAAGAATGTGGATTTAAATATGTAACATTAGATCTACAAGGATATAGAGTAGGAAGTTTTAATGAAACTATAAATAAATAACATATAACTTAGAATTATGTGATACTTACCGAAATTATAAATATTTTTATTCCGAAAAACTATGGAAATATCGCTGAAGGTTCTAACTTGCAGGTTGTATCCACTTTAGCATGTTCCTACTTTCAGTATGACAAGCTAAAGTGGAACAACCTACAACTAGGAACCTTTGACAGCTCATTTTCAAATGTTTTCTACGCAAAAATATTTATAATTTCTAGTAAAGATATCAACTTAAAGTTTTAAGAAATTTGTAGATGCATTTATATAATAAAAAAATACTAATTTATATATCTATATATTGAAAAATTAGAACTGACAGAATAGATATAATGACTACTAAGGCATATTTAAATGGCATAATAAATAGTAAACAAGAATCTTAGGAGGATGATAAAGCTAATGAATAAAGAAGAAATTAAAAGCTTATTAGAAAGTGTAAAATATAATGAAGTAAATATAGAAGAAGCTCTTGAAAAATTAGAAGATTTACCTTTTAAAGATTTAGGTTTTGCTAAGATAGATAATCATAGAGAAATTAGAGTAGGTTATCCGGAAGTAATATATTGTGCAGGAAAAACAGTAGAGCAAGTTAAAGAAATTGTTAAGTTTATGCTAACAAAAAATAATAATATATTAGGAACTAGAGCTACTGAAGAAATGTATAGTGCTGTGAAGGAAATATGTGAAGAAGCAGAATACAATAAACTTGGAAGAACTATAACAATTAAAAGAAGAGAAGAATCTGTTACAGAAAATTATATTGCTATTGTTGCTGCAGGGACCTCGGATTTACCAGTAGTGGAAGAAGCTTATGAAACTGCAAAGATTTTAGGGAATAAAGTTCTGAAGATAACAGATGTAGGTGTTGCAGGTATACACAGGCTTTTCTCGAGATTAGATGTTATAAGAGGAGCAAAAGTTGTTATAGTAATTGCAGGAATGGAAGGAGCTTTAGCTAGCGTTATAGGAGGATTGGTAGATAAGCCTATAATAGCAGTCCCAACAAGTGTTGGGTATGGAGCTAATTTTGGAGGAATTGCTGCTTTATTATCTATGTTAAATAGTTGCGCAAGTGGAGTGAGTGTAGTTAATATAGACAATGGATTTGGAGCGGCATATAATGCTAGCATAATTAATAAGCTTTAAATAAATAAAATTATCAAAATCTAAATTTTTATTAAAATAATAACTTTACATAAGTAAAAAGTTAAGAGATTATTATTTTCAATTTAAGAAAGTATAAAAAGAGTTTAAATGTACACCCTAATAATGAGGTGATACAAATGGATAATAATAAAAATAGAATAAAAGACAGGCCTAAATCTAATGCTGAACGTAGAAAAATAGATCCTAAGGGGAATGCAGATTTGGGAATTATTGATGGCAAAAAAATAGGTGCGCCGCCTCATAAAGAAAAGGATCACCTATAAAATAAGTAGGATATATCAAAATAATTTTTATATTTAATTTGATATATCCTTTTATATTTTTTACTCAATAGTTTTATGTGAAAAATAATTTTACATAAACTTATTTATGCTAAAATATTATGTAAAAGGAGAATATTAAAATGGAATTAGAGTTAGATGTATGTGAATTAGGGAAAGCCTTAAAAAGGATAGAAGAAAAATATGAGTTGGGTATATTAGTTAAGCTAATATTAAATGGAGGATGGATGACAATTAGAGGCACGGCTTCAATATTAAAGTATCCAGATAGTAAAAAAACAGGTTGTGGTGGAAAAGGTGATAATATTATTGATATAAGAGTGGAGAGCGAAGAAAGTCAAGAAGGAATAACTATAAAAATTACTGGAATTAAGAATAAGAAATTTAAGATAGATATCTCAAGTACCAGATATAAAGAGATAAATCCAAATAATTTAACTATTAACCAAATAAAAATAAATGAAAACGAAAGCAAATTAAGAATTGATGAAAATATCATTTTCACAATAGCTGCATCGGTTGACGAAATAAGTAAGCTTATAGAGTGTTAAATAACCAAAGTATAAAAATATATAAGATGTACATACTATTAGTGAGAGTTAAGGCACAATAAAAAAATAATCATGGCATTTTGGACTTGTTATTTTCTTTCATGTGCCTAAAGGAATAGGAGTGTGATAAAGATGGACAATAGTATGAAAAGAAAACATACAAATAAACATAAAACTTTAAATCATAATCCACAAGCAGAAAGCGTGAAAGCAGTTTTTGGTGAACCAAAAGCTAAAGATTCTGAGTTTATTCCAAGAACTTTTGATAAGTAGGTATAGAAATTTATTCAAAAAGTTTCTAGTTTAAATTCAAAAATCAATTAAACTAGAATAATTAAATTACCCATAAATAATAGTCAAAGGAATATTTAAGTTGAAGAAACTTAAATATTCCTTTTTTAAGGACAAATACAGCATGTATAAGTTTTTAATTTAGATATTTGACTTATTAAATGAACATATTTACAAATCTACTAAAACTTTAGTTGATATCTTCACTAGAAATTATAAATATTTTTGTGAAGAAAACATTTGAAAATGAGCTGTCAAAGGTTCTTAGTTGTAGGTTGTTCCATTTTAGCTTGTCAAGCTGAAAGTTGGAGCATGCTAAAGTGGAGACAACCTGCAACTTAGAACCTTCAGCGATATTTTCATAGTTTTTCGGAATAAAAATATTTATAATTTCGGTAAGCTATCGCATATGTTTGAGTTATATGTCGTTTATCTAAGTATTTAAATATTTTTTAATAAAATAATGTAATAAGGGCTATAGAGTGAAAAAATTCTATAGTCATTATTTATCTTTTTATTTAATACAAATTAATGAATAACTATTTAAAAAAAGTAGTCATAATGTCTTTGTTTAACTGAATATATTTTAGGTATAAAGGAGGAGGAGTGTTTATGAGTATGAACTTTAGAGAATTTATAGAAATAGATAGAGAAAAATATAACACCCAAAAGTTTGAAGGAAATTTTTTAGACTACTTAGAACTTGTAAGAGAAAATCCGGAAATAGTTAAACTTGCTCATAAGAGACTATATGAAATGATTATGAGTAAGGGAGTAGAAGAGTTAAAGGCAGAAGAGAACCCTAGAGTAAGAAAAATTTATGGAAATGATTTGATAAGAAGGTATGGCTTTTTTAGAGATGATTTTTTTGGAATTGATAAAGTTATAATGAAACTTGCTAGCTATTTTAAATCTGCAGCAATGAAAGGTGAAGAAGCAAGACAGGTTTTATATCTTGTTGGTCCAGTAGGAGCTGGTAAATCTTCAATAGTAGAGAGTTTAAAATCTGCTTTAGAAAGCTGTGAACCAGTCTTTTCGTTAAAGGGGTGTCCTATGCATGAAGAGCCACTTCATTTGATTCCAAAGCATTTAAGACCAAAATTTGAGGAAATGCTTGGAGTACAAATTGAAGGAGACTTATGTCCAGTATGCAGATATAGACTTGTCCATGAACTTAAAGGGGTTTATGAAGACTTTCCAGTTGAAAGAACAGGATTTTCTATTAGATCAAGAAAAGGAATTGGAGTAGTACCTCCTGTTGATCCGAATAATCAAGATACATCAATTTTAACAGGATCAATTGATATTTCTAAGATGGATTTGTATTCTGAAGATGATCCAAGAATTTTCTCTCTAAATGGAGCGTTTAATGTTGGTAACCGTGGACTTGTAGAATTTATAGAGGTATTTAAAAATGATGTTGAATATCTTCATACAATAATTACTGCAACTCAAGAAAAATCAGTACCATCTCCAGGTAAAGGTTCAATGATCTACTTTGATGGAGTTATAGTTGCCCACTCAAACGAGGCAGAATGGAATAAGTTTAAATCAGATCATACAAATGAAGCAATTCTAGATAGAATTGTAAAAGTTGAAGTCCCATATTGTTTAGAACTTGATGAAGAAGTAAAAATTTATGAAAAGATAATTAAAAAGAGTAATTTTAAAGCTCATATAGCACCACATACTATTAAGATAGCAGCAATGTTTGCAATACTTTCAAGGTTAACACCTTCTGCTAAAGTAGATGGCATGACAAAACTTAAAATTTATAACGGTGAAGAAATTGTTGAAAAAGGAACAACTAAGAAGATTGATATTGGAGAACTTAGAGAAGAAGCAGGTCAATATGAAGGAATGAAGGGAATAAGTACAAGATTTATAATTAAGGCTATTGATAATGCTCTTGCTGAGTCAGGTCAAGATTGTATAAATCCACTTAGCATAATGGAAAGCATAATTAAATCAGTAAAAGAACTTGATATTGCGGCTGATGACAAGAAGAAGTATTTAGGATTTATCCAAGACAATATTAGAAAAGAATATAATAAAATTCTTGAAAGAGAAATTACAAAAGCATTTATTCATTCTTTCAGAGAGCAAGCTGAGAGTTTATTTAATAACTATATAGATAATGCGGAGGCATATGTAAATAAGACTAAGATAAAAGATGTTTCAACTGGTGAAGAACTTAATCCAGATGAAGAATTTATGAGAAGTATAGAAGAACAAATAGGGGTATATGCTGCATCTGCCAAAGGATTTAGATCTGATGTTACTTCATATATGTTCTATATAGTTAGAAATGGTGGAAGATTAGATTATACTTCCTATGAACCTTTAAAAGAGGCAATAGAAAAGAAATTGACTGCTTCAGTTAAAGATTTATCAAGAATTATAACTAAGTCAAAAGTTAGAGATAAGGAACAAGCTGAAAAATATGATTCTATGGTAGAAGAAATGAAAAGGAATGGATATTGCCTTCATTGTTGTGATGTGATTCTAAAATATGCAGCTAATAATTTATGGAGGGATTAAAGTAAATTATGGCCATATTTAGAGATTACACTAAAAATCAAATTGATCACGACAGGTCCATAGAAGATAGAAGAAGACATAGGCAACTTGTAGAAAAGTCAATAAAGGAAAATTTAGGCGATATATTATCTGAAGAAAGTATAGTGGGAGAAAGCAAAAATAAAAAGTTTAAAATACCTATTAAGGGTATTAAAGAATATCAATTTGTTTATGGAAAGAATTCTAAGGGAGTAGCAAGTGGTGTTGGAAATGAGAAAAGAGGAGAAAAAATTGGCAATGGAAGTAAGAAAATAGCTAAGGGGAATCAAGGAGCAGGAAATGAAGAGGGTGATGATGTTTATGAAACAGAAATTACTCTTGAAGAATTGATGGATTATATTTCTGAAGAGCTAAATTTACCTAATTTAGATCAAAAGAAATATTCAGAGATAGTTACTGAAACTACTGGTAAAAAGAGAGGATATCAAACTCATGGGATAAATCCACGACTTGCAAAAAAGAAAACAGTTATGTCTAAGATTGCAAGAAAACAAGGGAAGAAAAGAGCGTTAAAGGAATTAGAAAGTGAAGATGAGTTAGAGAGATTCCCATTTAGGGAAGAAGATTTAAGGTATTATAGAGTTAAATTAAAGCCGAGAAAAGATAGTAATGCGGTAATGCTATTTATTATGGATGCCTCTGGTTCAATGGATATAACAAAGAAGTATTTAGCTCGTTCATACTTTTTTGTATTAGCTACTTTTTTGAAAAGAAAATATAACAATATAGCTTTTGAATTCATATACCATACAACTGTTGCAAAGAGGGTGGATGAATATGAATTTTTCCATAAATCAGAATCAGGTGGTACTTATATATCAAGTGGTATTAATGAAGCTCTAAAAGTAATTGAAGAAAAGTATCCTCCAGCAGCATGGAATATATATAGTATATATGCAAGTGATGGAGACAACTGGTCTGAAGATAACGAGAGAGCAGTTGCTGCAGTTAAAAACATATGTGAAGTTAGTAACATGTTTGGTTATGCAGAACTTTTGCCATCCACATATACAACTACAATGTATCACAAGTTTAAAAAAGAGATTACAAATGAGAAGTTTGTTCCTGTAATTATAAAGGAAAAGAAAGATTTATGGGAAGCACTTAAGATTATGCTTAGGAAGGAGTTAAAGGAGGAATAAGAAATTGGAATATAGTTTTAGGGATATTGAAATTTGGAATGAGAAAATAGAGAAGAAAGTTAGAGAATATGGACTAGATTGTTATCCTCAAGAATTTGAAATGATAAATTTCAATGAAATGATAGGGTATGAGGCTTATGTAGGAATGCCTTCAAGATACCCTCACTGGAGCTTTGGAAAATCTTATGAAAAGAACAAAACCCTTTACTCTTTAAACCTCACTGGTCTCCCTTATGAAATGGTAATTAATTCAGATCCTTGTTTGGCATACTTGATGAAAGATAATACATTACTGTTACAAATACTAACTATGGCTCATGTATATGGACATAATGATTTTTTCAAAAATAATAGGTTATTCAAACAAGGAACAAATGCAAAATACACTTTAGAAATGTTCAATTTAGATGCAAAAATAATAAGAGGATACATTGATAATCCAAGTATAGGATATTCTGAAGTAGAAAGAATATTAGATGCTGCCCATGCTATACGATATCAAGCTAGAAGAAGCATTGGTGTTAGAGAATTATCAAATGATGAAATTAAAGAAAATATATTAAGAGAGTATGAAAGTAAAAAAGAAAATAGAGGAATTTTAGATGCATACGAGGAAATACAGTTACCTGATTTAGAGAAGATTCCTTTAGAGCCTGTTGATGATCTTGTGGGATTTATAATTGAGTATGGTCAGCTTCAGGAATGGGAGAAGACTATTTTAAGGATAGTTAAAAGAGAAACGGAATATTTTATTCCACAAATCGAAACTAAAATAATGAATGAAGGCTGGGCAAGTTATTCACATTATAATCTTTTAAAACAACTAGATTTACCTCAAGAATTACATCTTGAATTCTTAAAAAGGCACAATGATGTAATAGCACCTGCTATAGGGGGATTAAATCCATATTATATTGGTTTCAAAGTATTTGAGGACATAGAAAGGAGATATGGAAGAGATAAAATATTTGAGGTTAGAGAAGTTGAAAGAGATTCATCTTTCTTAAGGCGCTATTTAACTCGTGAGTTGTGTGAAGAACTTAACTTGTTCCAATATAACGAAAGGACTTTTGATATTGTTATAGAGGAAATATCAGATGAAACTGGTTGGAAAGCAATAAGAGATACTTTAAGTTATACTGCTGGTGTAGGTAATATACCATATATTAGAGTTGTAGATTTGAATAAGAAAAATTATACATTAACATTAGAAAATGTTTTTGATGGCAGAGCCCTAGAGCTTTCTTATGCAAAGGAAACATTAAAGTATGTTCAAGAATTGTGGGGCCATGATGTTAAGCTAATCACTAAATCAACCGATAAGCAGGATGTGATTTTAACTTGTAATCAAGAAAAGAGAATAATTGTATCCTAAGAATTATAATTGAAATATAATATGCCAATTATTTTAAGAGGTTGTTGCAAAATGAAATTTTAGAAGAATGTTCATCTTTGTAACAGCTTCTTCTGCTTTAATTTATTGCGTAAAAGTAACCAAAAAAGTAGAAATGAATATTCTATTTATGTAAGAAAGTAATAGTCTTAGGAGATAAAGATGAACTTGAAAGGTAGTAAAACTGAGAAAAATTTATTTAAGACATTTGCTGGAGAGTCCAGAGTTAGAAATAAATATACATTTTATGCAGAAAAGGCAAGAGACGAAGGTTTTATGCATATTGCAGATGTTTTTGAGGAGACTGCAGGCAATGAAGTGGCTCATGCTAGAGAGGTATATAGAAGATTTTTAGATAGAGTTAATAATACAAAAAATAATTTAATAGAATCCGCACTTGGAGAATCGGAAGAGAATAAAGTTATTTATAAAGAGTTTGAGGAAACTGCAAGAGACGAAGGTTTTGATGAAATAGCTGATTTTTATAAAGAACTTCAGGAAGTTGAAGGGCATCATAAGGAAAGATTTTTAGCGTTAGCTAAAAGGGTGAAAGATGGAAAAATGTTTAAAGTGGACAGAGATTCAGAATGGTTATGTTTAAATTGTGGATATATTTATGAAGGTAAGGAAGCACCCATGAAATGTCCATTATGCAGATATCCAAGATCATATTTTAAGAAAATTGATGATAAGGATTGCAAATAGGGGGAAAATATATGATTTATGAATATCCTGAAGACTTTGTAGTTCCTGTTGTTTATACTAAAGATTTGAATCCAATATATAGAGAATGGGAAGTTAAATATTTGTATATGGATGAATCAATAGTTCCATTTGATCAATCAGAGGAAGATAAAACTTATCAGATAAATAAAAATGAAAAATCAAAAGACATTTATATTTATTCTTTTAATAGTGATGAAGATACTTATAATAAAAAAATATGTTGTGATAATCTAATTGATGATAATTTAGATGATATTAGTGATAAGTATATATTAAATGATATAGATAATGATTATGCAAATAGCGAGACTTTAAGAATATAATAAATAATTATCTATTTAATTATTTATAGATGCAATTATAAATATACTAATAGTGAATATTAAATTTATAGAGGAATGATTATGAAATTTGAAGATTTAGCTAAAAAGCAGTATCAAGATATAGATAATCTAAGTACGTTGCTAAAAAGTTATGTTGATGTCTATAGATTGCTGATTGCAGGAGCATCAGAACTATATGGTGTAAACCTAGTAAAGAAAAGTGAAATAAGAAAAGCTTTAGACAGAGTTGAAAATGTGGGAGAGTTAATTGATAAACTGGTTGGCACATTAGATAGATGTGAAGGGTCATACTTAAAATATTGTAAGATAAAAAATGATTACATTACTACTACAACTGAAAAGGATAAAATATTCACTGAAATAGATAATGAGCTAAACTTTCAAAATTCGGAAAGAGAAGAATAGAAACTAATAAAAAACTCTGTCTCAAGTTATAAGACAGAGTTTTTTATAAAGAAGAAAATCTTCTAGATAACAATAATATCTATTCTTTAAAATTTCTTCAATTGAAGTTTACTTACCATTAAATATGAACCGATAATCATTAATATGGCGATAGGATAAATTAACATCGCTAATTTTAAGTTAAGCATTATTATTATTAGCGAAATTAAAGCTATAAAACAGCCAACTATAGTTATTGGAACACCAGTAAATACACCATCAAATTGAGCAGTATTAAATCTAGCTAATCTATATGCTCCACATATTGGAAATAATAATAGTATTATAAATCCTAATAAGCCTTTAGGTCCAAAAGATTCAAGATTGAATAGTATGAATACTAATATAGATGGAGCCACTCCGAATGAGACTAAATCAGCCAAAGAATCTAATTCTTTACCTAAATCACTGGAGACATCTAAAAAACGAGCTATCCTACCATCATATCTATCTACCAATCCTGCAAGTAAAATAAATATAGCTGATAATTCATATTTATCATTCATTACTGATAATATAGATATAATTCCACAAGACAAATTAATAAAGGTAAATACATTAGGAATACAACTTTTCCTCATATAAATCACTCCTAAAATTATAAAAAATACTTACAAAAAGTTATTATAACACATTATTTAAAATAATATAAGGTATAAATTAACTTTAAGATTTTATTAAGATTATCTACTATCGACATTGAATAAGTATAATGATATAATAAAGGTCGTCAAATAGCCATTATATGTAATATGTTTTATTAAAAAGTTAAAAGATTTACAACTTTGTTAATCAAATTAATATAAATATTTTAAAATTTTTTCTAGAAATCTTTTATATATAACTAAATTTTGATTTAAGAAAAATTATTGGAGGTAGGTTATTTTATGAAAAAAGTAAGATTCATATACAACCCATACTCAGGAGAAAATAGCATAATAAGTGAATTAGATAATGTCATAAAGTTACATCAAGAAGTAGGTTTAACAGTTGTTCCGTATAGAATACAAAAAGGCAAAGATCTTGCAGAGGCATTGGATATAATAGATGAAACATATAGTTACATTTTGATAGCTGGCGGAGATGGGACTGTAGATTCTGTAGTAAATGCCATGAAAAATAAAAACATAAATATACCTATAGGAATATTGCCGGTAGGAACAGCAAATGACTTTGGTAAGTTTATTAATATGTCTAATGATATACAAGAGGCATGTAAACAAATTTTAGATTCAAAGCCAGTGGCTGTTGATGTAGGTAAAATAAATGATAAGTATTTCGTAAATGTTGCTAGTTCTGGGCTTTTTACAGATGTATCTCAAAAGACAGATGTAAATTTAAAGAATACAATAGGAAAACTAGCATATTATCTAAAAGGGCTTGAAGAACTGCCTAACTTTAGAAAACTAAAAATTAAATTATTGTCTCGAGAATGTAATTATGATGGAGAAATGTATTTACTTTTAGTATTTAATGGTAAAACAGCAGGAAACTTTAATTTAGCTACAGAAGCGGAAATTACAGATGGTAAGTTAGATGTAATAATATTTAAAGCTATACAAATAATAGAATTATTGCCGCTATTTATAAAACTTTTAAAAGGTGAACACTTAGACTCAGATAAAGTCGTTTACTTTAAAACAGATGACTTATATATTGAATCGTTGGAAGATATAGTTACAGATATTGATGGAGAACGAGGACCAGATTTTCCATTAAGAATTAAATGTATTAAAGGCGGAATTAAAGTTTTAGGTATAAAATAACATAATTTATAATAAATATAAGTAACAGGAATATGGATTGGAGCGTAGTTTGTGAACTTTGCATATTATTTATTTTTGTTACTTATAATTTTTTTGTCTATTTCAATTATAAAAAAGAATTTAGAGGTCTCACCAAAGAAAATAAAAATATATTTAACCTTAGTCATTACATTATTTTTATTAAGACATATAGCACTATTTCTTTTATGCATACTTGAGAATAGTACTGTGATATATTATTTAAAGCCAATAATATTTTTGAATCATTTAGCTATTCCACTTATTGTACTTGCCATAACTTTTGTATATTTACGATCAGAAAAATTAAACTTTGGCGGGAGTTATGCCGTGGCAGGAATAGCCTGCTTAATATATGCAGCTATAATGCAAAACTCAAAAGTTACAGTGCAAGTTAGCTATTTGTATGGATTTATACTAGAAATAAATCGAGGAACAATTTTATTTTTATTCTCATTAATACTTCTTGCGGCTCTATTAATATTAAATGTGATTTTGCTAGATAAGCCTTTTGCCAATAAAAAAGGAATATGGTTTATAATTATAGCTATTACAATAGTGATGCTAGAAGATGTTATTATTTTAGGCGGAATAAAAATATTCCCTTATTCCGTAGTAGGAGAGTTGTTATTTTTGATAATTCTGGATTTAGTACTAAGAGGATTTAAATTGTCCTCAAAAAAATGATTAATTGAAAGAGGCTAAAAATAAAAAAATCCACCTAGTTGGTGGATTTTTTTATTGCACTCTTCTTTTTTTAGAAGAACTATTAGATGTATGATTAGCTGAAGATTTTTTATTATTCTTAGTTGAACTCTTCTTCATGTTATTGCTAGAAGAAGTTTTTTCTTTATGATTCAACTTACCAGTAGTCTTAGTGTTCTTTGTTGAATTATCTTTTGAGTCATTATTGGATTTATGTTTGCCTTGATATCCAAGTTTTCCAGGAGTGAAACCTATTAAGCAATTTCTTCCACTTCCTATTAAATCTTCTCTGTGAGCTTTAATAAGAGCTTTTTTTACTTTTTGATAATTCTTTGGTACCGCAAATTGTATTAATGCTCTTTGCATTTCCTTTTCTTCTGGTGTTCTTGGAACATAAACTTCTTCACTAGTTAGAGGGTTAATACCAGTATAATATATTGTAGTAGATAAACTACCAGGTGTTGGGTAGAAATCTTGAACTTGCTCTGGAGTGTATCCCATTTCCTTAATATATAAGGCAAGATCTATAGCAGCATTTAAGTCAGAACCAGGATGAGAAGACATTAAATAAGGAACTAAAAATTGTTTCTTATCTAACTTTTCATTTATTTGAAAATACTTATTAACAAACTTATCATAAACTTCTCTTGTTGGCTTACCCATTTGATTTAATACTTTTGGAACAACATGTTCTGGAGCAACTTTTAACTGGCCGCTAATGTGATGTTCACACAATTCTTTCATGAAAGAGTCATTTTTATCATGTATTAAATAATCATATCTAAGTCCAGAACGAATAAATACTTTTTTTATTCCAGGAAGTTTTCTTACTTTTTTTAATAGTGAAAGATATTCGGTATGATCTATTATTAAGTTTTTACAAGGTGCTGGGAACATGCACTGCTTATTTTTACAAGTACCGTGCTCTATTTGTTTTTTGCAGGCTCTATGTCTAAAGTTTGCAGTAGGACCTCCAATGTCGTGAATGTATCCTTTAAAATCTGGCAAAGTTGTTAAAAGCTTTGCTTCATCAATGATTGATTCTTGGCCTCTATTCTGAATTACTCTTCCTTGATGGAAAGTTAATGCACAAAACGAGCAGGAGCCATAACATCCTCTATGACTTGTTATTGAAAATTTAACTTCTTGTATCGCAGGGATCCCGCCCTTAGCCTCGTATATCGGATGATATGTTCTCGTATAAGGTAAATTGTAAGTTAAGTCCATTTCCTCTTGAGTTAAGTTTTCTTGTGGTGGATTTTGAACTAAATATCGATCTCCATATTTTTGTATTATGGTTCTGCCATGAATTGAGTCTTGTTCGTAATATTCTAATTTATAAGCTTCTCCATAGGCTTTTTTATCCGTAGATACTTCTTCGAAGGAAGGGACTATAACTGAATTTTTTATGTTGGATATGTCATTAGTTAAGTAACATGTTCCTTGTACAGTTGTAATGTTTTTGATATTTGCGCCATATCTTAATAATTCTGCAATTTGAAGTACAGTTTTTTCACCCATGCCATACATTAATAGATCGGCTTTAGAATCCACGAGAATACTTCGTCTAACTTTATTATCCCAATAATCATAATGTGCAAAACGTCTAAGACTTGCTTCTATTCCTCCGATTGCAATAGCGGCATCTTTATAAGCTTCACGTATTCTATTGCAGTAAACTATAACTGCTCTATCAGGTCTGTGACCTGCTTCACCACCAGGAGAATATAAATCTTCACGACGAGTTTTTTTTGCAGCAGTATAGTGATTAACCATAGAATCAATATTTCCTGAATTAACAAGGAATCCATATTTGGGTCTTCCTAATTTTTTGAAATCTTCAGAACTATGCCAGTCAGGCTGAGCTATTATACCAACATTAAAACCTTGTGCTTCAAGAGTTCTGCCAATAATTGCAGTACCGAAAGAGGGATGATCTACATAAGCATCGCCAGAAACGATTATAAAATCTAATTGTTCAATTTTTCTTTTTTTTAAGTCCTCTTTACTAATAGGTAAAAATTCCTTGCAAAGTTTCATATATTATTAACTCCAATTCTTAAATTATTTTATTAAAATCATTTATTGTTAAAATTATCTAACTTTAAGATAGCATATATAAGTAAATAGATGATAGTTTATAATGAATATTTTAGTTTCTAATAAGTATAATATTCATTACTTATCATAATTATCAATTATTTGAGAATAGGCTTTTAAAGCCCATTCTTAAAGTATATTAACATAACAATAATTAGTTTACAAATAATATGTATCAATAAGCCGTTTGTAAGGTTAATGAAATATATCAAAAGGAATCCAAAATATTTGAGCTAAGGAATAAGAGTAAAAAAATGTATTCAATTTTATGAATTAAGCATAAATATAAGTTATACAGTATTAGGAACAAGATAGTAGGAGTAACGATTAATTTAAGCTAATTAAGTTGCAAAAACGTATTGTTTTTTTACCTCTATGTAATATAATAAGTAGAGATAAATTATTTTAGAGAATAGAATATTTCGATATACAAGGTGGTGTACAAGATGGAGGATGGACCTCAGAATATAAAATGTAATACAGCAAAAACTAAATATATTCAGAAAGGGAGTCTTTTATCTTTGGTTATTTACATTTAGCGTAAATAACTATATTAGAGTTCGACTAATAAGTGCAAATTCCACTTAAAGACTTCCTTTCTGCGCAAAAGTGGGGAGGAAATTATTATGATGGAATTAACTACATTTCTATACACAAATATTCTGGATAGAAAAGTCTATGATGAATTTGGAGATGTTTTAGGGACTATAAGAGATATTTATGTAACTACGGAGGACGGTTATCCGAGAGTAATCGGATATAAGCTTAAGAAAGATGGAGTTACCTTTCATTATGAATTCAGATATATAGAGTTCACTCAAAAAGATGGGAAATTCAAAATAAAAACAAGGGGAAGTAAGGAAATACTTCCAATGAGATATAGTTATCTTCTATCTGAAAACCTTCTAGATAAAAAGATCGTTGATATTAACGGAAAACAAGTTGTTAGGGTTAATGATTTAAGAATTGCTAGAATAGCTGGAGAATATAGAGTAATTGCAGTTGAAACAGGTCCTTTAGCAAGGTATAGAAGATTAAAAGTTGCAGGTATTATGAAGTTTTTCTATAAAATAATGAGAAAAGATATTGAGGATAGAGTTTTAAGATGGGAAGACGTTGAATCCTTAGAGATGGTTGAGAATAACTTAAAATTAGCTGTTCCATACAAGAAGTTATCTACAATGCATCCAGCAGACCTTGCAGATATATTAGAAAATCTTGATACTAACTCAAGAAAACAAGTTTTAGAGTCTTTAGATGAAGATTTGGCCGCTGATACATTAGAAGAGATTGATTCTGAGTATAAGGGGGCTATAATCAAAGAATTATCTGATAGTAAAGCTGTTGAAGTATTGGAAAACATGCCTAACGATGAGATTGCCGACTTACTAGATGATTTAGACGAAGAAGAAAGAGAAAAAATATTGGTAAATCTAGAAAAAGAAGATGCAGATGAAGTTAAAGAACTTTTGCAATATGAAGACGAAACTGTTGGTAGTATAATGAGTAAGGAATTTATCTCTGTAAATCTGGATATTACTATTGGAGATACAATTGAAATCCTAAAAGAAATGCAGCCGGATGAAGAAGTTATGTATTATATATATATAACAGATGAAGAGGAACACATTCAAGGTGTGGTACCTTTAAGGGATTTAGTAATAAATGATACAAATGTTAAAATAAAAGAGATAATGGATGGAGTAGTATCTCGAGTAAAACATGATGATCAGATAAACGAAGTTATAGAAGTCGCAGCAAAATATGATTTAAACTCTGTACCAGTAATAGATCAGAATGAAAGACTTATAGGTATAGTTATAATTCATGATTTAATAGACGAGTTTTTATATCCTCTTTGGAAAAAGAAAAATTAATACAAGCAACACTTTTTAAGGAAATTTCTTAAAAAGTGTTGACTTTTTTTATACAAATTATATATAATAATATTATAAACCCTATCAGAACACTAAGAATTAAAAACTAAGAAAAAGGAAAGTAACATAAAGGATGTTTACAGAGAGGAAAGAAAGCTGAGAACTTTTCATCAATAATTTGTGTGAAGTGCCCTTTGGAGTTGAAGTCTGAATATAGATATATTATTTTATATCTATCTAAGTAAGATTCTCCGGGTTCACCCGTTACAGTGATATGGCATTTTTTGTGCTTGAGTTGAGAGGGATTAATCATTTAATCCAATTAGAGTGGAACCGCGAATTTTACTTCGTCTCTATAATTTTATAGAGGATGAAGTTTTTTTGTTATATAGAGTGAAACTTTTCAGGTAGAGTTTTAATACTCTAGCTGAATTTAGTTGAAATAATCTAGTAGCGCGCAGCCGTTATCTCCATATTGAATAAGAGGGAGTGTTACGGATGTTATCTATTAGGATAAATACAAAATATGAAATAATTTAGTAGAAATTTAAGGAGGAGAATAATAGTATGATTTATAATGGAGGACTTGAATTAATAGGGAATACACCAATTATAAAAGTAAATGATTTAATTAAGGATGAAAATATTGCTGATGTGTATGTTAAACTAGAAAAATTCAATCCAGGTGGAAGCGTGAAAGATAGAGCGGCTTTAGGAATGGTTGAAAGAGCTGAAAAAGAGGGGATATTAAAGCCAGGATCAATAATAGTAGAGCCAACAAGTGGAAATACTGGAATAGCACTCGCTCTTATAGGAAAACTAAAAGGCTATAAGGTTATTATAGTGATGCCAGAAACAATGAGTAAGGAAAGAAGAGATTTAATAAGAGCATATGGGGCAGAGCTTGTATTAACAGAAGGCGCTAAGGGTATGAAAGGTGCTATAGAGAAAGCAATAGAAATAGGAAGTGGGGAAGGGTATTTTATTCCTCAACAATTTGAGAACATTGCTAACCCTGAAAAGCATTATGAAACAACAGCAGAAGAAATATATAAAGACATCCCGGATTTAGACGCATTTGTAGCTGGAGTTGGAAGTGGTGGAACTTTAGTAGGAGTATCTAAGAATTTGAAAAAGAAAATTAAGAATCTTACAACTTTTGCTGTTGAGCCAGCTAACTCACCAGTGTTAAGTGGAGGAAATCCAGGTGGACATAAGATTCAAGGTATTGGGGCCGGATTTGTTCCGGGAATTTATCAAAAGGATTATGTGGACGAAATACTACAAGTAAAGGATGAAGATGCCTTCAAAACAGCAAAGTTATTTGCTCAAGCAGAAGGTGTACTAATTGGTATTTCATCAGGAGCGGCAGTGTATGCAGCTTTACAGGTTGCTAAGAAGCTTGGAAAAGGCAAAAAAGTATTAGCTATTGCACCAGATGGAGGAGAAAAGTATATATCAATGGGATTATATGATTAGGCAATTGATTAACTATAAGAGAAAATAAAAAAATAAATTATTTTATGATTTTTTGGGAAGGTTAAAATACGAGAAACTACATTAAATCTAAATTGTAGTTGAACTTTAAATAAAAGCTCTACTGAAAACTATAGAAAAGGAGAATAAGCTGTGTTTAAAAAATTGAATTATGACTTGGAACGGGTTTTAAACGAAGATCCAGCAGCTAAGAGTAAAATAGAAGTATTATTACTATATCCGTGTATCCACGCATTAATATCATATAGAATAGCACATTTTCTTTATTTGAAAAAGAGATTTTTTCTGGCTAGATTAATTTCTCAATTATCTAGATTCTTTACAGGAATTGAAATTCATCCCGGAGCTAAAATAGGAAAAGGATTATTTATAGATCACGGAATGGGTGTGGTTATAGGGGAAACTGCTGAGATTGGAGATAATGTTACTATTTATCATGGAGTAACGTTAGGTGGAACAGGAAAAGATAAAGGGAAAAGGCATCCAACTATTGAGGATGACGTATTAATTGGCACTGGAGCTAAAGTACTTGGGCCTATAACAATAGAAAAAGGAGCTAAAATAGGAGCTAATGCGGTAGTTGTGAAAAACGTACCAGCTAAAGCAACTGCAGTAGGGAGTCAAGCCAAAAATATTGTTCGAACAACAGCAAGTGCGACTATAATCGAAATCAGCGATGTAAAAGGGCATAAAAAGAAAATATTTAATGATATGGTAATTTAGTGTTATATTTAGGTGGGAGTATTTGGATAAATAAATAGTGATTTATTTAATATAGATTCAGTAGATTTAAGCTATAGAAGTTTTTATAAGTAGGAGATTTATTTAAATTTAGTTTTAGGTAATTTTAGTTTGATATTGTTTAATAATTATTGAATAATTTTATGCAAAGATATGAGAGGATAAACTAGTAAGTTTAGATTTCATATCTTTTTCATTTTGCTAAATTGTTATGAAAAATATTAGTTTTTTAATTTAACAAAAACTAAACAGAGTATTAAAGTTAACATTCGCAGTTTGAAATTGTTACAAAAAACTTACAATATGGTTATTAATATTTTAAGAATTGCATAGATTTTTGAAAGAATATATAATGTATATGGATATAGGCACAAAATATATTATGTGTTGTTTCTGAGATATAAATAGAAATTATCATTTAGTTATTGGAAAAATATGTAATACGTAATATAATAAATATATATGTGCTTATTAAGAAAGGTTGGAATGTAATGTTATCACCGGTTGCAATAAAAATAATAAAAATGATGCCTGAGGGATTAATTATAAAAATAGCGAAAAGTATAGTGAAGAATTATATAAAAAAGTATGCGAGAATAAAAGTTGATGGAATAGATAATATAGAGAAAGCTAAAAGGCCAAGAATATTTGTATGCAATCATTTAAGTAACTCTGATGGATTGGTTTTGTCAAAAGTATTAAAAGAAAAAAGTGATCCTTACTTTGTTGCAGGAGTAAAATTATCGGACGATCCGATAACACAACTAGGAACTAAGATAGTTAAGAATATACCAATTAAACCTAGTTCAGCAGATAAAGAAGCTATTACGAGGGTAGTCAAGTCGCTTAAAGAAGGTAATGATGTTTTAATATTTCCAGAAGGAACTAGAAGTAGAACTGGTGGACTTATACAAGGAAAAAAAGGCATTTTGTTATTTGCTAGAATGGCAAAGGCGGAAATAATTCCAATTGGTATGTCAGGAACAGATGTATTGCTGCCAATAAGTAAAGATGGAAATATGGGTTCGGAAAAGTGGCAGCTTGCAGATGTTACCATAAATATAGGAGAAAAAATTATATTTCCTGCTAAGCAAAAGGATGAAGATAAACATGAATATGATGATAAGTGTATGGACATTCTAATGAGGAGCATAGCAAATCTTTTGCCTGAAAAGTATAGGGGAATTTATAAGTAAGGAGATTACAAAAGATATGAAAGCAAGGACAAAAAAGATTGTAGATATTTTGAAGGAAACATACCTAGATGCAAAATGTGAATTAAATTACGAGACACCACTTCAATTGCTTGTAGCTACAATATTGTCTGCTCAGACAACAGATAAAAAGGTAAATGAAGTAACAAAGGATTTATTTAGGGACTATCCAGATTTAGATTCTCTATTAACGTTGACCAATGACGAACTTGAGGAAAGAATAAAACAAATAGGTTTATATAGAAATAAATCTAAAAATTTAATTCTTATGTTTAATCAGCTCAAAGAAAAATTTAATGGAGAAGTCCCAAAGACTATGGAAGAGATAACGTCCCTTGCGGGAGCTGGGAGAAAGACAGCCAATGTTGTATTATCTAATGCATTTAATGTGCCATCTATAGCTGTTGACACGCATGTATTTAGAGTCTCAAACAGGTTAGATCTGGCAAATTCAGAAAATGTTCTAGAAGTGGAAAAACAACTTCAAGAAGAATTACCTAAGAAGGAGTGGACACTTATGCACCATCTCCTAATATTTCATGGAAGAAGATGCTGTAGTGCTAGAAACCCTAATTGTGGAGAATGTCCATTAAATAAAGTATGTAAATATGAAAGTAAAATGTTTAAAGCCAAGAAATAAAAGAATATTATTATTTCAATTAAATACTAATACTAGCAAAATAAAAATAATCGTTAATTACTAATGTGAACCACAGTTAAGGCAATTTGTTTAAACAGTGGTTCTTTTAATTTTAAATTTATTTAATTAAAATTAATATAGATTAAAGAATTAACTATCAATATTTTATATTGGTAATTATAAGATAACTATAAATAAATATTTGGAGGAAATCAATGAAAATTGGAGTTATAATGGGCGGTATATCATCGGAAAGAGAAATATCGCTAAAAAGCGGAAATTCTATAATTGAAAATATCAATAGGGATAAATATGAAGTTGTACCAATAGTAATAGATAAAAAAGATGATATAATAACTAAAACTAAAGAAATAGATTTTGCACTTTTAGCATTACATGGCCAATTTGGAGAAGATGGAACAGTTCAAGCAGTTTTGCAAACATTAGGAATACCTTATTCAGGATGTGGTCCTTTAAGTAGTGCGATGTGTATGGATAAAGATATAACAAAATCAACTTTGAAAGCTGCTGGAATTAGAACAGCTCCTTGGATTAATCTAAGAAAAGGCGATAGTATAGATTTTGATAAGATAAATGAATTAGGATATCCAGTTGTAGTTAAGCCAACTCATGGAGGATCAAGTGTAGCTACATTCATTGTAAAAGAAGAGAAAGAAATTCAGAGTTGTGTTGTAGAAGCATTTAAATGGGACAGTGAAGTGATGATTGAAAAATTTATAAAAGGTGATGAAATAACATGTCCAGTTTACGGAGAGAAAATGCTTCCCGTAATTGCAATAAAGCCAAAAGCAGAATTTTTTGATTTTGCCTCGAAATATCAAGATGGCGGTGCAGAAGAAATTGTTGTTGAATTAGAAAAGAAATTACACGAAGAAGTTGAAAGAATGGCCTTGGAAACTTATAAAGCGTTAAAATGTGAAGTGTATTCAAGAGTTGATATGATAGTTACAGAAGAGGGAACACCTTATATCTTAGAAGTAAATACACTTCCAGGAATGACTAAAAATAGCTTAATCCCTAAGAGTGCAGCAGCCCTAAATATAAGTTTCTCTCAATTAATAGATATGATTATAGAAGACTCAATAAAAATCAGCAGATAACAAAGGTATTGCAAAGAACTTAGAGTGATGCAATGAACAACCGAAATAGAACACATATATGTTTCTCAGGACTATGAAAAATCTCACTGGGAATATCTAAATGGGAAAGTTGCACCCATTTCTGCATGTTCCTGTGGCAAGCACAGGACAAGCAAAAACGGAACAACTTCCCATTAAGATATTCCAACAGCTTATTTTTCAATGCCTGCTCCACATATATGTGTTCTATTTCTTAGTTTTGCTATCACTTTAGGTCTTTCGCCAATACATAGTCTGGGAGAATGTGGAGTATATATTTCACAAAAAGTTACAAGTATAGTTAATTAAAGGTATTGAAATCACAGAAATATAAAAATATTTGTATAAATATATATTTATTTTAAGCTTACTACTAAACAAAGAAAGGGAATATATGTTTTTGCGCAGTGTTCATAAGAAGATTTTGCTGGCTGTGATTCTAGATTATAAGTTGTTCCAAATGTGCTTGTTCAAAAACGTAGTTTTTGAGGCAAGCATCTTGGGTGCAACTTATGATCGTAGAATCACCCAGCAAAATCTTCTAAGAACCGAAGCAAACACATATATTCCCTTTCGGTTGCTTAGCAGTAAACTTAAAATTTCATAAGACTGCAAGTATTTTTATGTTTCAGGTTCTTAGCAATTTATATTATGGAAGATGTTATTTACTCTTGCAGTCCTTGCATACACCTTTCATTACTAAATCGTGATCTGTTAAAGTAAAACCGGTTGAATTTTGAACTATTTCTTCTATTTGAATCATAGGACATGGAATATCAACTTCTTTATGACAAATATCACATTGTAAATGATGTCTATGAGTTTTTCCTTTGAGTTTATAAGAGAATACTCCATCATTAAAAGGTGTTTTTTCTACAATTTCCTTTTCTTCGAATAATTCCAGTGTTCTATAAATAGTACTTAGATTAATATCTATATTATTGCCCCTGCAAATTTGATATAATTTTTCAGCTGACAAACTATTTTCAGAAGTCTGCAATATATTAAGGATTTCGGTTCTTCCTTTTGTTATTTTAATTCCTTTTTCTTTTAGAATGTTTCTTGGTTCCATTTTCATATCCCCTAACAGCTAAATAATTAAGTATATTATAGCATATATAAGCAAGCACATGAAAATAGTAATAAGCTAAATATTTCATAAACTTTTTACTTGATATACTAATTATTTAAAAAAATATCATTTTAAGCCCAAAAAATATAAGTGCAATACCAGCAAAAAAATTTGCATATGTTGTCACAAACTGTATCTTTCTGATATATCGACAAATAAAGTATCCTAAAGTACAAATAAATAATGTAATTAACCCTATTAAAATTGAGTTAACACAAAGTAGTAAATTTCTTTCAATATGATGAAATGCAGTAAAACCAACTACTAAAGCATCAATACTCACAGAAATACCAAGTATAATACAGGTACTATTTTTTATTAGAATGTCATTATCTTTTTCTTTAAATCCATCGATTATAATTAGTATTCCTACGATTCCCATGATTATTCCACCTGCAATAGAGGGGATACTTGTAACATAAGTATCGAATAAATATCCTAATGTTCCTCCTACATATGTAAATAAAAATTGAAAAAATGCAAAAGATAATAAAAATTTAACCTTATGTGGTCTATTGACTGTTGAGTTTAAACCAATACCTAAGGTTATCCCGAAAGCATCCATAGCTAAGGCGATACCTATTACTATAACATCAAATAAATTCATATTCTCATCCCCTCTAAATATTAAACTTACTCTATTAATAATTAAAAATCTTTTAATATATGCAAAAAAATTAAAAAAAGTCTTTATTAAATATCTTTTTTATTGTATATTAATAAATAGTGTATTACTATAAGTTGAATAGTATATCATATTTGGATTATTTAGTGTAGCAGACTAAGGAGGAAATTTCATGTCAAATTGTATAATAGCTCAATCAGGAGGTCCAACAGCGGTAATTAATTCAAGTGTCGTGGGACTTTTAAATGCTAATAAAGAATTAAAAACTTTTGCAAAGGTGTATGCTGGTTTAAACGGAATTGAGGGAATAATTAATAAGAATATAATTGATCTATCATCTGTATCTGATGAAGATATAAATAATTTTAGATTTACTCCATCATCAGGATTAGGGTCTTGCAGATACAAATTAAAAGATGTTGAGTCTTGTAGTGAAGAATATGAAGCTTTAATAGAAATGCTTAGAGAATATGATATTAAAGCCTTCTTCTATGTTGGTGGAAATGATTCTATGGACACTATTGCAAAGCTTTCTAAGTATGCAAAAGCAAATAATATTGATATAAAATTTATAGGAATTCCTAAAACTATTGATAATGATCTAAAATTTACCGATCATACTCCAGGTTTTGGAAGTGCGGCGAAATTTATTGGAACTACAGCATTAGAGACATATTTAGATGCTTCTGTTTATATTAATAATGGGATATTTATATTAGAAACAATGGGAAGAGATACTGGATGGCTCGCAGCTTCTGCATGTTTAGCTAGAATAAATGATAAGCCAGTAGCAGATTTTATATATCTTCCTGAAGCGACTTTTGATAGAATTAAGTTCTTAACTGATGTCAAAAGAAAATTTGAAGAGCAAAATAAAGTTTACATAATTGTTTCAGAAGGAATAAAAGACGAAAATGATAATTTTGTTTCTGAATTTGAATGTGTATCTCAAGATAATTTTGGACACGCTCAGTTAGGTGGAGTTTCAAATTATTTAAGAAAGCTGATTCTTGATGCTGGTTTCACAACAAGGGTAAAAGCACTACAACTTGGAATTCTTCAACGTTGTGCAATGCATTGTGCATCCGATACAGATTTAACAGAAGCGTATAATGCAGGTAAAATGGCTCTAGAATATGTTATACAAGGCGAGACAGGGAAAATGGTTAGAATAAATAGGGAATCTAATGAACCATATGAGGTTTCATATTCTTTAGTGAATGCTGAAGATGTAGCAAATAATGTTAAGTATTTTCCAATGGAATGGATTAATAAAGATGGGAATTTTGTAACTAGTGAAGCTTACTCTTATTTTGAACCACTTATAAAGGATCTTCCGAGTTTAAAATTTGAAGGGAACCTTCCTAAATATAAAGTATTTAATCAGTAAATATAATACATAATTAAAGTTGGGATGTAGTTAAAATGTTATTTTAACTACATCCCTAAATAATAGATACTTTAAATGAAAACTAACTTCTAATATATTTAACTGTCATTTTAAATAAAGACCTATTGTTTTAGCTTTCCGAGGCTTATATCCTCCATAACATTAAGAAAAATATCAACTTCATCGATTGTGTTATATAGAGCAAAACTCACTCTCACCATTCCTAACATCTTTTTTTCAGGATTTTCAAGAAATTCTTTTGCTTCATTTTCACTTACATGCATAAGTCTTCTGCAATAAGGATGAGCACAAAACCATCCATGTCTAACAGAAATTCCTTTTCTTTTAGCTAGTATATTTGCTAAGTCATGGTGATACATATCTTCTAAGTTGAAGGTTGTAATCCCAAGCCTGTCACTGATATTTTCGATATCACCGTAATTTATAATTTTAGGAATCCTACTCAAGCCATCTATGGTATGCTTTAAAAGAATTCGTTCATGCTCCTCTATATTATCATAACCAATACTATTTATAATTCTTAGTGAATTTATTAAACCCATTACTCCTAGGAAATTTGGGGTTCCAGCCTCATTTCTCTCTGGTGGAGGAAGAAATGTGACATCATTATCAAGAACTAAGTCAACTGTTCCACCGCCAATATAATCTGAATCTGCATCAATAAAATCTTCCTTTAAACCTATTATCACTCCAACACCAAAAGGAGAATAAATTTTGTGTGATGAAAATACTAAAAAGTCAATCTGTTCATCGTCTTCTTCGCCACTAATATTAACTCTAGTGTGCGGCACAAGTTGTGCCCCATCCACAATTAATTTAGCCTTATACTTATGAACTAATTTTGCTATAGAATGAATTTCATTCTTATAACCTGTTACATTAGAAGCTCCAGTAATGGACACATATTTTATTCTGCCATTATTTCTCTTTAGTTTATCTTCCAATTCATCAATTTTGAGCCTGCCATGTTCATCAATTTCAACATAATCTACTGCTCCACGTTTTCTCCATGGTAAATCGTTTGAGTGATGCTCCATTCTTGAAGTTAGTATTAATTCATTTGGACACTTTGAAAGCGTATTTGCTAATTTATTTATGCCTTCAGTGGTATTACTAACATAGATAACAATATATTTTTCTTTATTTTTTACATTAAAAAAATTCAGCAAAAAGTCTTTAGATTCTCTATATAAATTGGTAGTTATTTCAGCATTTTGTCCAGTTCCCCTTCCTATAGAGGCATAAGTATTGCTTAATTGCTTTATATATTCAATACTTGACTTAATAGGCGGAGTTGTGGCTGCATTGTCAAAATTTATTGCATCTATACAGTTACCGTTACAGTCACAAACTTGTTCATCTAATCCAACAAATAAGTCTCTGATGTCTTCTTTGTTTTCTATCTTCATATGCATCTCCTCCAATATATATTATTCCTATAATATATTTATTGTTCACTTAATAATGGAGTAAAATTCATATCTTTTATCTTAAATTCTGTACTAATATATATTTATGATGAATATTAATAAAAGTAGCAAATATTATTTAATAGGAGGTAATTCAAAATGAATCCAGCTGAGAAATATATGTCTCAAGTTAGCCAAGATGATAGTGACATTAGATTTGTTCCACCATCATTTATGGAAAGCAACATTTATGACAACTTTCTTTCTAGAAGTGAAAATCGTAGTTTAGATTTATTTCCTTCTGAAACAGGACTTCCAGAATTATGTTACTATTCTGATGATCCTAATGATGCTTTTAATAGAGGTGATAATTACAATATAGCTAATGATACGATACCAAGTACATTTGATGTTCTTAGAAATTTAGATCTTGATTTAAATGAATCAGAAGATTTTGAAAGAGCTAAATCTGAAAATGATGTGGATAAAATTTATTCAAAAATTGAACGAGCACACCCAGGTATCTTCGCTACGTTTTACTCATATAGAATTCCACGGCCAATAGTAAGAGTGGTAGTTAAAAGATTAATAAGATTAACATTAGCATACTGTGATAAGGATTATAAACATAAATAAAGATGTACTTATATGCAAAGATCTCCTAAAAATTTTAAATTAAGTTGTTTAAAATTTTTAGGGGATTCTTAATTATATAATTCTAAAGTTAAACTTGTATCATTGCTAGAATTTTTTTGAATAAGACTGGTTTTATGCTTTCAATATCAGTAGGTTCTCTAAAGATAATTGTTGTAAAGCATATACTTCCCACTAATTCAATTATCATAAATAGTGTCATTTCAGCTTCTTCTTTGCCCATACCTTCATTAGTTAAGTTTTTTATGAAAATATCAAGTACTCTTTTTACGTCGTCATAAGATTCAGGTTTCATTATAGCTTTTCTGTATAATCCCCATGAAATATTCTTGTTTATTATTTTTAGTAAAGATGTATTATGCTTTAAGTAGTTTATTATGTAATCTATAAAAAATAGAGTTCTTTCCCTAAAATCTTTAATACCTGAATTATTTGTTTTAGCTAAAGCTTCTCTTATGATTTCGTTGCTTTTTTGAAGAATTAGCTTGTTTAAAATATCATATTTATCATTAAAGTATAAATAGAAAGTACCTTTAGCAACACCAGCATTTTTTGCAATATCATCAATAGAGGTCTTTTCTATGCCATTCTTGAGAAATAAATCATATGCCGCTAAAAATAATTCTTTCTCCTTAAGTTGTTTTTTATTTTTTGTGAAATTTGTAGTAATATTTTTTAAAGTCATTTGTTGCCTCCAGAGTATACTTTCACTTTAATTATAAATCAAATTAATTAAGAATCCAAATTATATATTAATTAAAGCTAAGATATATATATATGTAATCTTTCAAATTTGCTTAAATTGATATAACCACAAGAAAATAGTATAATTATTAAAGAAAATCTACACAGATAAAAAGTGCTAAGCACATTTAAGAACTTTTCACAGATAAAAAAGTGTGAACTGCTGAAAAAGCGTAAAGCGAAACCAAGATCTTTTCAGCACAATTAGGAGTATTAAGAGCTACAAAGAATTTTAATTGTAGATCTATACTAATTTTTGTTAAAGTTTTATTTAAGTGTATTTTGATTTTCAGTTAAATTACCGGAGGATAAAAAATGATTGTTTTAAGTTGTAAAAATATATGTAAAAGTTATGGAATAGATACTATTTTAAAGGATATAACATTTTCAATTAATGAAGGAGATAAAGTTGGTATTATTGGATCAAATGGAGAAGGAAAGACAACTTTATTTAGAATACTTTCAAAGGAACTAGCTCAGGATGAGGGCGAAGTTTTTATTGATAGGAATAAGTCACTAGGATATCTTGCTCAACATTTGGCATTAGATACATGTAATACTATATATGAAGAGATGCTTCTAGTATTTGAAGATCTTCAAAAATTAGAAAAGAAAATTGCAGATTTAGAATTAAAAATGAATGAGCCTTATGATGAAAAAAATGCCTCTTACCATGAAAAAATTATAAAAGATTATGGAATGGCGCATGACCTCTATGAAAATAGAGGAGGATATACTTACAAAGGAGAAATTTCTCGTGTAGTTAAAGGGCTTGGATTTATAGAAGAAGATTTTAATAAATCTATATCAACATTAAGTGGAGGACAAAAAACTAGAGTTGCTCTTTGTAAACTGCTACTATTGAAACCAGATATATTACTACTTGATGAGCCTACAAATCATTTAGATTTAGAAGCAATTGAATGGCTTGAAGAATATTTAAAGACTTATAAAGGAACTGTTATTGTTATTTCACATGATAGATTTTTCTTGGATTCTGTAACAACATCAACATTTCAAGTTATAAATGGCCATGTGAACTGCTATAACGCACCATATACAAAATCTTTAGAACTCATGAAAAAGGATTATGATTCTAAGTTAAAGGCTTATAATTTGCAACAGGCAGAAATAAAAAGACAAGAAGCAATAATAGAAAAATTTAGATCTTTTAACAGAGAAAAGAGTATTAAAGCTGCTGAAAGTAGAGAAAAGGCTCTTGATAAAATGGAACTTGTGGATGCACCGGATAAAGAAAAATCTGCATCTAAAATTCAATTTGAGGCATCTGTCAAAAGTGGATATGATGTACTACATGTTGAAAAGCTAGCAAAGAGTTATGGTGACAAAAAATTATTTTCTGATTTATCGTTTGACCTAAAAAGGGGAGAAAAGGTTGCATTAATTGGAGAAAATGGACGAGGAAAAACAACGCTTTTTAATATAATAATGGATAAAGTTAAAAGCGATTCTGGGGTTAAGGTGCTAGGTGTGAATGTTAATGTAGGATATTATGATCAAGAACAATCTAATCTTAATCTTGATAAAACAGTTTTAAATGAAGTGTGGGATGATTTCCCAGAGTTAACTACAAGTGAACTTAGAGGATTTTTAGGATCGTTTCTTTTTAGAGGTGACGATGTATTTAAGGAGATAAACAAACTAAGTGGTGGAGAAAGATGCAGGATAAATCTTTTAAAATTAATGCTGTCTAAATCAAACCTGCTTCTTTTAGATGAACCTACAAACCATTTAGATATTCCTTCGAGAGAAGCACTTGAAGAAGCAATTTTAAGTTATGATGGTACGCTAATAGTAATTTCTCATGATAGATACTTTTTAAATAAAGTAATTAATAGAATATTAGAATTGGAAGAAAACGGAGCAAATGAATATCTCGGAAATTATACTTATTATACTGAAAAGAAAAAGAATCCGCAGAGATTTGAAACTTATGAGAGTTTAGCAACTGGAAAAACTAAAACTCAAATAAATGAGGAAAAGAAAAAGAAGAAAGCTTTAGAGAAAGAAGCTAAGGCAAAACAAAATGAGATTAAAATGATAGAATCTGGAATAACAGAAAATGAAGAAGCACTTGAAAAGTTGCAAGAGGAACTTTGCAAAGAAGAAATTTATTCTAATCCGACTGAAAGTGGAAGAGTTAATAAGGAGATCAAGGCGCTTGAAGAAAGTATTGAAAAGCTCTATGAGGAATGGGAGGAACTCTCAACTATAGATTAAAATTAAATAGAATAATAAGGAATGGATAATTAATGATAGCAATGATTTATTTATAATCACAGTCTTTAATTATCTATTTTAATTTTAGTATTACTATAAATTTATTGGTTAATTGAGTGTGTTCATAATTTAGAAAATATTAAGAACTATTAGTGATTTTTTTAAGGTCTTTCAGTTAAAATGAAACTATAATAGAATTATGAATAGAAATTTTGAAATAGGAGATGATTTTTTTGGATAAAGGAACAATTTTAATTGTTGATGATGAAAAGGAAATAAGAGATTTAGTTGATATATATCTTAAGAGCGACGGATACAATACCATTAAAGCTTGTGATGGAATAGAGGCAATTAATATACTTGAAGAAAATGAAATAGATTTAATTATTCTAGATGTTATGATGCCTAACTTAAATGGTATAGAAGCCTGTTTAAAAATTAGAGAAATGAAAGAAATGCCTATAATAATGCTTTCAGCCAAAAGTGAAGATATTGATAAGATATTAGGTCTTAATATGGGTGCTGATGATTATTTGACAAAACCATTCAACCCATTAGAGCTTGTTGCAAGAGTTAAATCTCAGCTAAGAAGATTCTATAAGTTTGGAAAGAAAGAAAATGCATCAACTGGAGATGATAAAAACGTAATACAAATAGAAGATTTAATTATTAACTTAGAAACTCATGAAGTGTTATTAGGAGAGAATATATTAAAACTTACCCCGACAGAATTTGATATTTTATCATTACTAGCTCAGAGCCGTGGAAAGGTATTTTCTATAGAAAATATTTACGAAAGTGTCTGGAATCAAGAATTTATGACATCGGATAATACTGTAATGGTCCATATAAGAAAAATAAGAGAAAAAATAGAGGAGAACCCAAGAAATCCTAGATTTATAAAGACTGTTTGGGGGGTAGGTTATAAAATTGAAAAATAGCAAACTAAAGAATTATAAAAATTTGAAAGATAATGCCTCAGGCTCAAAGATACTACAGTTCATTGAAAAGATAGTAAATATGACAAAAGAAAAAATAGAGAAAAGCATAAGATTTGAGTTGATGATGGTTATTGGTATATGTTTCTTAATATCATTCATATTTTATAGCTTCACTAATAACTTTTTAAAAAAGGAATATAATGAACCTAAAATAACATATGATTATGATTCTATCGAAAGGACAGCGAGTGATCTAGCGAAACAAATAGAATCAGAAGAAAAGTTAACGTTACAGGACAAGAACAAAATCGATAATATTTTAGAAAATGTATCAGGAGGAGATAAGAGCTACATAACAGATTTAGATGGGAAAGTATTATATAAAACTAAAAATGTAGTAGAAGAAAATATAGACATATATAGTGCGTTAAAAAGTGCTATGACAAATGTTAATTATGAAAAGTCTGGCGAAGTAAAGGAAAAAAATTATATAATGCCGTTAAAAATAGGAGGGGAAAGAATTTATTTGATATATTCCAAAATACCTGAAGCTAATATAACATATAGCACGATTAATACATCTAATTCATCACTTGCCTTGATTTTAACATTTGTGGTATTTATAGTATCCTTTGTAGTCATAACTAATAATAAAATGAAGTATTTAGATGAAATTGCAATTGGTTTAAAGATAATTGCAAGTGGGAATCTAAATTATAGAATTCAAGAAAGGGGAACAGATGAAATTAAGAACATTGCGTTTAATATAAATCATATGGCAAAGGAGATAGGAGAAAAAATTAACGCTGAAAGAGATGCAGAAAAAACAAAAACAGATTTAATAACAAATGTATCCCATGATTTGAGAACACCACTAACTTCTGTAATGGGATACCTAGGACTTGTACTACAAAAAAGATACAAAGATGAAGATGAAATGAAAGAATATCTAAGTATAGCATTTAATAAAGCTGAAAGACTAAAATTGTTAATTGAAGATTTATTTGAATATACTAAACTCAATAATAATGGAATAACTTTAACAAAAACAAAAGTTAATTTATCAGAGTTTTTATCACAATTAGTTGAGGAATTGACACCACTATTCGATGAGAATAATTTAACGGTCTATAAGAAATTTGAGTCAGAGAAGATATCTGTATTTATAGATACATTAAAGATGCTTAGAGTATTTGAGAATTTAATAACTAATGCTATAAAATATTCATATAAACCAGGAGAAATAATGATAGGATTGTATGAAAAAGATAATACCGCAATAGTTTTATTTAGAAATAAGGGAGATAATCTTTCAAAAGAAAAAACGGATAAGTTATTTGATAGGTTTTATCGATTAGATGAATCAAGAAATACCAATACTGGAGGATCAGGTTTGGGTCTTGCAATTTCAAAGAATATAGTAGAATTACATGAAGGAAAGATATGGGCTGAATCAGTAGGTAATAATATAAGTTTTTATGTTCAATTAAACCTATAATTATTTATTAATTATAGGCACTTTTTTTATATAAATTAATATTTATATTGTAGGAGTATTTTTATTTGGAGGAAATATGCAAGATAGAAACCCTAGAAGTCTTTTTGGAATAGACATAAATGAATATACTACAAGCGTTCAATTTGATGTAATAGCGACCAAAGTAGATTTTCTATATTTAAGATCTTCAGGCTCAGCTACTGGCAGGTTCAGAGTTGACAGGAGGTTTTTAGAATATGCAGCGGCTAGTAGAAATTATGGAATCCCAGTTGGAGCTTATCATTTTGGAGTCCCATCTTATGATTTGACAGATGCTGATAGACAATGTGACGATTTTATAAATGTGTTGCAACAAGGTTTTGGAAACCGAGATTATGGTGATTTATTTCCAGTTTTAGATGTAGAAACCCCTGTAGATAAATCAATATCAACTACAGCATTAATTAATTGGATTGATAGGTTTAGAAAAAGATTTGAGAGAAAAACTAGAAGAAGGCTCATGTTATACACAGGATTATTTTTTGTAGAGCTTTATAATAATTTTAATATTCCTGGACGTGGATTTCCTTTGAGAAATATGCCTCTATGGTTTGCTATGTATTTGAATGTGCCTACAAACCCAAGGATACCGCCTAATGTAGGAGGATGGACCAGATGGAGAATCTGGCAATATAGTGAATCTGAAACTGTAGAGGGTGTTGGAAATCCAGTAGATGCTAATTGGGGGCCAGATAATATTGATTTATTGACTCAACCTGATAATGTTACAGGCTTACAAGCAAGATTTGAAAATGGCAACATAAATGTTTCGTGGAATAGAAATAATGATGTAGATTTATTAGGTTATAACTTATTTGTTAATAAGGAGTGGGTTGGAACAGTAGATGAAAATGCTACCAATTTTACAATAACTAGTAATAAAATTAATGTTAAGAAGAACACACCGATAGAAGTTTCAATTGAAGCTTTTGACTATGATGGAGAAACATCAAAAATACGCTCAAAGGTAAATTTATAATACAAACCATTTATCATATTTCAGCTGGGGATATAATATTTATATCATATAACAGTTGAAATATGATATAATGGAAATATTCATAACATTTTAATATTAATGTAAATTTAATGATTAATATGTCCAAATTAATACTTAAAATATGAATTTTATAAGACTAAATTCCTCGAAAGGAGAAGAACGGGTGGAAAAACGGACTAGCAAAAGAGCGAAAGCTACCAAAAAGTCATCTAGTAAGCAAAAGAAAATTATGCTAGGAATTGCAGCGCTGATAGTAATAGGAGCTGCTGCACTAGCGGCGTACTCACTATCTATTAAAGATATAGTTAAGGAATGGGATAATAAGATATATCCAGGAGTAACTGTACAAGGAGTAGATCTTGGTGGGATGACTAAAGAGGAAGCAAAAAATAAGATTACTGAATCATTTGAAACAGTTATAGGAAATAAGAAACTATCTATAGCAATAGGGGACAAACAATACGAACTTATTTATTCTGATATAATTCCTAAATACGATATAGATGAAACTGTGGAAGATGCCTATAAATTTGGAAAAGAAGATGGGATTTTAAAGAAATATATGACCATAAAAAGTGGAAATAGTAAAAAAAATGAAGTTCCATTAGGGTTTTCATATGATGAAGAGAAATTAAAAACTTATGAGGAAAAATTAGTAAATGATGCTACACAATCAGCTAGTGATGCGAAGGTCAATATACAAGGGACTAACATTGTAATTAAACCTGAAAGCGAAGGAAGAACAATAAACTTAGAGACATTAGATAAACAACTAAAAGAAAATTTAAGCGGTGAAATAAATTCAGGAAATAGAGTTGAAATTGAAATCGAAACAACTAAGCCTAAAATAACTAAAGAGAATCTATCTAAAATTAAGGGGATAATGGGGACTTTTTCAACAAACTATGCTACATCTTCAGCAGGTAGATGTAACAATATTGAAATAGCAACATCTGTAATAAATGGAACTATAGTTATGCCGGGTGAAATTTTTAGTTTCAATGATATTGTTGGACCTAGAACTGTTGAAAGGGGCTACCAAGAAGCAGGAACATATGTAGGAAATAAAGTTGAACCAGGTATTGGTGGAGGTATATGCCAAGTATCTACTACTCTCTATAGAGCTGCAATGAAAGCTAATTTAAGGTCTATTGAGAGAACTAATCATTCCATGGTAGTGGGATATGCTCAACCTGGGCTTGATGCAACAGTTTCTTATGGGTATTTAGATTATAAATTTAAAAATACATACGACTTTCCAATTTACATTCAAGGATTTACATCGGGAAAAAATTTAACTTATAATATATATGGAGATCCTAATGCCCTTAGTGGAAAGACATATGATATGGTAAACGAAATTCTTCAAACTATACCGCCAGAAACTAAAATTGTTCCTGATAGTACTTTACCGGAAGGAAAAGAAGAAAAAGATGGTGCAGGAATGACGGGATATAAAGCTAAATCATATCAGATTACTTATGAAAATGGTGTTGAAGTAAAACGTGAAGTTATATCAACGGATAATTATGCAAGTGTTGGTGTAATAATAAGAAAAGGAACTCAACCGGCGGCTGCATCAACAACACCGGCCGCACCAACTACACAGGCTACGCAACCAGCTCCGCCAATAGCACCACCAGCAGTGCAGGCAGGTCAATAAAAATAAATTAAGGCATATTTTCTTAATGTAAAATATTTAAGAAAATATGCTTTTACTATTTAAGAGATGATAAAAGAGTAAATTAGTGTATAAATTTAATAGAAAGCTAAAAAGGTATGAATATAGACTTGTTATAGTCTATATATTACTCAAAAAAAGATGAGATGAATATTTTTGACTTGTTATAAACCATATAGTATAATTTTAAAATACATAGAAGACTAATTTTTTTTTGTACAAAAATAGAAGAAGGTGAAATTTTGAATTTAAATATAGTATTATACGAGCCTGAAATACCTCAAAATACAGGAAATATTGCGAGAACTTGCGTTCTTACAAATAGTAAACTACATTTGATAAAGCCTTTAGGTTTTGAAATAAATGAGAAACAAGTAAGAAGAGCTGGTTTAGATTATTGGAAGGACTTAGAGTTAGAAATTCATGAAAGCTATGAAGAGTTTATGGATAAATACGGACATAATAAAATATATTTGTCTACAACTCATGGAGATGCTCATTTTGACGAAATTTCTTTTAAAGAAGGGGATTTTATAATGTTCGGAAGAGAATCTAGTGGAGTACCGCCAGAAGTCCATACAAGGCATAGTGGATTTAGAATACCGATGGTAAAATCAAGTACTAGAAGTTTAAATTTATCCAACACAGTTGCTATTGTAGCTTATGAAGCTTTAAGACAAATGGGATTTCCTAATATGAAATAAATGAAGAGGAATGAAGATATATGGAAAAGATCAAAATTATAACAGATAGCACTGCTGATTTGCCCAAAGAAATATACAAGAAATATGATATAGAAGTGTTGCCTTTATTAGTGAACTTTGGAGAAGAAAGCTACCTAGATGGAGTTGAAATAAATACTGATGAAGTTTTTGAAAGGATAGAGAAAGATAATATACTTCCTACTACTGCTCAAGTGACTCCTAATAGATTTATTGAAGCATATAATAAGTATTTAAGTGAAGGTTATAAAATTATATCAATTCATATGTCTTCTGTAATGAGTGGAACATACCAATCAGCGTGCATTGCAAAAGAAACTATAGAAAGCGAAGATATAATTGTTATTGATTCTCAAAGTGTTACAGCGGCACTTGGAATATTGGTTCTGAAAGCAGTTAAACTTAGAGAAAGAGGATATGATATTATCAAAATGAAAGAAGAATTAAATAGAGTTAAAGATAATATAAAACTTTCAGTTCATTTTGATTCTTTAGAGTATCTTGTGAGAGGCGGAAGAATTTCTAAAACCGCTGGAATAGTTGGTAGTATGCTTGGAATTAAGCTGATACTTGAAATAAAAGCTGGGATAATGTCTGTAAAAGATAAAGTTAGAGGAAATAAAAAATCTATTAAAAAAATTATTAGTGATTTAGAAAGTGCAAATTTAGATGATGAATTACCGGTATTATTAATTGATGTTAACAATGTTGAAATCAAAGAAGCGCTTAAGGAATATTTAAAAAATAATAATATAGATTATATTGAATGCCCAGTTGGCTCAGTAGTATGCATACATTCAGGTCCGGGATGTTGTGGGCTTACATTTTTAACCAAATAATATTATAAAATAAAGACATGCTTTTAAGTATATACTTATACTAGTTTAAATAATTTGTTAAGATGCTGTTAGTTAACTAGGTATAAATTATATTTTAAAGCATGTTTTAAATTTTATTATCATAAATAAACTTTAATTGCATATAACATTAAGATTATTAAGAATAGTAATGGAATTTTATTAGTATATTTAAGGGGAAACATAAATACTTTTTATTGAGATAAAGAGCATACTTGCAATAGTAAAGGGAGACGGGTATACTTAAAGAAAGAGTCGTTTTGAATCAAAATGACCGTGATGAATACGTTTAATTAAATTGGAAATAAAGTGCACAATTTATCTGATGTCTAGATATTGTAATACTCAAGCTTCTTTAAGTACTAGATAACAGTGACATGGCACTAGATGAGGTACACCTTGAGGGTACATTGTGACCCTGGTGGTTACTTTGTGCCCCTTGAGGGTATAAGTTCAACTAAGATTTAGTTGGGGATTAAGCCCCACCTGGATCAAGTTTCACTTGATAAGGAGGAGAGTTATGAATTTGGATTATAGCATGAAGATGACCCAGGAACAGAGAATGATATTAACACAAAGTATGCAGCAGTCTATAAAACTTTTGCAAATGTCTCTTCATGATCTGAGAGAGTATATTGATAATGAGTATTCTGAAAATCCAGTATTAGAGGTCAATGAAGAAGTAATTTCATATGATGATTCAAAAGTTAGTGAAGAAATGAGCACACGAGAGATATATGATCATAAAAAGTTAGTTGAAGAATTATATGCTGATAATTATAGAGATAAATCAGAAATAAACTATTCTGCTGAGGAAGTTTCTCCGCTTAATTTTATTGAAAAAAAGATATCATTAAAGGATTATTTGCAAGAGCAATTAGTCGAGACAAATATAGATCAATACACCTTAATTATATGTAGATATATTGTAGAATCATTAGATAACAGAGGATATTTGGAAATACCAATAGAAGAGATTTCTAAGGAGTTAAAAATACAAGAAGAAGTAGCAGAAAAGGCTTTGAAGATAGTTCAATCATTGGAGCCATATGGAATAGGTGCCAGAAATATTAAAGAATGCCTACTTATTCAGAGTTTAAAATTAAATATTCTAGATAATATAATAGAGAAAATAATTTTAAATCACTTAGAAAATGTTGCAGACAATAAATATGAGTTAGTTGCAAAGGATCTCAATATTACTCCAAGAGAAGCTCAAAGATACGGTGATTTAATTAAAAAGCTAGAGCCAAAGCCATCACGAGGATTTTATACTGGAGAAGAAGTGAATTACATAATTCCAGATGCCGAAGTGAAAAATATAGATGGCGAATTTTTTATAATTATGAATGAAAGTGTTTTGCCAAGGCTTATGATTAATAAAACATATAAAGATGTTTTACAAAATAATCAAGATTCTGAAACAAATGCGTATGTAAAAGATAAAATTAATCAAGCATTATTTTTAATTAAATCAATTGAGCAAAGAAAAAATACCTTATACAAAGTATTGGAGTGTGTGGTTGATAAACAAAAAGAATTTTTTAAATCTGGCAAACAATATATAAAACCTTTAACACTAAAAGAAGTTGCAGAAATTATTAATCTTCATGATTCAACTGTAAGCAGAGCAATTAAAGATAAATATGTGTTAACGAGTTTTGGTACAATCAAGATAAAAGACTTGTTTGCAAGTGGTGTATCCTCAAATAACGATGATGATATGGCAACTATAAAAATAAAAAATGAGATAAAGAAAATAATAGATGAAGAAAATAAAAACAAGCCGCTTTCGGACCAAATAATCAGTTCTATGTTAGCTGATAAGAAAATGAATATTTCGCGTAGAACCGTAGCTAAGTATAGAGAGGAAATGGCAATTAAATCATCTTCAATGAGAAAAAGGCTGTAGGACTATATTTTTAATTTTTAGTAATAATAAAACCTATTTATTTGTTACAGATACTCGATTGCTAATATTCAATTATGAATTATGAAGAAAAGAGGTAATGATTGAGGTTTAGCAATTTGAGTATATGTATTTTTTTCTTGGTATAACACCTTTTCTTAAAATCAATAGGGAAAATGGTTACATAATGTAGGTTGAAAGTTATATTATGAATCTTTGTAAATAATTACAAAAAAGTTTGCTAATAATTAATTTTGTTAGAGTTTTTTTGTTTTTTTTGAAATATTATAAAAAAAGTTTTGAGAAAGGCTTTAAAATTTTATAAAGGTGTTTTATAATAATAAATGTGGGACATAAAGAAATGGTATGGGACACATAGAGACCAAAGGAGTGTTTGAGTTGCAGGAAATATTAGAATTACAAAAGAAGATAGTTCCTGAGCTTGTAAATACATTGGAGAAAAGGTATAACGTACTCAGAACAATCTTTCATAATCAACCTATAGGAAGAAGAGTACTTGCTGATATGTTAAATGTTGGTGAAAGAACAGTTAGAACCGAAATAGGTTTTTTAAAGGATCAAGGTTTAATTGAGATTAATACTTCTGGAATGACAGTTACAAGTGAAGGCGTGGAAATTATACACAAATTAAATGATTTTATTCATGAAATAAAAGGACTTTCCGAAGTAGAGAAGAAAATAGAATCTTTTCTTAATTTAAAAAAAGTGATTATAGTCCCAGGAGACGTAGAAGAAAATCCCTTAGTATTAAAGGATTTAGGAAAGGCATGTGCTAATTATGTTAAAGATGTTTTAGCAGATAATTCTATTATAGCTTTAACGGGTGGGAGTACATTAAAAGAAGTAGTAGAAGCTTTTCCTAGAATAACGAATTTATCCCAAATACAAGTAGTGCCCGCTAGAGGTGGAATGGGGAAAAAAGTTGAAACTCAGGCAAATTCATTAGCTGCAACTTTAGCGAAGAAATTAAATGGCACGTATAAGATGCTTCATATCTCAGAAAATTTAAGTTTAGATATAATAGATACTTTACTTAAAGAAGAGGCAGTTAAAGTTGTTATCGATACTATACATAAAGCAGATGTTTTGATTTATGGTATAGGAAATGCTGTGCAGATGGCTAGAAAAAGAGGCGTTCCACAGCAAGAAATAGATAATTTAATAAATAACGGAGCTGTTGGAGAAGCGTTTGGGTGTTATTTTAACAAAGACTCTAAAATAATCTCAGAAACTACCGCAATTGGAATAAAAATTAATGAAGCTAGAAAAATAAACACACATATTGCAGTAGCTGGTGGGAAGAATAAAGTTGAGTCTATTATAGCAACTGAATATAACGATTTTAGTGGTGTATTAGTTACCGATGAAGCTGCGGCTAAAGGAATAATAAGTACATTAGAAAATCAATTCAGTGATTAATTTAGTTTGTAAAATTTATTTTTATAAAAAAGAAAAGCATTTTTTAGGAGGTAATTGTAATGGTAAACGTAGCAATTAATGGTTTTGGAAGAATAGGAAGATTAGCTTTAAGATTAATGATTAACAACCCTGAATTTAATGTGGTTGCAATCAACGACTTAACAGATGCTAAAATGTTAGCTCACTTATTCAAATATGATTCAGCTCAAGGAAGATTCGATGGAGAAATCGAAGTTAAAGAAGGAGCTTTCGTAGTAAACGGAAAGGAAATCAAAGTTACTGCAGATTCTAACCCAGCAAACTTACCATGGGGAGAATTAAACGTAGATATCGTTTTAGAATGTACTGGATTCTTTGCAACAAAAGACAAAGCTTCAGCTCATATCACAGCAGGTGCTAAGAAAGTTGTTATTTCAGCTCCAGCAGGAAATGATCTACCAACAGTAGTTTACAACGTAAACCACGATATATTAAAAGCAGAAGATACAGTTATTTCAGGTGCTTCATGTACTACTAACTGTTTAGCTCCATTTGCTAAAGTATTAAGCGATAAATTTGGATTAACAAAAGGTTTCATGACTACAATCCACTCTTACACTAACGATCAAAATACTTTAGATGCTCCACACAGAAATGGTGACTTAAGAAGAGCTAGAGCTGCTGCAGCTTCTATCATTCCTAACTCAACTGGTGCAGCTAAAGCTATCGGTTTAGTTATCCCAGAATTAGCTGGAAAATTAGATGGAGGAGCTCAAAGAGTTCCAACAATCACTGGTTCATTAACTGAATTAGTTTGTACTTTAGATAAGAAAGTAACTGCAGATGAAATCAATGCTGCAATGAAAGAAGCTGCAACTGAATCTTTCGGTTATACTGAAGATCCAATAGTTTCTTGTGATATTATCGGAAGCAGCTTCGGATCATTATTCGATGCTACACAAACTAAGGTTATGGAAGTTAATGGAGAACAATTAGTTAAAGTTGCTTCTTGGTATGATAACGAAATGTCATACACTAACCAATTAATCAGAACTTTAGGATACTTCGCTAACTTAAAGTAATTTAAACCGTATTTAAACATAAACGCGCAAATTTATGTTATAAAGTAAATAAGTCTGGTTTTGTAGTATAAGGCTATAAAGCCAGACTATTTTAAAATAGTCCAAAATAAATGTTAGAGGTGAAAATACATGAATTTCAATAAAAAAACAATTGAAGATATTGAAGTAAGCGGAAAAAAAGTATTAGTAAGATGTGACTTTAACGTACCATTAAAAGATGGTGTTATAACTGACGAAAATAGATTAGTAGGAGCTCTTCCAACTATTAAATATTTAGTTGAAAAAGGTGCAAAAGTTATTCTTTGCTCACATTTAGGAAAAGATGCTTCAAAATCATTAGCACCAGTTGCAACAAGATTAAGCGAAATGCTTGGAAAAGAAGTTGTTTTTGCTAGAGATGAAGAAGTTGTTGGTGAAAACGCTAAAAAAGCTGTTGCTGATATGAAAGATGGAGATGTTGTATTATTAGAAAATACAAGATGCAGAAAAGAAGAATCTAAAAATATTGCAGATTTCTCTAAAGAATTAGCTTCATTAGCTGACGTATTTGTTAATGATGCATTTGGTACAGCTCACAGAGCTCATTGTTCAACAGTTGGAGTAACTGACTACTTAGATACAGCTGTATGTGGATACTTAATTCAAAAAGAATTAAAATTCTTAGGTGGTGCAGTTGAAAACCCAGTAAGACCATTTGTTGCTATCTTAGGTGGAGCAAAGGTTTCTGATAAAATTGCTGTTATAAACAATCTTTTAGATAAAGTTAACACAATCATAATCGGTGGTGGAATGGCTTATACATTCTTAAAAGCTCAAGGGTATGAAATCGGAACTTCATTAGTTGAAGAAGATAGACTTGATTATGCTAAAGAAATGATAGCTAAAGCAGAAGAAAAAGGTGTTAAATTCTTATTACCAGTAGACCACAGAGTTGCTGCAGAATTTAAAGATGTTGAAGCTACAGTGACAGAAGATCAAAACATTCCATCAGGAAATATGGGATTAGATATCGGACCAAAGACAGAAACTTTATATGCTGATGCTATAAAAGATGCTAAGACTGTTATCTGGAATGGTCCAATGGGAGTATTCGAATTCGAAAACTACAACAAGGGAACAATTGCAGTAGCTAAGGCTATGGCAGATGCAGATGCTACAACTATAATTGGTGGTGGAGATTCAGCTGCTGCTGTTAATATCTTAGGATTTGGAGATAAGATGACTCACATCTCAACTGGTGGTGGAGCGTCGTTAGAATTCTTAGAAGGTAAAGTTTTACCAGGAATCGCTGCATTAAATGACTAATTTAAAATGATTAGCCTTAAGTAAGCAATATTTTCAAAAGAAATTTATAGGATAAATTCTTTGAATAATTAAAAAATATATATTGAGAAAGTATAAATTAGTTTTTGGAGACAAATTCGACGGGATTTGATGAACTCAGGCCAGAGTTCACTCTTATATATTAATTAGAAAAATTTTCGTAGATATATAATAAGCTTAAGGGGACTTGATCACTTTCCTTAAGCTTATATACTTAATAAGGAAATTTCTGATTTAATGATTTTAATAAAATTATGAGGTGAATAAGATGAGAAAAGCAATTATCGCGGGAAACTGGAAAATGAATAAAACTATTGATGAGGCTGTTAAAATGGTAGAAGAATTAAAACCATTAGTTAAGGACGCTACATGTGATGTGGTTGTATGTCCTACATTTGTATGCCTAGATGCAGTTAAAAAAGCTGTAGCTGGTTCAAACATTAAAGTTGCTGCACAAAATATGCATTTTGAAGAAAGTGGAGCATTTACAGGAGAAGTTTCTCCAGGAATGCTTGAAACTATGGAGATTGACTATGTTGTTTTAGGTCACAGTGAAAGAAGAGAATACTTCAATGAAACTGATGAAGCATTAAACAAGAAGGTTAAGAAAGCTTTTGAACACAATATTACTCCAATCCTTTGTTGTGGAGAATCTTTAGAAGAAAGAGAAAATGGAACTACTAATCAAGTTATTGAAGCTCAAATTAAAGTTGATATAGCTGGATTAACTAATGAGCAAGTAGAAAAACTTGTTATTGCTTACGAACCAATCTGGGCAATCGGAACAGGTAAAACTGCTACTGATGAGCAAGCAAATGAAACAATTAAAGCAGTAAGAGCTATGGTTGCTGAAATGTATGGATCAGAATCAGCAGAGAAAACAAGAATCCAATATGGTGGATCAGTTAAGCCAAACACAATTAAAGCTCAAATGGAAATGTCTGATATAGATGGAGCATTAGTTGGAGGAGCTAGTTTAGTTCCAGCTGATTTTGCTGCAATAGTAAATTATTAATATTTAGTAGAGCAAAGGAGACTATAAACGTAACGTTTATAGTCTTTTGTAATTAATATTATCATAATTTAGAACAGTAAGTAATAATTTGGCTTTTAGAGTTTATAAGTTGCAATAAGTGTAAAAAGATAATATAATTTATATGATTAATAGTATGTAAAATAAAAGAAATAATAATATTTAATATATATTAATTCTAATAAAATCTAACGATAATAGTGTATTTAATATATTAGTATAGACATATAGAAATTATTAATATATATTATGATTTTTAACAAAAGTATTTGGAGGGATAGGAAGATGTCAAAGAAACCTGTAATGTTAATGATATTAGATGGTTTTGGAATTGCACCAAAATCAGAAGGAAATGCAGTAGGCCTAGCAAAAAAGCCAAATTTAGATAAATTACTTGAAAAATACCCTACTTCACAATTACAAGCAAGTGGTTTAGCAGTAGGATTACCAGAAGGTCAAATGGGTAATTCAGAGGTTGGACACTTGAATATTGGTTCAGGTAGAATTGTATATCAAGAATTAACAAGAATTACAAAAGCAATTAGCGATGGAGACTTTTTCGAAAATGCGGCTCTTAAGACTGCAATGGATAATGCTAAAAAAGGTGGATCATCTTTACACTTAATGGGATTATTATCAGACGGGGGAGTTCATTCGCATATTGAACACTTGAAAGGACTTTTAGAATTTGCTAAAAAAGAAGGTGTTCAAAATGTTTATATTCATGCATTTATGGATGGAAGAGATGTACCGCCTTCATCAGGAAAAGAATTTATAGAAAAAACTGAAGAGATGTTAGCAGAGGTAGGTATAGGAAAAATCGCTACTGTAAGTGGTAGATACTATGCAATGGATAGAGATAATAGATGGGAAAGAGTAGAACTTGCATATAATGCATTAGTTTTAGGTAAAGGTGAAACTGCAAGCAGTGCAGTGGAAGCTATAGAAAAATCGTACCATGATAATAAAACTGATGAATTTGTATTACCGACAGTAGTAACTGAAAATGGTAATCCAATCACAAATATAAAAAATGGAGATTCAGTTATATTCTTTAACTTTAGACCTGACAGAGCAAGAGAAATAACTAGAGCTATTAATGATAAAGAATTTGCAGGATTTAAGAGAGAAACTTTAAACCTTACTTTTGTAACAATGACTCAATACGATAAAACATTAGAAGGGGTTAATGTTGCATATAGTCCTCAAACTTTAAATAATACACTTGGAGAATATGTAAGCAGCAAAGGGTTAAAGCAATTAAGAATTGCAGAGACTGAAAAATATGCTCACGTTACATTCTTCTTTAATGGTGGTGTAGAAAAAGAAAATGAAGGTGAAGACAGAAAAGTAATTCCTTCACCAAAGATTGCAACTTACGATTTAAAACCTGAAATGAGTGCTTATGAAGTAACTGAAGAGTTATTAAATAGATTAGATAGTGACCAATATGATATGATAATTTTAAATTTTGCTAATCCAGATATGGTTGGGCATACAGGTATTGTAGAAGCTGCTGTTAAAGCGATTGAAGCAGTAGATGAATGTGTAGGAAAAATCGTAGATAAAGTATTAGAAATGGATGGGTGTGCATTTATTACTGCAGACCATGGTAATGCTGAAACTATGATAGATTTCTCAACAGGAAATCCATTTACAGCTCATACAACACATCCAGTGCCATTTGTTTGGGTATCAAATCATACAGAAGGCAAAAAGCTAAGTGATGGAAAGCTTGCAGATATTGCACCAACAATGTTAAATCAACTTGGACTTGAGGTTCCGGCTGAAATGACTGGAGAAAATTTAGTAATAAATAAATAATTGGTTAAGAGACTCTCTAAATAATTAAAATGATATTTAGGGAGTCTTTTTTATTTTAAATTTTTAGTTAATGTAAATGTTTTGGGATTCTTGGAAGTATACAATTTTATTATCTTTTAAGACAAATTGAAGTGAATAAAATATTTAAAAACTAAGATTTTTGATGACATATAGAGAATACTTTAATTAAATTTGCATAAACTGAATCCTAAATTAATATATTTATAAAAAAGATTTAGGGTTGATAGTATGAGAAGAAGCTATGCATATTCCGCTGATTTTGATGAAGCTACAGAAAAATTATTTAGAGAAGCAAGTTATTTAGGTGAAGGACATAATGGAGTAGTTTATGAATTGCCGAATAAAAGAGCTATAAAAATATTTTTAAAGAAAAAAGTTTGTAACGATGAGGGCAGTATTCTTGCTAGAACTAATGGATCGAAGTATTTCCCACGTTTATACAATAGGGGGAAATTTTATGTGGTAAGAGATTTAGTAGAGGGGAAAAGATTAGATAAGTATATAAGGCAAAGTGGTTTAAGTGACAGATTGACTAAAAACATATATGAACTACTTTTAGAATTAAAAAGGCTTAAATTTAAGAAATTAGATATAAGGTGCAAGGATATTTATGTTTCAGGTAGAGAAAAACTAATGGTAATAGATCCTAAAAAAGCTTATACACGAAAAGTTGATTATCCTAGGCATTTAATGAAAGGCTTAAATAAAATAGGCGTATTAGAAGAATTTTTTTATGGAATAAAAAAGATAGATCCTAAAAAAGCAATAGAATGGGAATTGAAGTTTAAAAGATATTGTGACTCGCAACAGTTATCTTTGCTAGAATAGTAAGCGAAATTTCAAGTGTTGTAAATAATATACTCAAATATACGATTCTTGATAATGCCCCTTTTTATTTATATACAATATGGTATAAATAAAAAGGGATATTTATATTTATGGTACTATTATAAAGAACCATCACCTGATAGGTAATAACCATCGACTTTGATGTCTGAAGCCATTACCCCTGTTATTGTATCAAAATAATACCATCTTTGGTTAATTAACTGCCAACCAGTTAGCATAGCGCCTTTATTGTTCATGTAATACCATGCCCCATCACTTTGAAGCCATCCTTTGTTTGCTTTACCATCTGACCTAAAATAATACCAGTTATTATCTATAGCATTTTTAAACCATCCTTTTACCATTTTACCATCATCACCGATACCATAGTCGCCATCAGCTTCGTTTATCCAAACATCGTTTAAGAGCTTTCCGTAATCTATATAATATCCCCATTCTCCATCGGGGAACTTATACCAACCATGTTCTTTGCCAGTTGGCGGTATTGTTTGGCCTAGAAATTTCGAATTATCATTTACATAATAATCTCGGTTATCTGCGTAGACTGATATATTAGGTATGAAAGTTTGAGTTGTTACTCCTGAAATTAAGACAGCAAATATAATTTTTTTGATCAATTTAGAACCCCCTAAGTTAAATTCCAATTATTTACAAAAAATATTATCTCACTTATTATAAAGAAAATCAAGAAATGTACTTAAACAAGTTTGATTTTTACTTTAGTATGATATTTAGCTAAGAATATTTATTTTGCATAAAGAATAGAATAAATAATATTGAAAAGAAGAAAATATGAATATTCCTTAGGAAATTTACTAATAATATTGTGGTAAGTTAAAAAAAGCACTTTTAAATTAGCAATTTATGTATTATAATTAAACTGATAATAATTCTCAAATGAATTTTCCAAAATGAGGAGGTAATTGATATGAAAGATTATTTAGAAATTGTAGATGTAGTTGCAAGGCAAATTATAGACTCAAGATGCTTTCCAACTGTAGAGGTAGAAATATATTTAGAAGATGGCACAGTAGGAAGAGCAGCAGTACCATCAGGAGCATCAACAGGAATGTATGAGGCAGTTGAATTAAGAGATGACGATAAGAGTAAGTTCTTAGGAAAAGGCGTTCTAAATGCTGTTAAAAATGTTAATGAAACTATTGCGGAAGAATTAATAGGATGTAATGTATTTGAACAAACATATATTGATAAAATGCTTATCGAACTAGATGGAACAGATAATAAGAGCAAGTTAGGAGCAAATGCTATCTTAGGGGTTTCGTTAGCGGTTGCAAATGCAGCTGCAAAAGCGTTAGATATGCCTTTATATAGATATATAGGCGGAGTAAATGCAAAGGTATTGCCAGTTCCAATGATGAATATCATAAATGGTGGTTCACATGCAGATAACTCTGTTGATTTACAAGAATTTATGATAATGCCAGCTGGAGCACCTACTTTCAGTGAAGCTCTAAGAATGTGTGCAGAAGTATATCATACTTTAAAGAAAATATTGAATGATAAAGGATATGCAACTGGTATTGGTGATGAAGGTGGATTTGCACCTAACTTAAAGTCAAATGCAGAAGCTCTTGATGTAATAATTGAAGCAATAGAAAAAGCAGGATATAAAGCTGGTGAAGAAATATTTATAGCAATTGATGCTGCTTCTTCAGAATATTTCAAGGATGGTAAGTATGTATTGGAGCATGAAGGAAGGACTTTAACATCTGCTGAAATGATTGATTTCTTTGAAGATTGGGTTAATAAATATCCAATTATTTCGATTGAAGATGGTATGGCAGAAGAAGATTGGGAAGGTTGGAAGTTAATAACTGAAAGATTAGGAAAGAAAGTTCAATTAGTTGGTGACGATTTATTTGTTACTAATACAGAAAGACTTGAAAAGGGAATAAATCTTGGTGTAGCTAATTCCATTTTAATTAAGTTAAATCAAATCGGTACATTAACAGAAACTTTAAATGCTATAGAAATGGCAAATAGAGCTGGATATACAGCAGTTGTATCTCATAGATCAGGAGAAACAGAGGATACGACTATTGCTGATTTAGTTGTAGCTGTAAATGCAGGACAAATAAAAACAGGTGCTCCAGCTAGATCTGAAAGAGTTGCTAAGTATAATCAATTATTAAGAATTGAAGAAGAATTAGATGATGTTGCTGAGTATAGAGGTAAGAAAGCATTCTTTAATATAAAGCAATAAATAATTATCCATTACAAAAATTATAATTAAATTTTATCATAAAAAAGTTATAGGGATAATTCCCTATAACTTTTTAACATATTTATGTAATATTCTTAATCTTATTTACAATTTTTGATACATAAGATTGTAATAAGTAAATAAGTGTGGTATTATTTAGATTAGATATTGTTGATTATTATAGGAGGTGTTACCTATGCAAAATATATTATTAGTCTTTGAAGTAATATTAGGATTAGCAGTTATTTTAACAATATACATGCAGCCTAGTAAAGCCGATGCATTAAGTGGTTTAATACAAGGAAGCACAAAAGATACATTCTTTTCAAAAAATAAATCAAGAACTAAAGAAGTAATTCTTGTAAGATTAACATTTATGTTTATGGCACTTTTTGCAATAAATACAGTTATACTAAATTTAATAAAATAATTAATTTGAGCTACTTGATTTGAGTAGCCTTTTTATATTTAATCATCTAACTGGAGATAATTTAATAAGAAAGCAGAAAGGAGTTTTAATAAACTCCTTATTTTTATGGTTTCAAAACAATTTATTTATACAGTTATTTTTTATATATAATTTAAAAGAACTAAATAAATTAGTATATATATGTCAATACTAATTGTATAAATTAAGATAAAACCTATATCCTATAACATTAATGTGGTAGTATATAGATATAAAGTAATAATATATAGTAAATTGTATAATGGAGGTAAATATTATATGGGAATTAAACAAATACTATCAAGTTTTATGAAAGAACCTGCATATAAACCAATGGATATTGATGAATTAGTTGCTGTATTTGATATAAAGAGAAATGAATATAATGCATTTAAAAAGACATTAAAAATGATGGAGAATGAAGGATATATAACAAGGAATAAAAAAAATAAATATATGATAAATCAAGAAAATAGCGAAGAAGGGTTAATAGTAGGAACACTTCAAGCTCATGCCAAAGGATTTGGTTTTCTTATTCCAGAAGAAGAAGGACAAAAAGATGTATTTCTTCCAAGTAATTGTTTGAATGGAGCAATGAATGGTGATAAGATAGCAGTTAAAGTTACAAGAGAAGATACAAACACTAGAAAAAGAGAGGGGGAAGTTGTTGAAATTATTGAAAGAAATACAACTAAGATAGTGGGAGTATATGAAGATTCACAAAACTTTGGCTTTGTTGTTTCTGAAGATCCTAGAATATCTAAAGATGTATTTATATCTAAAAAGGATAGAAATGGAGCTAAGGATGGAGATGTAGTTACTGTTAAGATAACTAAATGGCCGGAAGGAAATAGAAAAGCGGAAGGTGTTGTAACAGAAGTTTTAGGAAGAAAAGGCGACAGAGGAATAGATATTCTGATGATTATCAAAAAACTTGGACTTCCAGAGGAATTTAGTGAAAAAGTATTAAAATATGCTGAAGGTGTATCAGAAGAAATTGATGAGGAAGAAATTAAAGGAAGAAGAGATTTAAGAGACCTAAGAATGGTCACAATTGATGGCGAAGATGCAAAGGATTTAGATGATGCTGTTTCTATTGAAAAATTAAGCAATGGAAATTATAGATTAGGAGTTCATATTGCAGACGTAACTCATTATGTAAGAGAAAATAATCCTTTAGATAAAGAGGCATTAAAAAGGGCTACATCAGTATATTTAATAGATAGAGTAGTGCCAATGTTACCTAGGAAATTATCTAATGGAATATGCTCTTTAAATCCAAGAGTAGACAGATTAACATTAACATGTTTTATGGAGATAGATCGAAAAGGAAAGGTTGTAAATCACGAAATAGTAGAGTCTGTAATAAAAACTAACGAAAGAATGACTTATACAGATGTTACAAAGATTTTAAGAGATAATGACGAAGAGTTAATAAAGAGATATGATTATCTTCATGAAGATTTTAAAATGATGGAAGATCTTTGCAATATTTTAAGGAAAAAGAGAACAAGACGAGGAGCAATTGATTTTGAAATAGCAGAGGCTAAAATAACTTTAAACGAGCTAGGAAAACCGATTGAAATCAAACCATATGAGCGTGAAATAGCTAATAGAGTAATCGAGGAATTTATGTTAGCGGCTAATGAAACAGTAGCGGAGCATATGTTTGAAACTCATCTACCATTTGTATATAGAATACATGAGAGTCCGGATGAGGAGAAGTTAGCTAAATTCAAGGAGTTTGTTCACAATTTGGGGTATGCTGTTCAATGGACTGAAGATATACAGCCAAAGAGTTTCCAAGAAATTTTAGAAAAAGTTAAAGGGAAGAATGAAGAAACAGTCGTAAGTACGTTATTATTACGTTCAATGATGCAAGCAAGGTATGCTCCGGAATGCAGTGGTCATTTTGGACTTGCGGCGCAGTATTATTGTCACTTTACTTCTCCAATAAGAAGATATCCAGATTTACAGATTCATAGAATAATAAAAGAATATTTGCATAAGGAAGTAGATGCTAATAGGATAAATAAATTAAAAAATATAGTTGGATATGCATCGAAGCAATCATCAGAAATGGAAAGAAAAGCACAAGATGCCGAAAGAGAAGTTGATGATCTTAAGAAAGCTGAATATATGCAAGAGAGAATTGGCCAAGAGTTTGAGGGAATTATATCGTCAGTTACATCATTTGGAGTATTTGTTGAACTTCCCAATACTATTGAAGGATTAGTTCATATTACTGATCTAGATGATGATTACTATGTGTTTAATGAATCAAATCTTAGCCTAATGGGAGAAAGAACTAAGAAGTTATATAAACTTGGTGATAAAGTAAAGGTTGAATGTGTTCATGTAGATATCACAAATAGGGAAGTATTTTTTAATATAACTCAAGAACCTAAAAGAGATGAATCAGAAACATCTTTTGAACAAGAAGAAAAAAAGGAATTAGTTGAAGTATAAAAGAAATTTTATATTCTAAGAGGTAATAAAGTGATACCATAATCTATAATATTTGTATTAGGGTATCACTATATTTAAGGATTGAAAATAAGTTGCTTTACAGAGATCAGTATAATATAATTTTAATAGAAATATAACCATAGCAGGTGATTATAATGGCAAGAAAAAGAAATGAGAATTCATTAGCGGAAAATAGAAAAGCAAGACATGATTATTTCGTAGAAGAAGCAATGGAAGCAGGCTTGGTTCTAGTTGGAACTGAGGTAAAGTCAATAAGAAATGGGAAAGTTAATCTTAAAGATTGCTATGCTGATATATATAATGGCGAAATATTTATAAAAAATATGCATATATCTCCTTATGAACAAGGAAATATATTTAATGTAGATCCATTAAGAGAAAGAAAGTTACTCCTTCATAGGGATCAAATAAGAAGGCTTGATGGGTTAGTATCTCAAGACGGATATACTTTAGTACCATTATCCTTATATTTAAAAGAGGGTAAAGTTAAGGTCGCACTTGGGGTATGTAGAGGTAAGAAAAATTATGATAAAAGAGATTCCATGCTTGAAAGAGCTCATAAGAGAGACATGGATAGAGCAATAAAAGAAAAAAATAAATATTAGCAAATTAAGCTACCCAAAATATAAGTGAATATTTTAGGTAGCTTTTAATTAGCCAAAATTTAATAATATTATGTAATTAATTTTTAACACAAATTTAAATTTGATAAATAATAAACATATAGTATTAGAAAAAACTATGGTATATAATTTAATTGAAGGTAATATATGTAAAGTAAGTTGTAATTAGGGGAGGGTAATTGTTTTGAAAAAATTATTTAAAGTTAAAAAAATCGTATCAATTTTGACAAGTTTATTTTTCACAATCACTTTATTTACGGGAGTTTCCATAAAAGGTTATGCGGCAGAAAATGATAAAACTTTTGATGTTGTTGAAATAACTGATTTTCATGGAGCATTAAATGACGCGTCAGGAAAGCCTGTTGCGGGAGTATTAGCAGACAGAGTAAATAAAATAAAAACTTCTAATCCGGATAGAACTCTAATCTTAGGTGGTGGAGATTTATATCAGGGATCTGCAATTTCAAATATTATGAAAGGGGTTCCAGTTCAAGAAGTTATGTCAAAAATAGGTATGGAAGTGACAACTCTTGGTAATCATGAATTCGATTGGGGGCTAGATACACTTTTAAATGAAACTATGAAGGGTGCATCCTACTCAATAGTTTGCAGTAACCTTTATAATAAATCCACAGGGAAAAGAGTATTTGATCCTTATAAAATTATAACTAAAGATGGGATAAAGATTGCAGTAATAGGAGGAATAACTCCAGAAACTCCAACAATTGTATCACCTAAGTATGTAAAGGATTATGAATTTAAGGATTTAGCAAATGAAGTAAATTCAATTGCAGAAGAATTAAAGCAGAATAATTCTGCAGATATAATATTAGCAATAATACATGAAGGAGACAACGGAGATAATGCTACTGGGGCTATATTTAATATTGCAGATAAACTTAAAAATATAGATGCGGTATTTGGTGGTCACAGTCATACTAAAACTTCAGCAATTGCTAAGGTTACAAATATTCCAGTTTTTATTGGAAATTCTGCAGGTAAAGGATTTATAGATGCTAAGTTTAAGATAACTGCTGATAAAAAAGTGAAGTTTGATACACCAACAATAGAATCTTCTTATATAGCATTGGATAATGATAAGGGATATAAAGCCCAAAAGCCAGAAACAGATAGATATATTGATGAGATGGTAGAGAAGGCCAATAATGAAATAAAATCAACCACTAATGAGGTTATCGGATACAATGCTGAGAAAGAACTTACAAGAAAAATAAATACTTCTCCATATGGTTCATCAGTTTTGGGAAATTGGGCTACAGATGTCACAAAAAATGCAGTTAATGCAGATGTAGGAATCCAAAATAATGGAGGGTTAAGAATAGATATACCTCAAGGGGATATTACAGTAGGTACTATGTGGCAATTTATGCCTTTTGACAATACAATTTACAAACTAAGTATGACAAAAGCTCAATTAAAAGAATCTTTAGAACAAGGCGTTGCAGATAATAGCAAGGGAATGCAAGTATCAGGAATTAAGTTTACCTATGACTCAAATCTTCCAACTGGAGAAAGAATTAAGGATATAACAAGAGAAGATGGAAGCGCAATTAAGGATACTGAAAACTTATCTGTAGCATTACCGGACTTTGTTGCTCAAGGTGGGGATTCATTTACAGCATTTAAGAAATATGGTGGATTAAATGCAGCTAATGATACTCATATTTTAGTAAGAGATGCATTTATTGATTTGTGCAAAGCTAATAAAGATAAGAATGGTAAAAATACAATTCCTAACAAGGAAATAGAAAGAATGGTAAACTTATCAAGTTCGACGAATGTAATAAGTTCATCGAGTTCTATAATATTATTAGCAACAACTGATGTACACGGAACAGTATTAGATTATGATTACGCAATGGGAAAGGCAACGGAGAAAGGTCAAGGTCTGGCAAGAGTTTCAACATATGTCAAAAGTATTAGACAAAATAATAAAAATGTTATGCTGATTGACAATGGAGATACTATTCAAGGAACCCCTCTATCTTACTATTATGACGTAATGGATAAGAATTTAGAGTATCCTATGGCAAAAGTGATGGGGGCTATGAAATATGATTCATGGACTTTAGGAAACCACGAATTCAATTATGGTTTAGATGTATTAAATAGAGTTATAAAAGACTACCAAAGTGAGGGAATATCAGTTCTTGCTGCGAATGTATATAAGAAAGATAAGTCTAATTTTGTACAGCCTTATATTATAAAAAATTTTAATGTAAATGGTAAAGAAGTTAAGGTTGCAGTAATAGGTTTAGAAAACAAATGTGTACCAAGTTGGGAAGATAAAAAACACTATGATGGATTAGAATTTAATGATCTTGTAGATGAAGCAAAAAAATGGGTTAAAGAGGTTAAAGCTAAAGGAGCAGATATTGTCATAGTTTCGGCTCACAGTGGAGAAGAAGCAGAAGCTGATGTTTTACCAGAAAATCAAGTTAACGAAATTGCAACACAAGTAAGTGGTATCGATGCAATTGTTGCAGGTCATACTCATCTAAAAGTAAATGATCTAACTAAGAAAAATCCAGAAGGAAAAGTTGTGCCAATAGTTGAATCAACAAAAGGAGCAACAGGTATTGCACAATTTGATATGAACATTGATTCAAATGGAAAACTTTCAGGGATTTCAACTAAGAACGTTGTTATTGATAAGAATGTAGCAGAGGATTCAGAAATAGTAAATCTAATTAAACCATATCAAGATGCAACTTTAAAGTATGTAGATACAAAAATAGGAACTTCAAGTGCAGAATTTACTGGACAGGGACAAACAACCCAGCCTACAGCAATTATGGAATTGATTAATAAGGTTCAAAAAGAGTCTGTTGGAACTCAGCTATCAATTGCTGCACCTTTAAGTTCATCAGCATTCATACCAAAAGGCGATATAACAATAAAAGATATGATGGCGGTTTATACATTTGAGAATTTCTTATATGGTGTAAAGATGAATGGTAAGCAGCTTAAAGATTGGATGGAGTATTCTGTTAGATATTATGCTCAAACTAATAGCAATAATCAAGTAGTTGCTAAGGACTCAGTACTAAACATTCCAGATTATAATTTGGATCAACTATATGGAGCAACTTATGATATTGATTTGACAGAGCCAGCATGTACAGTGGATAAAACAACTGGAAGAGTAATTTCAGGAAATAGAATAAAGAATTTGAAAGTAAATGGAGTAGCGGTAAAATATAGTGATGAATTTACTGTTGCCATAAATAATTATAGATACAATGGTGGCGGCGGCTTTATGAAAGCAGCAGGTTTGAGTAATATTGATGCAAGTATTGTAACTTATGATTCGGGTAAAATTCTTGGAGATGATGGTCAAGTGAGAAGTTTGATGACAAATTATATTAAAGAACATGGACAAATATCTCCGGAATGCTCAAATAACTGGACTATTAAAACAAATAACTTAGTTCAGAAAAAAGCAGCTTAATTATCTTATTGATAATAAAACTATAATATTATTTTAAAATTTATATATAAATATTAAAAAGTTCTTGCAATATGTCAATCTACTATATATAATAATAGTAATCCGAGCATAATACTTTGGATTAAATGGGTTCAATGGTTATTATTTAGAGATTGACAAATGAAAAAAAAATTTATATAATCATTTCAGTAACTAAATTAAATAATCTGATATCTTATCAAGAGTGGTGGAGGGACTGGCCCTGAGAAACCCGGCAACCTAAATATTGTATAAAAGTCGATATTTATATGGTGCTAATTCCAGCAGCATTAGCTGATAGATGAGAGGATAAATTTGAATGGTGTTTTATGCGCTAGAGATTTATTCTCTGGCGCTTTTGTTTTGAGGTATTAATTAAATAATCTGAAAAGTTGATTAAATTATTACCTTAGTTATCCGGAAACTAACAAAACAAAGTCAAAGGAGGAAAATGTGTTTTGATAGAAATTAGAAATGTAGTTAAGAATTTTGGGGAAACACAAGTTATAAAAGACGTATCAATAAGCATTAAAGAGGGCGAAATTTATGGAATAATAGGACATAGTGGGGCAGGAAAATCGACATTACTTAGATGCATAAATGGGCTTGAAACTTATGATGGGGGATCAGTAAAAGTAATGGGGAAAGAGGTTTCTTCATTAACTGGGACTAGTCTTAGAGAATTTAGAAAAGATTTAGGTATGATTTTTCAAAATTTCAATCTTATGCAAAGAAAGAATGTTTTTGATAATGTTGCACTTCCGCTTGAAGTGTGGGGATATAATAAAAATGAAATTAATGACAAAGTATTAAGATTATTAGATTTAGTTGGATTAAATAATAAGAAATTAAGCAAACCATCAGAACTTAGTGGTGGTCAAAAGCAAAGAGTAGCAATAGCAAGAGCATTAGCACTAGATCCTAAAGTATTGCTTTGTGATGAAGCAACTTCAGCATTAGATCCTAAAATTACAAAAGATATTTTAGCGTTACTTTCTAAAATTAATAAAGAATTGGGAATAACAATAGTAATAGTTACTCATCAAATGGAAGTAATAAAAGAAGTATGCGAAAAGGTTGCATTAATTGATGGAGGAAAAATAAAAGCTGAAGGAAAAGCAGAGGACTTGTTCTTAAAACCAGGAAAGTCTTTAAGAAAATTCTTGGGCGAAGAAGATGATAATGGAATATTGCCAGAAGATGGTGTTAATATTAAGCTATTCTTCCCAAGTGATTCCTCAGAAAATGCTCTTATCACAAAAATGGCTAGGGATTTAGAAATAGATTTTTCAATAGTTTGGGGAAAACTTGAAAAATTTAGAAGCGAAGTATTAGGCGGGCTTGTAATAAATATTAAAGAAGAAGATAAAGATAAGGTTATAAAATATCTTGAAAATAAAGATATTTTATTGGAGGTGATTGAATAATGAATGAGGTAATAGTAAAAGCTTTAATAGAAACATTAGAAATGGTTTTTGCGTCAACTATTGGTTCACTTATTTTAGGATTTATACCTGCAATAATATTAACAGTTACTGCGAAGGATGGATTAAAACCAAATAAACTTATTTATACTATTCTAGATTTAATTATTAATATATTAAGAAGTTTTCCAGTTATTATATTGATGGTAGCAATTATACCTTTAACTAGATTCATTGCTGGTAAATCTATAGGTACAGAAGCGGCTATAGTTCCACTTACAATTGCGGCAGCACCATTTGTAGCAAGAATCATAGAATCAGCATTAAGAGAAGTTGATAAGGGAATAATTGAAGCAGCAAAATCTTTCGGGGCATCAAATACTCAAATTATATTTAAGGTTATGCTTAAAGAGGCTATTCCTTCAATAGCGTCAGGGATTACTCTTACAATAATAAGCATTGTTGGATATTCTGCTATGGCAGGAACCATTGGAGGTGGAGGTCTTGGTCAAGTAGCTATAAGTTATGGATACCAAAGATTCCAAACAGATTATATGGTAGTAACATGTATTGTTTTAATTATAGTAGTACAAGGACTACAAGTTTTAGGAAATTATTTTTACAATAAATTATCAAAATAGGGGGAAAAAATATGAAAAAGAAATCAATTTTATCAGTAGTTTTAGCAGGAGTAGTAACATTTGGATTAGTAGGATGTGGGGGCGCAGCTACTTCAGGAAGTAAAGATTCTAAGAATGATAAGGTAATAAAAATTGGTGTAACACCAAAGCCTCATAAAGAAATAGTAGACATAGCTAAGCCATTACTTGAAAAAGAAGGATATACTGTAGAAATAACAGAATTTAATGATTATGTTCAACCAAATACAGCAGTATCAGAAGGTTCACTAGATGCAAACTTCTTCCAACATATGCCTTATTTAAAAGAGCAAAATGAATCAAAAGGTTTCAAGCTAGTTTCAGTTGGAGCTGTTCACTTAGAACCAATGGGGTTATATTCTAAAAAAGTTAAGAGTTTAGATGAACTTAAAAATGGTGCGACAATTGCTGTTCCTAACGATCCTTCAAATGAAGCTAGAGCTTTAAAGTTATTAGCTGGAAAGGGATTAATAAAAATTAAAGATGGAGAATTAGTTACACCAAAGGATATAACTGAAAATCCTAAAAACTTAAAATTTAATGAATTAGAAGCAGCAGCAGTTCCAAGATCAGTAGATGATGTTGATGCAGCTGTAATAAACGGAAATTATGCAATAGAAGCTAAATTTAACCCAGCAAAAGATGCGATTATTATTGAAGATAAAAATTCAGAAGCTGCTAAGCCTTATGCAAACATTGTTGTTGTAAAAGAAGGTAATGAAAATCAAGAAAAAATTAAAGCTTTAGTAAAAGCAATGACTTCACCAGAAGTTAAGGCGTTTATCGAAAAAGAATACAATGGATCAGTAATTCCAGTATTCTAATATAGAATAGCAGTAGATACTTAAATTGCATAGAGTGATTGTATAAATGGAGAGAGCGTATATGTTATGTAGAATTAGGATAATTCAAAACATACAAACATATATGCCTCTTTTTTGTTTAGTAATCCTAAAAATATCATCGAAGCCTGTCTTTAATAATTTATTGGAATATTGTATACTTTTAAGTATGTTTAGGAAAAAGTCAACTTGAAATTATTAAAGAAAATTATTAAAGGGGGATAATGTATGGATATATCAGGGGTTAAGGTTAAACTATTGGGGAGTGATATATTAAGTATCATAAATGAGTTTATCAAAATTCAAGGATTGAGTATAAAAAATGTATCTATAGATGATGGAATAATATTAGAGGGAACCTTAAAAAAGGGACTAAATATAGAATTTTTGGTTAAGATTCAATTAATAGAATGTATAAATAATAAAATCATTGCTAGAATAGTTAAAGTGAAAATTCTAAACTTGGGTATGTTTAGAATATTAAGAAGTTTTGCGTTAAATCAACTATCTAAAATGTTTAAAGAGTATGGAATAAGCAATGATAAAGACAAAGTAATAATTGATATAAATACTTTACTTAAAGATATATCCTTTATTGATTTAAACATAAATGAAATATATATGAAAAAATCAGAAGTATGGGTAGAAGCTAGTAGCATTAAAATTTCATTAGCTGGAAATTTAATAAAGAATATTGAAACGAAAGAAACTTCAGAAGATGAAGAAGAAAGTTTATCAGAATTAGAAAATGTTAATAAAGTACATGATAATTATTCAGAAGGAAGAAAGATTTTAGAGAATAAATTACCGGAAAAATCTAAAAAGTATAAAGAATATATTTTTATGTTACCTGATATAGCATCTTTAATTTATAGATTACTTAAGGATAAAAGAGTACCTATAAAAACTAAACTGGTAATGTCAATAGCAATTACATATATTACAGTACCAATCAATATAATACCAAATAGTATCCCTTTTATAGGAGTAATTGATGATGTAGGAGTTGCATTTTTTGCAGTGAATAAAATTCTTAAAGATGTTCCATTACCAATAATTGTAGAGAATTGGCAGGGAGAAAATGATTTACTTTTAGTATTGAAAAAAGGAATTGAGTATTTAATTAATTTCACAGGAGCAAAAAATGTTGAGAAATTATATGGAGTGATAGAGGATTTATCTACTTTATAAAATAAGAGCTTATATTTTATAGAATAAAAAAAGTAAATTGTAATTAAAGGAGAAAGTATATAACTTATGGCAAAGAAAATTTATGCAATACAATCTGGATTTGATTTTAATAATAATAAAAGTATAGAAAATATTATGGTAGATACATGGGCAGAGTGCTTAACTTATGTAAAAGGTGTTAAAGGTGCTAAATACAAGAGCTTTGAAAATATAGATGAGGCTAAAGCTTACTTAAATGAAGGTAACAGAATGTTAAAGAAAAGTGATGAGAAATATCCTAAGGACTGTATTCATGCTTATGTTGATGGTAGTTATAATTCTTCTGATGGACGATACTCTTATGGTGTAGTTTGTGTTAATAACAACGTAGTAGAATATATAGAGAGTAATGCTGAGAAAGATTTATCAGGAGGAAGAAACGTAAGACAAATAGCAGGTGAACTAAAAGGTGCTGTTAATGCTGTTGAGTATGCTATAGAGAATGGACAAAAAAAGATTGTTTTATTTCATGATTATGAAGGTATAGCTCACCATGCAACAGGAGCATGGGAGAGAAAGGAAGAGTCATCTATTAATTACTATAATAAAATGCAGGAACTAATGAAAGCTGGAATTGAAATTATATTTGTTAAAGTTGATAGTCATACAGGTGATTTATTTAATGAGCTTGTGGATGAAAAATGTAAAGAATGTTTAGGAATAAATTCTGATAGAGTCATTGAAAAATGGCTAAGTAAAAATACTATAAAGGTTTCTAATAGTGAGGTGAAATCTAAAATTTTAAGTTTAGCACCTAATTTTGCTAATAATATAATTTTAAGAGATGAAAATTATGACGATAGCATAAATAATGCAGTAGTTAAAGAACATGAACTTAATAATGCTGGTAAGTTTGAGGAAATTATAGATTTATATAGAAGCAACAATAAAGAGGGGAAAAAAATTATCTCCAAATTATTAAGCAAAGAAAAAGAAGAGTTTATTTTATACTTATTAGACAATATAAAGGTATTGTGAAGAACTTAAAGTGAGGTGATGAACAACCCCGAAAGAGAATACATATATGTTCCTCAGGGCTGTGAAAAATTTCGCTGAGCATATCTAAACAGAAAGTTGCGTCCACTTCTGCATGTTCCTGTGACAGGCACAGGACAAGCGAAAGTTGAACAACTTTCTATTAAGATATGCGGCAGATTATTTTTCAATGCCTGCTCCACATATATGTATTCTCTTTCTTTGTTTTGCTATCAATTTAAATCTTTTACCAATACTCATTCTAGAAAAATGGACTATATATTTTATCAAAAGTCACAAATATAGCTCATTATTAAAGGTATTGCCACCACAGAAATATAAAAATACTTGCGTTGATATATCCTTAATTTTAAACTTACTCCTAAAAAAGAAAGGGGATATATATTTTTGCGAAGTGTTCATAGGTTCATAGGAAGGTTTTTCTGGTTGTGATTCTTAGAATATAAGTTGTTCCAAATATGCTAGTTCAAAACTTGTTTTTGAGGCTAGCATTTTGGGCACAACTTATGTTCTTAGAATCATCCAGCAAAACCTTCCAAGAACCGGAGCAAACATATATATTCCCTTTCGGTTGCTTAGGAGTAAAGTTAAAATTTTATAAGATTGTAAGTATTTTTATATTTCGGATTAGGATTAATACTAATTAGAATTTATAGAAAAAATTAACTTGGATAACTTTTTAATTAATACACAACCTATCTATATAAAATTAAATAAATATTAAAGAGGTGTTATTAATTATGGAAAGATTTTCAAAGGGAATGGTAGCAGGAATTTTAATTGGAGTAGCTGTTGAAATGGCTATGGTGCCGCACTATAGTAGAAGAACTCAAAGAACAATGAAAAGAGCCGGAAGAAGAATGAAAGATATGGCTGAGTCTACTTATAATGGGATTCAAGACTGGATGAGATAATGATTTGAGACATCTAGGAAAAATAACAACATAAATGACAATATTTTAAATAAAAAGGTATGAATAAATTTCATGCCTTTTTATTTTTGTTTATTTTCGCTATAATTTTATCCATAAAAATGGATAATAAAATTAAATTATATAATATTTGGGGCAGGTTTATATTTTTATGCAGTTTTTTATAAATTTATGTTATAATTAAGGAAATTATATTAAATTAATTAAATAATTTGTTGAATAGAGAAGGATTGAAAAGATGGAAATTCTATCATTAGGAGAAAAAATTAAAAGAAGAAGAAAACAACTAAATATGACTTTAAAGGATCTAGCTAAAGACAGAATAACTCCGGGACAAATAAGTTTAGTTGAATCAGGGCGTTCAAATCCATCGGTCGATTTATTAGAATATTTAGCAGAGGCATTAAATACAACTGTCGAATATTTGATGGAGTCAGAGGAAAGTCAAGCTGAAAAAATAAGTCTTTATTATGAGCAGGTAGGAGAATCTTGTATTTTTCAAGGAGATTATGAAAAAGGTCAAAGATATATAGATAATGCATTATATTATTGTGACAAATATAACTTAGAATATAGAAAAGCAATGATATACTTCATAACAGCAAAATCATATATGTATAAGAAAGATTTCCCTATGGCTCAAAAGTTTTTTTTATCCGCTAACGTAATTTTTGTAAAGAATAGCAATTATGAACAAATAATAAAAACTTTTTTAAATTTAGCTAATATAGCATTAGAATTAAAGGCGTATCACTCTTCAAGCAGCTACTTAAAACAGGCAGAAAAAGTTTATTTAGATAATAAGATTGTAGATGAATTTTTAATGGGTGAGATACATTATAATATGGCGCGAACATATTATGATATTGAAGAATTGGATTTAGCACTACAATACTCATATTCAGCTAAAAAAAGATTTGAACAGATATACAACGATGAAGATTATGCGAAAAACCTATTCTCTCTAGCCGAAGACTTCAATAAAAAAGGTGATTTATTAAATGCTATAAAATACTCAAAGAAAACATTAGAAGTTTATAAAAAGATACAGTATAACAGGAGCATAGTTAATATAGAGCATAATTTAGGTAAGTTATTCTATGAATTGGGGGATTTAGATGAATCACTCAAGCATTATGAGATATCCAAGAATGTCAGTGTACAAAATCGTGTGGGTTGTTTAAATGATATATTACTTGATCTTTGCAAAAATTATTTAAAACTAAAAAATACTGAACAGTGTGGTAAAATATTAAAAAATATTGAAAATAGTATTGAAGAAAACGATATTGATAGGAGAATTGAATGCAAACTCATTAAATATACAATGTTTAATATTGATGATAAATTAGAACAAGCCGAAAATGTATTAATTGACACATATGTACTAGCCAAGAATAGTGGAAGACTAATAAAAGCAGCAGAATTAGCCATGAGGGTCGGAAAATATTTCATGGATAAAAAAGAAGAGGAAGAAGCTTCATATTATTTGAATCAAGGAATAAAGTTATATAACGAGGCAGAAAATTTGAAAAACTAAAAAAATAAGTAAATGGGTGATATATTTGGAAATACTGTCTATAGGTGAAAAGATAAAAAGGGCTAGAATATTCAAAGGCATTACATTAAAAGAACTATGTGAAAATAAAATATCAATAGCTAAGATGAGCTGTATAGAAAATGGGAAAATTAAAGCAGATAAAGAATTACTGAAATTTATATCAGAAAAGATTGAGATTGATTTAGACTATCTAATAGAAGATGTTTACGAACAAATATTAAATAATCTGAGGATGATTAAAAAAAATATTTCATGTGATAAAGAGTCGGAAAATAAATTAAAAGATAATTTAAGTTACGCACTTAAATATAAATACTATGATTTGGCTTTCGAATTGATACATATTTTATTTTCTTATTATGTGGAAGAGAATAAGGCGGAAAATATCCAACTAATAGTTTCTCAATATTATGACCTCTACCAAAGAAATAATAATGAAGAAAATACAGTGATATATTTTAAAGACATGGCTAGGTATCTTTCCCAGAATGGAGAATACATAGAGGCTATTTCCTACTATAGTAAGTTAAGAGAAATGTTTCAGCAAAAAGAGGACGGCTTTGATGGGATAGAATATTGTTTGATAGGTTATAATGAGGCGTTATGCTATCAAAATATAAGAAAATCAGAGGAAGCTTATAGTATATTATCTGAAATCATAGGTTATGTTGAGAATCTTAAAACAGATGAGAGTAAAGGTAAAATATATCACATTTATGCGGCTGTATGCATTAAGTTGAATAAGGATTGTGTCGATGGATATAAAAACAAAGCTTTTGAATATCAAAAGTATAATCCTATTTCGTTAGCTTTATCACATGGAAACTACGGGAGATATTATTTTGAGATAGGTGAGAAAGATAAAGCAATTGCAGAAATACAGGAAGGAATAAAAATATTTCCTAGAGATAATATAGAAAAGAATGTAGAATTTTTAAACTATTGCACTAAAATACTTATCGATAATTTAGAATATGAAATAGCTTATAAAATCACAGAGGACGCATTAAATTTAGCAATTATCACAGATAATATAAAACTAATTGAAAAGTCATATTATTTAAAGGGAATAATACTCCAAAAAATGAATAGATATACTGAGGCCGAGAAGTATATGAATTTATCATTAGATTCTTTGTTTAAATTTGGAACGAGAGATGAAAGGAAGAGTAGATATATAGATATGGGCAAGCTATATTATGAACTTGGATCTACGGCAGATTCATTAAAATATTTTAATTTAGCTCTAGCTGTAGATAAGAAAATATAATGCTATTCTTTTGACATCTTAGAATAAAAAGATAGGAGAATGCTTTGCTACAAAGCATTCTCCTATCTTTTTGCTGTAGAACAGCTAATAAATTAATATAGATCTATGGTAACCACATAATAACTATTTAAATTATTCAGCTCTTAGAAAATAATCTAGCAAATCTTCAATGTTAATTACACCTACGATTTTTTCATTTTCAACTACAGGCATAGTAATAATATCATTTTCTCTCAAACGTTTTGAAACTGTAATTACCTCTTCGTCAGATTGTGCTACTATTACTGACTTCGACATAACCCATTCAACAGGGCAGCTAACATAGTGACCGGGATGTATCATAAATCTATATATGTCGGCTTTAACTACCATTCCGACAAGCTTCTCTTTATTATCTACTACTGGCATACCATTAACATTAAGTTTGTCCATCAAATCTAAAGCTTGATTTATAGTATCGTTTACATTTATAGTATGAAAATTTGGTTTTATAATAGAACTTATTTTCATTATTATCACCTCTTTTAAAAATTTGATATTCCTAAATTATAATTAATATAGAAGTAGGTATTTATACAGTTAATTATAATTTCATTTTACTACAAAGCAATGAAATTTGAAATAAAACTTTATATTAATAAAATATATAAAATTCTTTAAATATACTTTGACTTTCTTTGACCTATGTATTATTATATAAGTAAAGAGGAATTATTTAGGTAGAAGAATAAAAGAATATTAAAAGTTGAAAATTCAACAAAGAAATTTAGGAGGATTAAGTATGAATATTGATAAAATGACATTAAGAGTACAACAAGCATTAAATGATGCGAATGTTACAGCTGTTAAGTTTAATCATCAGCAAATAGATATAATTCATCTTTTTGCAGCTCTTATTCATCAAGAAGATGGATTAGTACCTAATATTCTTACTAAGATGGGTATACAAATAAAAAATTTAAAAGACGCTGTAAACAAAGAATTGGACTCAATGCCAAAAGTTTTAGGTGAGGGTGTAGGAAACGTATATATTACAAGAAAAGTAGAAGAAGTATTGATTAAAGCTGAAGAAATTTCAAAGCAATTTGAGGATTCGTATGTTAGTGTTGAACATCTGATGATTGCTATTATAGATGTAAATAATACTAGCACAGTTTCTAAAATATTGAAACAATACAATATAACTAGAGATACATTTTTAAAAGTGCTTTCTGAGGTTAGGGGAAGTCAAAGAGTTGAGACTCAAGATCCAGAAGGCACATATGATGCTTTGGCTAAGTATGGAACTAATTTAGTTGATCTTGCTAAGAAACATAAGCTTGATCCCGTTATTGGAAGAGATGAAGAAATAAGAAGAACTATAAGAATTCTATCAAGAAGAACAAAGAATAATCCGGTATTAATAGGTGAGCCAGGTGTTGGTAAGACAGCAATAATTGAAGGTTTAGCGGAGAGAATAGTTAGAGGAGATGTTCCAGAAGGCTTAAAAGATAAAATCATTTTTTCATTAGATATGGGGTCATTAATTGCAGGAGCTAAGTATAGAGGTGAATTTGAAGAAAGATTAAAAGCTGTACTGAAAGAAGTTCAAAGCAGTGAAGGTAGAATATTATTGTTCATTGATGAAATTCACACTATAGTTGGAGCAGGTAAGACTGATGGAGCAATGGATGCCGGCAATTTGATTAAGCCACTATTAGCAAGAGGAGAATTGCATTGTATCGGTGCTACAACATTTGATGAGTATAGAAAGTATATTGAAAAGGATAAAGCTTTAGAAAGAAGATTTCAACCAGTAATTATAGATGAACCGACTGTCGATGACACCATAGCAATTTTAAGAGGATTAAAAGAAAGGTTTGAAATTCATCATGGTATTAGAATTCATGATTCAGCAATAGTAGCAGCAGCAAAACTTTCTGATAGGTATATTCAGGACAGATATATGCCCGATAAGGCAATTGACTTAATTGATGAAGCTGGTGCTATGATAAGATCAGAAATCGATTCTCTTCCAACAGAAATTGATGTTATAAGAAGAAAAATATTTAAGTTAGAAATTGAAAAAGAAGCTTTATCAAAGGAAAAAGATGAAGGATCAATGAATAGGCTAGAAGATGTTGAAAAAGAACTTGCAGAATTAAAAGAGAAGAATGATGAAATGACTGCAAAGTATACAAAAGAAAAGGAACAGATTATCGCCATAAAAACATTGAAAAGTGAGTTGGATGATGCTAGAGGAGAAATTGAGATTGCTCAAAGGAATTTTGACTATAATAGAGTTGCTGAAATTCAATATAGCAAAATTCCAGCATTAGAAGAGAAGATTAAGCAAAAGGAAATTGAGTTAAGAGATAATTATGAAGGTGCTTTGTTAAAGGAGGAAGTAACTGAACAGGAAGTATCTGCAGTACTTTCTAAATGGACAGGAATTCCAATGACTAATTTACTTGAAGGTGAAAGAGAAAAACTATTAAGGTTAGAAGATGAAATGGCTGCTAGAGTAATAGGACAGAGCGAAGCTATTGAGGCTGTAACAAATGCTATACTTAGGGCAAGAGCAGGACTCAAAGATATCAATAGGCCAATCGGATCATTTATTTTCTTAGGACCTACAGGGGTTGGAAAAACAGAGCTTGCTAAGACACTAGCTAGAAATCTATTTGATTCAGAAGAAAATATAATTCGTATCGATATGTCTGAGTATATGGAGAAGCATTCAGTATCTAGATTAGTTGGAGCGCCTCCAGGGTATGTTGGGTATGATGAAGGAGGACAATTAACAGAGGCAGTAAGGAGAAGTCCGTATAGTGTAATTCTATTTGATGAAATTGAGAAAGCTCATGAAGATGTCTTTAATATATTTCTGCAAATATTAGATGATGGTAGACTAACTGATAATAAAGGTAAAACTGTAGATTTTAAAAATACAATAATAATTATGACTTCAAACATTGGAAGTGAATATTTATTAGAAAATACTAATGAAGAGAATGTGGATGAAGGAATAAGATCAAAAGTAATGAGTGTCTTAAAATCAAGATTTAAACCGGAATTCCTAAACAGAGTTGATGATACTATAATGTTTAAACCATTATCTGAATCTGGAATTAAGAAGATAATAGATATATTCTTAAGAGAGGTAAGCTTAAGATTGAAAGATAAAAACATTGAAATAGAAGTTACAGATGAAGCAAAAACAATAATGGCTAGAGAAGGCTATGATGTAATTTATGGAGCAAGACCTTTAAAAAGATATATTCAAAACATTCTTGAAAATAGACTTGCTAGGATGATAATAAAGGGTGAGTTAGGCTATGGATCTAAGGTTATGATTGATGGAAATGACGAAGAGATTACTATAGTACCTGTTTTATCACCTCTTAAGCAATAACTTACTGTAGTAGTGAAAAAGTATGAGTTTCATTTTGGATGTGCATTAATATGTGGATAACACTAGAAAGGTAGTGGACTATTTTGTACAGTGTTGAATTTAGAATATGCCTGTAGGATTGCTTCAGTAGAAGTTGTTCCATTTTTGCTTGTCCTTAGCTTATCTAAGGAGCATGCAGAAATAGTGCAACTTCTACTGTTAGAAATCCACAGGCATATTCTATAGCAACCGAAACAACATAGTCCACTACCTTTCGGCGAGTTACCACATAGCTATTTTATAGGAATTTGAACATCTGCAGTCATTCCAGATTTTAATTTACCATCCGAATCAGTTATTGATACTTTTATTTTAGTGGCCATATGTTTACTATCAGCAGTTGACTGTTTATCTTTTGGTGTATATTCATGTTTTAAAGCAATATAGTTTACTGAGCCGGTTTGATTCCCAGTTGGAGTTACTACATTTAATGATTGGTTATAAGAAATTTTATCTAAGTATTCATCAGGAACATAACAAAGGACATATAATTCATTTGATATTG
>Ga0209281_1000342_pt1 | contig 78999 bp, 65 predicted proteins | sample MedtruBG_FD_187514 | JGI IMG/M metagenome (GOLD analysis project Ga0209281, IMG submission 187514) | Root nodule microbial communities of legume samples collected from California, USA - Medicago truncatula BG (SPAdes) (version 2) | ecosystem: Host-associated > Plants > Roots > Nodule | place... | reverse complement strand
ACTTTTGGAGCATCAGGAAATGCAGAAACATTATTTAAACAATTTGGATTTACTGTAGAAAATGTAGTAGCTAAAGCTGTTAAAGTTGTAGCTAAATAATCTAAACAAAAATAATAAATATAGCAAAGCGGATAAAAAACAAGTATATAAATTAAGAAAAAGTGTGTAAAATAAGAGAATAGTTGAAGTAAGTTTTGCATTTAATAAAACATTCTGAGCTTCAGTGGAAGATTAAAGCTTCCTCTGAAGCTAAGTTTTACTTTATCTGCATACTTGCTTAAATTAGAAAGTGGAATGGTTTGGGAATAGTTAAGTAAACGATTCAAGAAAAATTAATATATAGTGGAGGTTTTTATGAGTCAAGAAATGAATGATGTAAAAAATGCCATAATCAATGGTAAAACAGTACTTGGTATTGAATTTGGTTCAACTAGAATTAAAGCAGTTCTTATTGGTGAAGATAATGAACCTATAGCTTCTGGTGGCCATGATTGGGAAAATAAATACATTGATAATATCTGGACATATAGTTTAGAGGATATTTGGGCTGGTGTACAAGACAGTTATCAAAAGATGGCTGAAGAAGTTAAACAAAAATATGGAGTAACAATTCAAAACATAGGAGCAATCGGATTTAGTGCAATGATGCATGGATATATGGCTTTCAACAAAGATGGAGAACTTTTAGTACCATTCCGTACATGGCGTAACACTATTACTGAAAAGGCTTCAGAAGAATTAACAAAATTGTTTAATTATAATATTCCTCAAAGATGGAGCATTGCTCATCTTTATCAAGCTATCTTAAATCAGGAAGAGCATGTAGCGGATATCAGTTTCCAAACAACTTTAGAAGGATATATACATTGGAAATTAACTGATGAAAAGGTTATAGGTGTTGGTGAAGCATCTGGAATGTTCCCTATTGATATAGATACAAAAAATTATAATTCACATATGATAGAGCAGTTCGATGAATTAATTGCTTCTAAAAATTTCTCATGGAGACTTGGAGATATTTTCCCAAAGGTTTTAGTAGCAGGTGAAAATGCTGGCGTTCTTACTGAAGAAGGTGCAAGGCTTTTAGATGTTACAGGACAGCTGAAATCAGGAATTCCACTTTGTCCTCCAGAAGGGGACGCAGGGACAGGAATGGTTGCAACTAACAGCGTTGCAAAGCGTACTGGTAATGTTTCTGCTGGAACTTCTGTTTTTGCAATGATTGTACTTGAAAAGGAATTGTCAAAAGTATATGAAGAAATTGATTTAGTTACAACACCTACTGGTAATCTAGTAGCTATGGTTCACTGTAATAATTGTACGTCAGATCTTAATGCATGGGTTGGAGTGTTTAAAGAATTTGCAGAAGCGATGGGTGTAGAAGTTGACATGAATAAGTTATTTGCAACTTTATATAATAAGGCACTTGAAGGAGATTCAGACTGTGGTGGCTTGTTAGCATATAATTATTTTTCTGGTGAACATATAACAAATTTTGAAGAAGGACGTCCATTGTTTGTGCGTTCACCAGAAAGTAAATTTAACTTAGCTAACTTCATGCGTGTTAATTTATTCACATCATTAGGTGCACTAAAAATTGGTTTGGATATTCTTCTTAAACAAGAAGGAGTGAAGCTTGATCAAATTTTAGGTCATGGTGGCTTATTTAAAACCAAAGATGTAGGACAAAAGATCATGGCTGCGGCTATGTATGCTCCGGTTTCTGTTATGGAAACTGCTGGAGAAGGAGGAGCATGGGGAATTGCATTACTTGCATCGTATATGCTAAACAAAGTAGAGAATGAGACATTAGAGGATTATCTAACGCAGAAAGTATTTGTAGGTAAAATTGGTACAAAGATAGATCCAAATCCTAAGGATGTTGAAGGGTTTAACGAATTTATTAAACGCTATGCCAAGGGACTTGCTATTGAAAGAGCAGCAGTAGATAATCTTAAATAAATATTTAGTATAATATATTCATGGAGGAATAAAATGTTCTGTGCAGTTTTCTCTACATATTAAGTGATTAAATGAAGCGGGATATGAGATTATCTTCATTAATGAATCTTCAAATATTTATTTACTATACATGACTTTTAATGTAGTCAATTAGTTAGAACTTATATAATCTAAAATACTTGATAAATATAGCAAGTATTTTAGCAAGAAAAATATGTAGATAAATGTATGTCTAATATTAATTTTAGTATAATTTTTAACAAAAAAACAGGTTTTACTGTATAAACAATGGTAAAGCCTGTTTTTTTCATTGAAACTATCATTAGAAAATAATATAATGAATTGACATGTGAAAAATTTCGTGTATAAGAGTAAAATTAGTCCTAAAATTGGAGGAATATAATGGATACAAAAATAGTAATGGATAGTTGTATTGATTTTAATAATGAAGTATTTGATAATGAAAGAATAATGGAAAGAATACCATTTAAAATTATAATTGATGAAGAAGAAATTATAGATTTAAATGCAAATCAAAGCGAATTAATTACAAAGATGAAGAATAGTAAGAATAAAATAGCAACCGCATGTCCGTCACCACATGAGTTTTTAGAAGCTTTTAGAAAATGCAAAAATAACTTCGTCGTAACAATTTCTGATAAATTAAGTGGTTCACATAACAGTGCAATGCTTGCTAAAGAAATGTTAAAAGAAGAAAGCCCAGAAAGTTTTGTTCATGTCTTTGATTGTAAGACAGCAACAGCAGGAGCTAGTTTAGTAGTTCTAAAATTAAAACAGCTTATAGAAGAAAAAATAAATACTGATCAAATTATTGAAGAAATCAATACTTATATAGATGAAATGAAAACATTTTTATTAGCAGAAAGATTGGACAACCTAGCTAAGAATGGTAGAATAAGCAGTCAAAAAGCTTTTATAGGAAACTTATTGCAAGTTGTTCCGATTATGTGTTCTAATGGAAATGGAGAACTTATTTTAAAAGAACAAGTAAGAGGCCGAAAAAAGGCATTAAATAGACTACTAGACATAATTGGGAAAGAATCTAAGGATATTAACAATAAAGTACTTGGAATAACTCATGTAAACTGTATTGAAAAAGCAGAAGGCCTTAAATCAGAAATTACCAATAAATATGATTTTAAGGATATAGTAATATTTGATGCTGGTGGATTAAGTACAATATATGCAGATGATGGCGGGATTGTAATTTGCTATTAAATTAAGATAAATTTTGAAACAGCTTTAAATTAAAAATAACTTTCAAGGTTAATTATTTAATATATAGAAAATTGAAAATCATAAGGAGTTAAGAGTAAAGTCTTAGCTTCTTTTATTTTCAAAACTTAATTTTATTGCTTAAATGGAATAAATATAATAGTTATCATTGTCTTATGTGAGGAGTTTTTAGCTTTGCTAGAAGAATTATTTGTGTTAGAATTATATTACAATCTGACTTTAAAGTTAAAACTAAGAAGAAAGATTTATAAAAAAGAAGTCGTTCTGAATTTATGAGGGTTAGTCCCAAATTATAAGGCGGTATTATAAGATAGCTTGAAAATACACTATCTCTGCGCCTTTTTGGCTTAGAGATTATTTTTTTGAAAGGAAATAACTGATATGGATACAAGAATTGCATTAATTGGAATCATAGTAGAAGATACTGATGATATAGAAATGTTAAATAGTATTTTACATGAATATGGACAATATATTATTGGAAGAATGGGAATACCTTATAGACAAAAAAATGTTAATGTAATAAGTGTAGTTATTGACGCAAGCAATGATGTCATAAGTTCATTATCAGGAAAATTAGGTATGATTAAAGGTATAACTGTAAAAACAGTGTATTCAAAGACAGGAAAATAAGCTTGTCCATAAATTTCATTAATATTAAAAACTATAAGCTAATAAATGGATTCAATAAGAAAATTTATCTTATAAACACCTTTAGAGACAACCATAGGCAAAAAATAAAAATTAAATTAAAGAAGGAAGAGATAAATATATGTATAATGTGAAATCAAAAATAGCAACAGAATTTATTGATGACAAGGAAATTTTAGAAACTCTTGAATATGCTAAGGCAAATAAGAATAATAGAGAGTTAATAAATGAAATTTTAGAAAAGGCTAAGGATTATAAGGGACTTTCACATAGAGATGCAGCAGTTTTACTGGAATGTGAATTAGAAGATGAAAATGAAAAGATGTATTCACTTGCACAAGAAATTAAGCAAAAATTTTATGGAAATAGAATAGTTATGTTTGCACCATTATATCTTTCTAACTATTGTGTAAATGGCTGTACTTATTGTCCATATCACCATAAAAATAAACATATAGCAAGAAAAAAACTTACGCAAGAAGAAATTAAGAAAGAAGTAATTGCACTTCAAGATCTTGGGCATAAGAGACTTGCACTAGAAACTGGAGAAGATCCAATAAATTCACCAATTGAATATGTTCTTGAAAGTATTAAAACAATTTACAGCATAAAACATAAAAATGGTGAAATTAGAAGAGTTAATGTTAATATTGCAGCTACAACAGTAGAAAATTATACAAAGTTAAAAGACGCAGGAATTGGAACATATATCTTATTCCAAGAAACTTATAATAAAAAGATATATGAAGAACTTCATCCAACAGGACCAAAGCATGACTATGCTTATCATACAGAAGCAATGGACAGAGCAATGGAAGGTGGAATTGATGATGTTGGAATGGGCGTATTATTTGGTTTAAACATGTATAGATATGATTTTGTTGGATTACTTATGCATGCAGAACATTTAGAAGCAGCTAAGGGTGTTGGGCCACATACAATAAGTGTGCCTAGAATAAGATCTGCTGATGATATAGATCCAGAAGAATTTACTAATGGAATTTCAGATGATATATTTGCTAAAATAGTTGCGGTACTTAGAATTTCAGTACCATATACTGGTATTCTTATATCGACTCGAGAATCGAAAAAATCAAGAGAAAGAGCACTACATCTTGGAGCTTCTCAAATAAGTGGAGAATCATCTACAAGTGTTGGCGGATACGCTGAAAAAGAAAAAGAAGAAGATAATTCAGCTCAATTTGATATAAGTGATGATAGAACTTTAGATGAAATAGTAAATTGGTTGCTTGAATTGGGATATATTCCAAGCTTCTGCACTGCTTGTTATAGAGAAGGAAGGACCGGGGATAGATTTATGAGCCTTGTTAAATCAGGACAAATAGCAAATTGTTGTCAGCCAAATTCTCTTATGACATTAAAAGAGTATTTGGAAGATTATGCTTCTGAGGATACAAGAACAAAAGGTGAAGAAGTAATTAAAAATGAAATTCCCAAAATTCCAAATGAAAAAGTTAAAAAAATTGTATTAGAAAACCTTGAAGGGCTAAATGAAGGAAAACGTGATTTTAGGTTCTAAATTTAAATAATAATTAAGCTCGAAGTTCTCATATACTTAAAGTACCTATAGTAATACTCGAGATAATTATGATTTATATAAAATAATATGCTGAATAGACTTATTTTGACGCAATTAAATAGTTAAAATAAGTCTATTTATTTATAAAAAAATTTATACCATTTCAATTTTTCCTTCAAGTTTTGCATACATTTTATCTTGCTGTTTAGTAGTAAATTGAAAATAGATTTCTGTATTAGAAACAGATTTATGACCTAGCCACCATTGAAGTTCCTTAATATCCATATCACATTCGGCAAGATGAACTGCGGTAGTATGTTTTAGTGCATGAAAATGATGTTTTGATTTATCTTCAATATTCGCAATAGCACAATATTTCTTAGTGAGATAATCTAAGGTTTGACGTGATATTGGGCTATTTTTTTGACTCCTAAAAATAATTTCAGATTCTGATTTTATATTATTTTCATTTATATATTTATCCAAAACAGATTTTGTTTTTGGATCAAGTCGTAAAGTATTGTTATTACTTCCTTTAAGACGTTGGCAATAGAGCTCTCCTTTTGAAATATTATAATTTTGCAATTTTAGTAATGATATTTCTGAAGCTCTAAGACCGCATCTATAAGCTAATCTAAATATTGCTAAATCTCGTGTTGAATGTAAATTACCAGAGCTTTCTATTGAATTAAATAATGATGAAGCTTCTTTTTGTGTAAGATATTTAATTTTAGTGTCAGTATTTGTCCTCATGTATATTCCCCTTTTGTAAAATAATACGACATAATAAATATTTTGTCCAATTTTATTATACTATAGATTGAAAGATATGTAAATATTGTATAAAAAGGTTGAAATTATATACATATTTGGGAATTAAGTCGCACAAAAAGAGTTAATATACGAAAGTAATTCATAATTATGGATAATAAATTGGGTTATCTATCAATTTAATTGGACAAAATATTTATTATGTTCCAATTAATATTATAAATATTTTAGTAGAAAAGTCAAAAAAAAGGTTCATTATTACATAAGGTGAATTGGCATATTATCAAGATAAATAAGTAAATATGAGATGATAATCTTTAGAATTAGATAGGGAGTGAAGTGTTAAGTTATAATGAATAAAATGAAATTTAATAAACAATATAAATGTAAACTAAAAGAAGAAAATATTAATGAAAGTAATATGGCTAAAAATAAATATATAAAACAAAAAAGAAAAATTGAAGAACTCATAGAATCAATTGCTAAGTATGATGTTCTTACAGGGCTTACTAATAGTGTTTATTTTTTTGAAAAACTTAATGATAAATTAGAAAAAACTAAACTTGATAATAAAAAAGGTGCAGTTATTTATATAGATATTGATAATTATAAGGCTATTAATGATAATTGGGGTTATTGTTTAGGGGATCAGATTTTACAATTGTTTGCTAGAGTAATAAATAATTGTATTGGAAAGTATGCAGAATTAACAAGATTAAATGGTGATGAATTTGTAATTTTAGTTGATGAATTTGACAACATAATCGAAGTAGAAAAAATATGCAATAATATTTATGAAAATTTAAAAAAACCTTTTAAATTAGCACAGGATAAAATATATATCACCGTAAGTATGGGAATATCAATATTCCCAGATAATAGCATCGATGCTGAAGAATTATTAAGATTTTGTGATTTTGCAATGTATAAATCTAAACATGATGGAAAAGGTACATATACTATTTTTAATAATAAATCGCTAGATGTATATTACAGGGAAGTATTAATAAAGAGTGAATTAAAAAATGCTATTAACAAGAGGGAATTAGATATTTTTTATCAGCCACAAATTAATGCATTAAACAATAAAATTATAGGAATGGAAGCACTTATAAGGTGGAATAATGATAAACTTGGGAGTGTTTCACCAACAGAGTTTATTCCTATTGCAGAGAATACTGGGGATATAGTAAATATTGGTGAGTGGATTGTAGATAAAGTATTAAAACAAACATCTATCTGGAAAAAAAAGAACTATAAATTTAATACTATTTCTTTAAATATATCTCCAATTCAGATGAAAAAAATAGATTTTAAAAATAAATTATTGAATTCTTGCGCTAAATATAAAATTCCACCTCATCTTTTAGAAATAGAAATAACAGAAGGAACTTTAATAGACGTTTGTGAAGAAAAAATAGAATTATTAAATGAACTTATAGATAGTGGAATTAATATTGCAATAGATGATTTTGGAACTGGATATTCTTCTTTAAGCTATTTAATTAATATTCCAATTAATACACTAAAAATAGATAAAACATTTATAGATAATATTGAAAATTATAAAAATAAGGTTTTAATTAAGAGCATTGTTGATTTATCAAAAGATTTGAAATATAAGATAATTACTGAAGGTGTTGAAACAAAAAAGCAAAAAAATATACTTACTGATTTAGGATGCAATATAATTCAGGGATTCTATTTTAGTAAACCGCTAGCAAAAGATAAAATGGAAAATTTATTAAAAAGTAATAGTAAATAAAAGTGCAGTGGAAGTGTATGGGATAAATTTACTAAGTAGATAATTTAAATATAAGTGAGTTGCTATAGCAACTCACTTATATTTCTGTAAGGAACATTTGAAATGAGTTGAGATATTTAACACAAAGATGTAATTGGAAATTTATGTATAAATTTATATAAAATAATAAATTTTTATTCGATTAACTTAAGAAATTCGATAAAAGTGTGAAGAATTTTGTATGGAGAGTGAATCATAAAGTATATATAATTAGGAATGTAAACGAAGTACAAAAAAAACTTCGTAATCAACTTTTAAATTATAACATACAAGAATATGGAGGGGTAAAGATGAAAAGGTTTAAAAAATTATTACCAATTGTTATGGCTACAGTTATGATTGCTGCTACTATGGGTGGATGTGCATCAGCAAATAAGGGAAGCGATACAAAGTCAGGGGATACAAAAAGTGATAAATCTTCAGTATTAATTGGTTCTGCTATATATAAGTTTGATGATACTTTCATGACAGGTGTTCGTACAGCTATGGAAGCACAAGCTAAAGAAAAAGGTTCAAAGATTGAATTAGTGGATTCACAAAATAAACAACCTACACAAAATGAGCAAATTGATACTTTCCTTACTAAAGGTGTAAACGTATTAGCAGTAAATCCAGTTGATAGAACAGCTGCAGGTCCATTAATAGAAAAAGCAAAAGCAAAGAAACTTCCAATTGTATTTTTAAATCGTGAACCAGAAAAAACTGATATGGCTAATTATGATAAGGTTTATTATGTAGGAGCTAAGGCAGAACAATCAGGAACTCAATCAGGTGAACTTTTAGTTGATTACTTTAAGGCACACAAAGAAGCTGATAAGAATGGTGATGGAGTAATACAATATGTAATGCTTCAAGGAGAACCAGGACATCAAGATGCAACACTTCGTACAGAATTTTCTATAAAAGCTATTGAAGCTGGTGGATTTAAAACACAAAAACTTGCAGCAGATACAGCAATGTGGGATAAAGCAAAAGCAACTGACCTTATGAAAGCATTTATAACAGGTCAAGGTCTTGGTAAAATAGAAGCAGTTCTTTGTAATAATGATGATATGGCACTAGGTGCAGTAGAAGCATTAAAAGCAGAAGGATATAACAAAGGCGATGCAACTAAATACATTCCAGTAGTTGGAGTTGATGCAACAGCACCAGCATTACAAGCTATGAAAGAAGGATCTCTACTTGGAACAGTTTTAAATGATGCAGCTAACCAAGGTAAAGCTACAGTTAATATTGCTATAGCAGCAGCTCAAGGTAAAGAAATTAATAAAGAAAACATTGGTTACGATGTAACAGATGGAAAATATGTATGGATCAATTACGTAAAGGTTACTCAAGAAAATTATAAAGAATATATTAAATAGTATATAAAAAATTACACAGGGATGTGAAGGTGAAAATTCCATCCCTGAATTATTATTTGAAAAGGAGGATGATTGTATGGGTGAATATGTACTGGAGATGAATAATATAACAAAGGTATTTCCAGGCGTAAAAGCATTAGATGGTGTAACATTGAAAGTCCGTAAGGGAAGTGTTCATGCACTAATGGGCGAAAATGGTGCAGGAAAATCAACCTTAATGAAATGTCTTTTTGGTATTTATCATGAAGATGGTGGAGAAATTATATTAGATGGAAATAAGATGGAGATAAATACTTCAAAGCAAGCATTAGATTTAGGTGTGTCAATGATACATCAAGAATTGCACCCAATTCGTTTCCGTCCAGTTATGGAAAACATTTGGTTAGGTAGATTTCCTATGAAGGGAATTGCTGTTGATAAGAAAGCTATGATTAAAAAAACAAAGGAATTATTTGAAGAAATTGAATTAAATATAAATCCAGAAGTAATAGCTGGAACACTTTCACCATCTAGTCTTCAATTAGTTGAAATAGCAAAAGCTGTTAGTTATAATTCGAAGATTATTATTATGGATGAACCAACTTCATCATTAACAGAAAATGAAACAAAGCACTTATTTAAGATAATAAGACAATTACAAGATAAGGGATGTGCAATTATATACATATCTCATAAGATGGAAGAAATCCTTAAAATATCAGATGAAGTAACAATTATGAGAGATGGTCAGTATGTAGGGACTTGGCCAGCCAAAGAACTTACAACAGACTTAATTATAAATCGTATGGTTGGTCGTGATATGACCAATAGATTTCCACCAAGAGAATATACACCAAGCAAGGATGTAGTATTAAAGGTGAAAAGTCTTTGTTCTCCACTTCCAAAGTCATTTCAACATGTAAATTTTGAACTATACAAGGGAGAAATATTAGGGATTGGTGGACTTGTTGGTGCACAACGTACAGAATTAGTAGAAGCCTTATTTGGACTTCGTGATATACAATCTGGAATTATAGAAAAAGATGGAAAAGAAATTAAAATCAAAACTCCAAGAGATGCAAAAGATAATGGTTTTGCACTTTTAACTGAAGAAAGACGTGCTAGTGGAATATTTGGTATTCTTTCAGTGTTAGATAACACAGTAATTGCAAGCCAAAAAGATTATGCTAAATTTGGTGTGCTACAAGATAGCAGTAGATATAAAATTGCTAAAAAATCAAATGAAGAATTAAAAACTAAAACACCAAGCATGGAACAATTGATTAAGAACCTTTCTGGAGGAAATCAACAAAAAGTTTTAATAGCTAGATGGCTGCTTACAAATCCAGATATTCTTATATTAGACGAGCCTACAAGAGGAATTGATGTTGGAGCTAAGTATGAAATTTATTCCATCATGCATGAACTAGTTAAAAAAGGTAAGTCAATCATTATGATTTCTTCTGAAATGCCAGAATTACTTGGAATGTCAGATAGAGTTATGGTTATGTGTGAAGGTAAAGTTACTGGAATTTTAGATCAAAGTGAAGCAGATTCAGTGAAAGTTATGAGTCTTGCTACAGAATTTATGAAATAAAACATATCTCCTTTATAAATATATTTAGTAACAAATGATTTTTAATAGGAGAAAGAAAGTGAGGTATTATAATATGAATGAAGAAAAGATAATTTCACGAAAAGACTTTGGAAAAATATTTTTAGGTATTGGCGTTCTTTTCGTGGTTTTAGGAATTGTTTTTAGATTTATTTTAGACGCGGAAGTTATTTATGATTTACCATTATACGTAGCTGGAGTTGGTATAGCACTACTTATTTATGGAGTAAAACATTTTTTAGATAAGAAAAATGAAGATGTGGATGTTGTTTTTTCAGCAAAAAATGCAAAGCTTTTTTTAACAAATAATGCGATTATTATAGCGATGCTATCATTAATTGTAGTTATTATGATAATTCAACCACGTTTTATGCAATATCAAGTAATGTTAGATATTTTAACACAGTCTTCAACTAAAATGATAGTTGCACTTGGTATTTGTTTTACATTACTTATTGCAGGTACAGATTTATCAGCAGGACGTATGGTTGGATTAGCAGCTGTAGTATCAACTTCAATGTTACAAAATCCTGATTATGCAAATAGGTTTTTCCCTAATATGCCGGAATTGGCAGTTATTATTCCTATATTAGTAGCAATTGTTGCATGTGCAATATTTGGTGTACTTAATGGATTCTTAGTTGCTAAATATGATATGCATCCATTTATTGCAACACTAGCATCTCAAGTTATAGTTTATGGTGTAACTTCGTTATACTTTGATTTACCTCCCAATAAATCACAACCTATTGGTGGTATTCGTCCTGATTTTATAGCTCTTGGTCAAACAAAAGTATTACAAATAGGAGATTTCCCTGGAATATCAATTTTAGTTCCAATCGCTATTTTATTTGTAATTTTAGTTTGGTTCATTTTAAACAAAACTATATTTGGTAAGAATGTATATGCAATTGGTGGTAACCGTGAAGCTGCTGTAGTTTCTGGGGTTAACGTATTTGCAACAGTTATGGGAATATTCATTTTTGCATCAATCTTATATGCTGTAGGTGGTGTACTTGAGGCAGCTAGAACAGCTGGTGCAACAAATCAATATGGTAATGGTTATGAATTTGATGCAATAGCAGCCTGCGTAGTAGGTGGTGTTTCACTTAATGGTGGTGTTGGTAAAGTAGGTGGAATTGTAAGTGGTGTATTAATATTTACAGTTATTCAATACGGATTACAATTCATAGCAGTTAGTCCTATGTGGCAACAAGTTATTAAGGGTGTTATAATTGCAGTTGCAGTTGCAATTGATATGGCAAAATACAGAAGAAAATAAGATCTTAATCATATGTTAAAATAAAAAATACAGGTAAATCCGTTTGTTATATAGCAATAGGATTTACCCGTATTTTTATTTGCTTTAGTAAAATAATTAAACTTGTCATACAAAATAAATGAAGGGAAAATCTTTTAAATATGATAAGAATTTCTCTGTATTTTTCTATGTTTTAAATAGCAACACAGTAATTTTGTGATAATTTTCATCACTTTAGCTACATTCTTATCGGCAAATTATACTCGTGCTAGTAATAACTCAATACTTAATGTATAATAAGTAGTATTATAAAATTAATATAAGTTTTAGATATGAGATGTATAGAACTTATAGATTTAAACAATTCATCTTTAGGAGGTACCTAATGAATTTATATAGAATTATGATTGTTGATGATGAAGAAGAAATAAGGCTTGGAATTATTAAGAAAATTGATTGGGAGTCTAATGGTTTTATAGTAGTTGGTGATGCGGAAAACGGTCAAGATGCATTGGAAAAAGCAGAAAAGCTTCAACCCGATGTTATAATGACAGATATTAAAATGCCATTTATGGACGGATTAGAATTAGGGAAAAGGCTTGCAGAGTCAATGCCATCTACAAAAATTATTGTATTTTCAGGTTGTGATGATTTTGAGTATGCTCATAAAGCAATTAAAATAAATGTTATTGAGTATGTCTTGAAACCGATTAACTCAGTTGAATTTATAGAAGTATTAAAGAGATTAAAAGAACAATTAGATAAAGAATATGATGAAAAGCGGAATTTACAAACCCTCTATAAACATTATGTAGAAAGTCTGCCTGTAATTAGAGAGCAATTTTTAGTTGGAGCAATTGAAGGAAGAATAAATGAAAATCAATGGGAGGAACAAGCAGAAAAATTAGATATAGATTTTAAAGCAGGTTATTTATCAGTAGCATTGATTCATGCAGATGGAACAGTAACTTCAGAAGAAAATATTCTTTCAATTCAAAAGGAATCAGCATTAGTATCTATTTCAATAAAAAAAATAGTAGATGAAAATATAGGAAAGTATTGCAATTTTATTAGTTTTCCATATTCTGATATGGTTGTAGTTATAGGAAATTTTGAAAAGAAGGAAGAGATATTATCATTTATTAAAGGAATTAATGAGGTATGTAAGATTTATGAACGTATTATGGGATTAACTATAACATCTGGTGTAGGGTATACTTGTGATAGTCCATTAAATATAAGGTTTTCCTACAGAAGTGCTCAAAGCGCTTTAGATTATAGCTTTATACTTGGAACGGGAAAAGCTATCTATATTGATGATGTTGAACCAGATCATTCTATTCAGCTTCAATTTGATGAGCAGGAAGAACGTACAATGTTAAATGCTATTAAAATTTCATCAGAAGAAGAAATTACAGAAACAATAGGTAAATTATTTAGGAAAATTGAAGATCTGCTTTTACCATTCAATAAATATAGAATTTATCTTATGGAAATTATGACTTCACTTTTGAAACTTGTGCAAACATATAATTTAGATATAGATGAAATTTTTGGGGAAAATTTTAATTGTTATAGTTACTTAGAAACATTTGATTCTATCCATGATGTAAAAGCTTGGTTTATAAGGAAATCTATTAAAGTAAATAGTTTTATAAAAAAAGAACGTATAAATTCTTCTATGTTGCTTGTCGAAAAAGCAAAGCAATACATAAAAGAAAATTATAGTGATTATGATATTTCAGTAGAAAAACTTTGTTCAGAATTACATGTAAGTCCAACATATTTTTCTACGCTTTTTAAGCGTGAAACAGAACTGAATTTTGTAAATTATTTAACTTCAATACGTTTAGAAGAAGCAGTAAAGCTTTTAAATACAACTGATGATAAAACATATATAATAGCAGACAAAGTCGGATATCCAGAAGCTAACTATTTTAGTTATGTATTTAAAAGAAAATTTGGAGTATCTCCATCAAAGTATAGAAAGAATTGAGCTGATATACTATGAAAGATTTAATGAAACTTAAAATACAAAAACTGATAAAACGATGTAGAGATACAAGTATACAGCATATAATATCAGTTTCATTTACTTTAATTTCAGTTATTGGAATGGTTATTGTAGGAGGCGCTTTATATTTCCGTTTCATAAATTCTACTGAATTTATGGTATCAGAAAATAATAAAGCTATGTTAGAACAAGTAAATTTAAATTTAGATAATTATTTGCGTAATATGATGAAGGTTTCTGATACTACCTACTATAGCGTTATTAAGAAAAAAGATCTAGCAACAGAAAATATAAATAAAGAAATGGATTTGCTATATGAAACAAATAAGGATTCACTTATCAGCATATCAGTTTTTTCAGATAGAGGCGAAGTTATATCAGCATCTCCAGTTGGGCAATTAAAAAGTTCAGTTAATCCAAGAGAAAGTGAATGGTTTTCCAAAGCGTTAGTTAGAAAAGAAAATCTTCATTTCTCAACTCCACATGTTCAAAATTTATTTGTAGATCCAAGTTATAAATATAAATGGGTAGTATCATTAAGCCGTGCAGTGGAGCTTACTAATAATAAAAGAATAACGTCTGGAGTATTATTAGTGGATATAAATTTTAGTGGAATAGAGCAAATTTGTAAAAGCATAAATGTTGGAAAATCAGGTTATGTTTATTTGGTTGATAGAGAAGGCGAAATCATATATCATCCAAGGCAACAATTAATTTATTCGAATTTAATAGAAGAAAATAATAAGGAACAAGCGACTTATGAAGATGGAAATCATATGGAGACATTTCAAGATGAAAAAAGATTAGTTACAGTTAAAACAGTTGGTTATACAGGGTGGAAGATTGTTGGAATTACTCCAATATCAGATATTACCTCTGATTATCAACAAATTAGTCTTTTTGCAGTGTTTATTATGTTTTTTGCAGTTTTTATTCTTGTATTTCTTAATATGTTTGTTTCTTCACGGATAGCTAATCCAATAAAGGCATTAGAAAAAAGTGTAAAGAAACTTGAAAACGGTGTAAAAGACGTTGATATTTCAATTAGTGGATCATATGAAATTCAACATTTAGGAAAAGCAATTCGTTCTATGGTTAATCAAATGCATACACTTATGGATAATATAATGATTGAGCAGGAATCAAAGAGAAAAAGTGAACTTGATGCTCTTCAAGCACAAATTAATCCACATTTCTTATATAATACTCTGGATTCCATTATATGGATGATCGAAAATGAAAATTATGATGGAGCTATTATTATGGTAACAGCACTCGCAAGACTTTTTAGAATTAGTTTAAGTAAAGGGAAAAATATAATAACTGTAAGAGATGAAATTGAGCATGCACGTAATTATTTAACTATTCAAAATATACGTTATAAAAATAAATTTACATATGACATTGAAGTGGACGAAAGAACTCTTAATTTAGCGAGTATTAAGCTAATTATTCAACCTTTAATTGAAAACGCTATTTATCATGGTATGGAATTTATGGGCGGCGATGGTGAAATTTTAGTTAAAACTTATATAAAAGAAGAAGATTTATATATTGATGTTGTAGATAATGGACTTGGCATGTTACAAGAAGTTGCAGATACTCTTTTAACAAATGAAACCAAAATTGAAAAAAAGAGTTCAGGTATAGGTTTAAAAAATGTTCATGAAAGAATACAATTATATTTTGGAAAAGATTATGGTCTAAAAATTTATAGTGAACCTGATGAAGGAACAACGATTAGTATTCATATGCCATGTGTGGATTCTTATGAGATGAAAAAAAGGAGGAAATAAGATAGTGAGGAGAAAAAGAAAACAAATAGTTGTAATTCTGCTATTACTGGTAGTACTATCTTTTCTACTTCTTTTAAGTGATACATTAGGCAATAAAAAGGATAAGGGAATATATAATATTTCAATTATTACGACAGGAAAAAATAGTGAAAGTTTAATGATTATGAAGCAAGGCATAGATCAAGCAGCTTCAGAAATGAATGTAAATATAAGTTTTGTTACGTTATCAGAAGATAATAATTATATTGAACAGACGGAATTAATTACCCGGGAAATTAAAAATAGAGCAGATGCTATTATTATATCTCCTGTAGATTATGAGAAAATGGCGGAACCTATAGAAAATGCAATGAAAAATATACCTGTTATATTAATTGAATCAACAGTTAAATCAGAGAGGGTATTACCAAGTATTTCATGTGATAATTATAAGCTTGGGATAAGTTTGGCTGAAGAAATGGTGAGCAATGGTAAAGATAAATCTAATATTGCAATTGTAAAGAATAATTTAGAATGCAGCAGCGTAAAGGAACGGTATGATGGTTTTATGAGTGTTATGAATAATACACAAAATAATTGCACATTTTGGCAGATTTCAGGCAATAAGCAAGATGTTTATCATAATGAAGCAAAAAAATTACTAGAGGGAAATAATGTTGATGTAATAGTAACTTTTGATTCAGATATGTTAGAAGGAGTTGCTCAAGTAAAAAGAGATTTAGGAAGTGTGAATAAAGAGAAATCATCTATTGAAATTTATGGAACAGGAAGTACCAGCAGAATAATTTCTTTCTTGGAGGATAAAGTAATAAATGCAACTGCTATTCAAAACGAATTTAATATTGGATATTTAGCAGTAAAAACAGCAAAATATAAAATCAATGGTAAAAATATTGATAATAGTACTATTTCGTCAACTGTTATTAATACAAAAAATATGTACTCAGAGGAAAATCAAAAATTATTGTTCCCATTTGTTAGATAAAAGCATTAAAAAAATACCAGTTCATTTTTTAGTTTACATTCGTTGTGGACTAATAGAATCACGTTAAGGGGTGAGGTTTAGTGAAAGTAGTTAAGAAACCACTAATATTGTTAATAATGGTTTCAATTTGTACTTCATTATCAGCATGTGCTGTTAATACTAAAAAGTATACTAGCGGTATTAAAGAGATCAAAGTAGGAATGACATTATACAAACAAGAGGATGTATTTGTTTCTTCAATTACTAAAAATATTGAAGAAATAGCAAAGGAAAAAGAAAGTGAAGGGAAATATAAAATAACTATTAATATTTTGGATGCAAAGGGAAATTTGAATAATCAAAATAATCAAGTAGATAAATTTATAGCACAGGATTATGACATTATATGCGTAAATTTAGTTGATCGTACTGCAGCATCAGTGATTATTGATAAAGCAAAGGCAACTAACAAACCTGTAATTTTCTTTAATAGAGAGCCTGTTGAAGAAGATATGGAACGTTGGAATAGATTATATTATGTTGGTGCAGAAGCAGAGCAATCAGGAAAAATGCAGGCTGATATTATTATAAACGATTATAAAAAAGATAAGAAGAAAGTAGATAAAAATGGAGATGGAAAGATTCAATATGTGATGCTAGAAGGAGAGCAGGGACATCAAGATACTTCAATAAGAACAGAATATTGTATTAAAACTATAGCTGAAAATGGAATTGAATTAGAAAAATTAGCTGACGATACTGCAAATTGGGAGGGGGCTCAAGCAACTACAAAAATGACTAATTGGATTAAGACTTTTGGAGATAAAATTGAAGTGGTATTTAGCAATAACGATGATATGGCACTTGGCGCAGTTCGAGCTTTAGACAATTTAAATATAACTGAAAATAGGCCTTTAATTGTGGGGGTTGATGGATTACCAGATGCTTTATCTGCAGTGAAAAATGGTTCTATGGAAGGAACTGTTATAAATGATTCTAAAGCACAGGCAAGTTCAATTTTTAATATTGCATATGAATTAACTATTAACGGAAATGTAAATTCAATTAAGGGATTAGAAAAGGGGAAATATATAAGAACTTCTCATGCAAGGGTTACAAATGATAATATAGATTTATTTTTAGAAAATAAATAATATATATGTTTCAACAAATAAATTGGAAACGATTAATTAATAGATATGGTTTTTAATGTAGGAAAATAATTAGAATTTATATAGTTTGTTTTAAATCAAATCAATACATAAAAAAACAAGTCAAAGATGTGATTTTTGTTTTTAGATAATAAAGTATAGTTAACTTAGATTATTTTAAGGAAATATACTGATAATACTAAAAATACACATTATATTGGCTTGTTTTTTTGCCTGATTGCTAATAAATTTTTATATTCATTTTAAATTTATTAGTATCTGTTAGTATAAACCATTAGATTAAAAGCATAATAAAATTATAAAACTTTTTAAGTCAAAATATCTATTATTAATGAAAACATCTTTGAGAGGAATAAATGTAAATCTGAGGTTTAAAATAGGAGGCTTAAAATGAAGAATTTAAAAAGAATTATAACAATTATTATTTGCATAATTACTATAAGTTTAACAATATTGAGTTGTAATAAAAATACTATTTATACTAATCATCGTGTAGTTCCAATAGAGCCAATAAAAGTAAGTGTATTATTATATAGATTTGATGATGCTTATATTTCTTTGGTTCGCCAAAACTTAGAAGAAATTCAAACTCAAAATGCAGGTAAGGTTGAATTTACTTTTTATGATGGAAAGAATGATCAATCGGTGCAAAATGAATCGCTTGATAAAATATTAGAAGAAAAAGCAGCAGATTTGATATTGCTAAATTTAGTTGATACAAAAAGTACTAAAGACGCAATTGAAAAAATTAAGGAGAATAATCTTCCAGTAATTTTATTTAATAGAGAACCTGTTGATATAAAAGCTATAAGATCTTATAATAAAGCTTATTTTATAGGAACAAATGCGGCAGAAGCTGGAACAATGCAGGGAAATATTCTTGCTAATGACTGGAAGAAGAATAAAGAAGTTATAGATAGAAATAAAGATGATATAATGCAATATGTTATGCTAATGGGTGAAAGCGATAATTTAGAAGCAATTGCAAGAACAAAATATTCAGTTTTGACAATTAATAATGCTGGAATAAGAACACAAGAACTTGCATTAAAAGTTTCTAACTGGAATCAAGAAGATGGAAAAAATACTACTAGAGCACTGCTTTCACAATTGGGAAATAAAATTGAAGTAATAATTTCTAACAATGATTCTATGGCAATTGGTGCAATTGAAGCTCTGCAAGAGCAAGGTTATAATAATGGTGATAAGAGAAAAATAATACCTGTTGTTGGCGTTGATGCAATACCAGAAGCACAAAAATTAATTAAAGAAGGTGTTATGACAGGTTCTGTTATTCAGGATCCTTATGATATGGCAAAGGCGCTTTATTCTGTGGGAATGAATTTAGTTTATAATAGAAATCCACTTGAGGGTACTGATTATAAATTTGATGAAACAGGAGTTGCAATACGTATTCCTTATAGAGAATATTTAGTGAATAGTTAAAAGATGACTAAAGACAGTTATAGTAAAAATTCTAAAAATATATTTACGAAAATAAGAAAGGGTTAAAGGAATATGTTAAAAAAAGTATTAAAGTTTATTGGACTTTTTTTTATTCTGATCACAATAATATTAAGCTATAATCAAAATTTAGCAGAGGCTGATATGAGGATTAGCGAAGGAAAAATTATTAAGGTAGGAGTATTATTATATAGATTTGATGATGCTTATATTTCTCTAGTGCGTCAAAGTTTAGAAAAGATTCAAAAAGAAAATGAAGGTAAGGTTGAATTTACTTTTTATGATGGAAAGAATGATCAATCAGTTCAAAATGAAACTGTTGATGCATTACTTGAAAAAAATAATGTAGATCTTTTATTAATAAATTTAATAGAAACTAATAGTACACAAGATGTAATAAATAAAATTAAAGAGCATAATATTCCTGGAATTTTGTTTAACAGGGAACCCGTTTCTATAGAAGCTATTAAATCTTATAACAAATCTTGCTATATAGGAACAGAAGCAGCAGAAGCCGGTGTACTTCAGGGAAAAGTTATTACGAATGCTTGGAATAGCAACAAGTCTTCTATAGATAAAAATAATGATGGAATATTACAATATATTATGTTAATGGGTGAAAGTGATAATCTTGAAGCTATTACAAGGACAAAATATTCTATATTATCAATTAATAATTCAGCAATAAAAACACAAGAACTTGCATTAAAGGTTTGTAACTGGAATAAGGAGGAAGCTAAGAATGCTACAAAAGCACTACTTTCACAACTTGGAAATAAAGTCGAAGCAATAATTGCTAATAATGATTCTATGGCAATAGGTGCAATTGAAGCATTGCAAGAATATGGTTATAATAAAGGCAATAAAACTCAAACAATAACAGTAGTTGGAGTGGATGCAATACCGGAAGCTCAAAAATTAATAAAGGAAGGGATTATGACAGGTTCTGTACTTCAAGATTCTTATGCTTTAGCTAAAGCACTTTATAAAGTTGGAGATAATTTAGTTTATAATAGAAATCCTCTTTATGATACGCAATATAAATTTGATGATACAGGAGTTTCCATCCGTCTTCCGTATGAAGAGTATATACCTAAATAGTTATTTTTAGTTAAATGCAAAATAATTAACTTTACAATATCATAAAGTTAAATTAGTATATAAGTTAATAAAAAATATATATTAAAATTTAATTTTTAATAAAAAAAGATTTTTATTCTTTTGAGATTATTTTTTTGAATAATTAATAAATTAAGGATGTGGGGCTAAAATGAGTAAATTAGAACAAATAATTGCGTATAACAAAAGCTTTATAAATAATAAAGAATATGAAGAATACGTAACAACTAAAATACCAAAAAAGAAAATGGTAATATTGTCATGTATGGATACTAGATTAACAGAATTATTACCAAAAGCAATGAACGTAAAAAATGGGGATGCTAAAATAATAAAAGATGCAGGTGCAATGGTTATTCATCCATTTGGCGGGGTAATGAGAAGTATATTAGTTGCAGTATATGAATTTGGGGCAGAAGATGTTTTTGTAGTAGGACATCATGGTTGTGGTATGAGTAATTTAGATACAAAAAGTCTTGTTAATAAAATGATAGATAGTGGGATAAAGGAAGAAACTTTATCAACACTGGAAAAAGCGGGGATCAATGTTGAAAGATGGCTTCATGGATTTGAATCTGTAGAGGAATCTATAAGAGAAAGTGTAAAGATGATAAAAGAACATCCTTTATTTCCTCAGGATATAAAAGTTCATGGTCTTATTATGAGCCCAGAAACGGGAGAAGTGGAAATAATAGTAAATGGAGATATCAAATAGACAATTATAAATAAATTGTATACTCAAAGGAACTGTATTTAATAATGACAAAAAAACATTATTAAATACAGTTCCTTTATTTTTGGATTATTTTGATATGAGGTTATTAGAAAGTGTGTACAATTTTAATATTAAAATAACAGATTAAATTTAGATTTCATAAAATAATTTATATAATCAATTAAAGCTTGAAGTTTCTAGTATATGTTTCCAATATCTTTTTGGCATCATTCTAGATTGTAATTTTAGGTTTCTTCGTTCTTCAATAGTAGTAGATTTAAAATAGGTCTTCCAAAGGTCAGAATATTCATCAGTATGAGACTTGAGTTTTTTATAAGTTTCCTTATCCATATTAATAATCTCATATGAAAGTCCATTATATATTAAAGCTTTTTCTCTAGAAATATCATGAATAATAAAATATTCTTTAGAAAATCTATCTTTAAAATGGTCACCAAGAAGTTCTAAAATATCATTATCAGGTTCAATAGAGGAATATAAAAATTTTTCATCAATGTAATTAAATCTAATAAAACCATTAAACCTATGACATTCAGATGAAACTCTTTTATTAATATCATCAACAAGTCTTACTTCATTTATATTCAAAAAATTATGAACATCATGCCCAAGCTTAAAAGCTATCTTCAAATATTTAAATATGACCATAGCTTTATCTTTATCATTACTTAAAAAAACCAAATAGATTTTTTTTAATGCAAAAAAATCTATTTTATTTATAATAGCATTTTTAACTTTTTTAAACTTAGCATTTTCAGTAGTAACTTCAAGAATTTTTCCAAGTAAAAGTGGCGTATTAGTGTCATTAATTCCACAAATAGAGGCGGGAGGTTCTTTGGAATAAAAACCATCATATATGGCAGTTAATAATCCTTCAAAAGTATTATCATATATAAATAATTTCATAATTAGATCAATCCTTTCTTGATAAGTAGAGAACCAAAAGTGATGCTCCAAAAGTGAGAATCAAAATTTTACATTTTGTTCTTCGAACTTTCCCCTTGTGGGTATTTTATATTTGGATAGCAGAACTTTCTCCTTGGAGCTTGTATATTTGGGTTCTCGAACTTTCACACAGTGCAATCTATGATTTTGTGTGAATCACTTAAGCAGACATCTCAAAAGTGAGAATCGAAATTTTATATTTCGTTCTTCGAACTTTCCCTGTGGGTATCTATGATTTGATAATGGTCGCTTACTCTGTGAGTACTCAACGAGCTTATATGAGTCGAGTTTCTTTATGAAAGTATTTCTTAAGAATTAAAACTCTCCATGTATAGAAGTAAATCTATCATTTAACCTTAATAGATTTGTTTCAGGCAGTATCAGATTTGAGAAACTTTCCTTTTTATTAGGATAAATGATACTTGGATAAGAAATATTTTCTTTAGGTAGTATAATACCAGATGCTGTAGTTTTTTCGTCTGTTGATGAGGCGTCAAAAAATGATATTTGATTAGGATTTATTCCTCTGTTTTTAGGGATGTTTTGCTCTAAAAGTTTATTTTTTATTTTACTATCATCAAACGAAACATCGCCATAATATTTGCCACCACAAGTAATAAAATACTTAGCCCTTTTTAGTACAACTCTTAGATTTTTCAAATCCTCATATGTTAAGTTATGAACACGTCTAGTTTTTAAAATCTTTTTAGCAGAAGTAACTCCAATTCCAGGTATACGCAATAACTTTTCATAAGAAGCTTTGTTAATTTCAACAGGAAAATCATTTAAATTTGATAATGCCCAATATGTTTTTGGATCAAAATTCAAATCAAAATTATCATCATCATTTTTTAAAAGTTCATTAGCTTTAAAACCATAATACCTAAGGAGCCAATCGGCTTGATAAAGTCTATGTTCACGAACCATAGGTGGATGTGTTATATCAGGAAGCAATTTATTGTCTTTAATAACAGGAACATAAGCAGAATAGTAAACTCGTTTAAGGCTAAATTTGTTATAAAGAGCTTCTGAAAGTTTAATTATTTTTCCATCACTTTCAGGAGTAGCACCAACAATCAATTGAGTACTTTGACCTCCAGGAACAAAGAGGGGAGTACTTTTTATGCTTTTTTTCATTTCATCATGATTAATTATAGAATTTTTAATAATTCCCATAGGTTTTAAAATATTATCTTTAGTTTTTTGAGGTGCTAAAAGTTTAAGACTGTTACTAGATGGAAGCTCTATATTAACACTCATTCTATCAACATAGGTGCCTGCTTCTTGAATTAATTTTTCATCAGCACCAGGGATTGCTTTAAGATGAATATATCCATTAAAATTTTTTTCTAAACGCAGCTTTTTTACGGTCTTAAGTAAAAGCTCCATAGTATTATTAGGATTTTTAACAATTGCAGAACTTAAAAAAAGCCCTTCAATGTAATTACGTCTATAAAAATTAATGGTAAGATCGCACACATCATCAGGAGTGAAGCTAACCCTTAAAAAGTCTCTAGAAGCACCATTTATGCAGTATTTACAATCAAAAACACAATCATTTGAAAATAATACTTTAAGGAGAGAAATGCAACGTCCATCAGGAGTAAAACTATGACAAATACCAGCTTCAGATGCATTACCTATTCCGCTATTAGAGTTCTTTCTCTTTGATCCAGAGGAAGAACAAGATACATCATACTTTGCAGCATTAGAGAGGATCTTTAATTTATCCATTAAATCCATTTTAATTACACTTCCTTATATACTAGAAATAGAACATATATTCGTAAATATAATTATACACGAATATACGTTCTGTTACAATGACTATTTATTATTATTGATTAGAAATATTACGGGAAATGCAATTATATGAGAAATAATAAAGTAGAGTTATACTCTGTATATATTGAAAGATTAAAGGTATAAATGTATAATTTAGACTATTGTGAAATAATATGCTTTTAATGTAAAAGGTTATATTTAGAAGCGTTATTCTCTACAAAATAAAATATGAAATACGTATAATTATATGCGAGGGAGTAAATTAAATGAAAAAAATATCAAAATCTCTAGTAATGCTTTTAATAGCACAACTCATTTTAACATGTTGGTATGGAGTGAAGGATGTTCATGCTGCAACAAACTTAGCAGAAAAAAATAATGACAATTATTCTAATATTAATGCAGATGCTAAAGAGCAAGCAACTACACTTGTTAATAATTATGGTGCTACAAGTGTTCAATATGCAATGATGGATGATAATAATATTGTAGTATCAGGAAGTAGTGGAGTTTACAGCAAAAATAATAATAAAAAGATAACTGATGATACTATGTATGGTATTGGGTCAACATCTAAAATTTTTACAGCTACTGCTGTGATGAAACTAGTCGAGAGTGGAAAAGTTGATTTAGATAAACCTGTTGTAAATTATATTCAGGATTTTATTATGAAGGATAAGCGATATAAAGAAATTACAACTAGAATGTTACTTAATCATTCATCAGGACTTATGGGAACTGAAACTTCAAGGGCAGATTTATTTGATGATAATGACACTGCTAATCATGATAAGTTTTTAGCAAAACTAAAAACTCAAAGATTAAATGCTGAACCAGGTAAGTTTTCAGTATATTGTAATGACGGTTTTACACTTGCAGAAATTTTAGTTGAAAGGGTTAGTGGTAAGAGTTTCACAAAATTCATTCATGAAAATATAACTACACCATTAAAATTGAAGAATACAAAAACTCCACAAGATGATTTTGATAGAGCCAATCTTGCGAAAACTTACAATCAAATGGAGCCTACCTTAGAAACACCACCAGAAACAATGAACGCAATTGGTGCAGGTGGAATATATTCAACAGCTGAGGAAATGTGTAAATTTGGAAGTGTATTCACAAAAAAAAGCACCTTACTTTCTAAAAAGTCTGTAGATCAAATGTGTAATGAAGAATATAAAAACGGATTATGGTTAGATAATATAGATGATACAGAAAGCATTATAAATTATGGACTTGGCTTTGACGGAACAAATATATTTCCATTTAGTCAATATGGTATAAAAGCTATATCAAAAGGTGGAGATATAACAATGTATCATAGTATTATTGTTATATTGCCAGAATATAATATGATTGCAGCAGTAAATTCATCAGGAGGAAGTAGTGTAACTAATGAAATTTTAGCTTGTAATATATTACTTGAATCTTTAAAGGAAAAAGGTATTATTAAAGAAATAAAAAGTAATAAATCATTTGAAGTAGCAACTCAGACGCCAATAAATGAAGATATAAAAAAATATGAGGGCTTATATGCAGCATCACAAATAGTTACTAATGTTAAAATAAATGATAGTGGTATAATGACAATATCATCACAAACACCAGCAACAGATGAGCGTAAATACATTCATACTGGAAATGGAGTGTTTTTTAATGATGAAGGTAGTGAAAAAATTACTTTTGAAGAGAAAGATAGTAAAATTTATTTGAGAAGTGATTCATATATAAATTTGGAGGGAATTGGACAAACAGCGGTAGCTGAATATATTGGTCAAAAAATAGAAAAAAATAAGCTGACAGCAGAAGTAACTAAAGCTTGGGAAGACCGGGAGGGTAAAAAATATTTTGATATTACAGATAAATATGATTCTATAGCCCTTCGCTATAATCCGACTTTTACCTGTAGTCCATTAGATAATGGTTATGAAATATCCAATAAAGTTATAGATAAAGACAAAGCTATTAGTGTTATTGAAATTCCAGTTATGTCTGGAAGAGACGTTTTTGATTATAATTTCTTTGCGGAAAATAATGTTGAATATCTGAAAGCTGCTGATAGTATATTGATTAGTGAAGATGGTTTGAAAGAGATATCAGAAGGTAATAGTTCTTGTACTATAAAAGATAAAGAAGATAATATATGGTATAAGATTAATGAGAAGTTAAATGGAAAGAAAATGACAGTAAAGTTGCCTAAAAATAGTGGCTTTGTAGTATACACAAAAGATGGAGTATGTACAAATCAAAGTGTATTAACTAAGACAAACACAGAAGTATTACCAGGTGGTGGGTATATCATGTTTGGTGGCAAAAAGGGTACAGAGTTTAAGATCACAATAAAGTAATATGTGATACAAAAATAAAGTCTATTATATGAATTTTATAATAAGGTTACTTAGAAATAAGTAGCCTTTATTATGTTAATAATATCTCAGTATCTTTGTTAGGAGTTGACTATGCATAAGCTAATAATTATATATTAAAGCCTTTTCTCTACAAATATCATGAATAATAAAATATTCCTTATAAATTCCTTATAATTATAATTTATCATTTTATTATAAGAGAGGATGAAAACAATGAATAATATTATTTTAGAAACAAAAAAATTATGCAAAACATTTAAAAAGCAGGAAGCGGTAAAGGATATTTCAATTAAGGTTCCAAGAAACTCAATTTATGGTCTTCTTGGACCAAATGGAGCAGGTAAATCAACTTTGTTAAAAATGATTACTGGTATGCTTAGAGAAAGTTCAGGAGAAATATTATTTGATGGACATAAATGGAGCAGAAAGGATCTAGGTGAGATTGGTTCTTTAATAGAAGCAGCTCCTTTATATGAAAACTTAACAGCAAAAGAAAATTTAAAGGTTCGTACTACAGTACTTGGACTTCCAAAGTCAAGAATTGAAGAAGTTTTACATATAGTAGAGCTTGAAGATACAGGTAAAAAGAGAGCAGGACAGTTTTCAATGGGAATGAAACAACGATTAGGTATTGCTATTGCTCTACTAAACAATCCAAAACTTTTGATTTTAGATGAACCAACTAATGGTCTTGATCCTTTTGGAATACAAGAGTTAAGAGAATTAATACGCTCTTTTCCGAAGAAAGATATTACTGTAATACTATCAAGTCATATGTTAAGTGAAGTATAGCAGATTGCAGATCATATTGGAATTATTTCAGGTGGAATTTTAGGTTACCAAGAGAAACTGCAAAAAGATCAAGACTTAGAAAAATTATTTATGGATATTGCTAAAAAATATAGAAGGGAGGTGTAAAGATGTTTAAATATTTTTTATCGGAAAATATAAAGATTAAGCATACTTTTGCAGAAAAATTATCATGGATAGCACCAAGCTTCGTAATTTTACTTTCAATTTCTCTTGCAGCAATATATTTTCAGGTTGATAGCTATAATTGGTGGTATGTTACGATGCTTCCAGGTACTGTTGCTTTAAGTTGTGCTCTTTTAAGTAAAATAGATGGAGGTATGAAAAATAGAGCTGTAATATCACTTCCAGTAGAGTTACAGAAAGTATGGGTAGCAAAAGTATTAGTAGGAATAAAAAAATTATTTATTTCTTGTATAATTATTTTTATAGCTGCACAGTTAAGTATTTTTATTGTGAATATAAATCCTATAAGTAAAATTCCAACATTAAATGGTTTAGCTGCTACATTAATATTAATTGTTACATATATGTGGCAAGTTCCTCTATGTTTGTTTTTGGGAAATAAAATAGGCTTGTTTCCAACTATAATTTTAAGTTTGGGAGTTAATGTTATTTGTGGAGTTATGGCTATAGAGGAATACTGGTGGATGATTCCATTTTCATATCCATGCAGGCTTATGTGCCCTATTTTGAAAGTTTTACCAAATGGCTTGTTAGCCGAACCAGGTAGTCAGACGTTTACTCCACAATTACTTGATACGTGGGTAATTCCCTTTGGTATTGGTGTATCTTTTATTTTATTTTTAATAGTGACCTATATAACAGCAAAATGGTTTGAGAGACAGGAGGCTATATAGTACGATGAAAATTTTAAATTTAATAAAAGCAGATTTCATGAAAATGAGGCGTACTTCATTTTACTGGATTCATATAATTATGCCTATTATAGGAATAATTATATTTTGTGGGTATTATTCTTCTTCAGTATGGGCGTTTGAAAGTAAGGTATTAGCATATTTAGAAGCGATATCTATAGTATTTCCATTTTCAATTGGAATTCTATGTTCAATGGTAGTGGAACAAGAGTTTATGGCAGGAAAATTTAAAGAAATATTATCAACAGAATGGGGAAAGAGAAAGAGTATTTTAAGCAAGATAATAATGCTGCTTTTAATGGGATTATTCTCACTTATTTTAGCTATAGGCGTTTTTTTAGTTGGATTTCAATTTATTTTAAAACAGAATGTATTGCCGTTTAGTTTTTTTGTTTATAGCACTTTGTTTATATTTGCAAGTCAGATTTTTCTTTATTTATTTCATTTATGGTTAAGCTTTTTTCTTGGAAAAGGAGCATCTATAGGCATGGGGATATTTGAAAGTTTATGTGCAGCTCTATTACTTACTGGTCTTGGAGATGGATTGTGGTATTTTGTACCTTGCGTGTAGGCAGGTAGATTTTGTGATTATTTTGTTGCAAATTGGGTTGATCCTATAGAAATGGCTAATAAAATATCAGAAGTTAACATAGGAGTTACAAGTAGTATTGCGATTACTATTCTCTTTGGAATTTTTTTAGCAATATGGAGTAATTTTTTTGAAGGCAGGGAAGAAAAATAAAAATAAGTTTTTAGATTAATATTGATTATATAAATTAATTATGTTTATTAATTTATATAATCAATATTTTAAATAGTAGGGAAGATAAGGTGTAATTAAAAAAGTGAGTTATAATATAAAGGGGAGTGATAGAAATGGCATATATGTTAGCAATAGATGATGAAGAAGGAATCTTAAGTATTATAAAAAGTGCATTAGAAAAAGAAGGTCATAATGTGAATACAGTTTCTAGTCCTTCAGGTATTTCTAAGGAGCAGTATTTAAAATATGATTTGATTCTCCTTGATGTTATGATGCCGGAAATAGATGGTTTTTCCCTATGTAAAGAAATACGAACTTTAGTTGATTGTCCAATTATTTTTATAACGGCAAAGATAATGGAGCATGATATTGTAATGGGATTAAGCTTAGGTGGAGATGACTATATAGCAAAGCCTTTTGGAATTAGTGAATTAAGAGCTAGAGTGGCAGCACATTTAAGGCGTGAGCATAGAGAAAAACAAAACGCTTTTTCTATCTCCGAGCTTAAATTTAATATGGTTGCAAAAGAAATATATTATAATGAAGAAGCAATTCCTTTTACAAAAAGTGAATACAGTATTTGTGAATATTTAGCTACTAATCATGGACAAGTATTTTCTAAGGAGAGAATATATGAAAATATATATGGTTTTGATGGAAATAGTGATATAGCAACTATTGTAGAACATATTAAGAATATTCGTAATAAGCTAAAAAATATAGGATTAAATCCAATAGAGACAGTTTGGGGGATCGGATATAAGTGGAAGGTGTAAAAATGCAAAAAAGCATTTCTAAGATTTTTGCAATGTATATAATAATTTTTTGCATAGTAGCAGCTATTATAGTAGTATTTGATTCAGTTTTATTTTTAGTTGCGGCAGATAGTGGATTTATTTTGCCAGCTAATTATTATGAACAACAGATTGAAAACCACAGAGATGATATAGCTAAAACAGAAGATGTTAGTATAATAATACCCAAGGAATGTGAGTATGCAGTTTATGATTTAGAAGGCAAGATGATGCAAGGAAACTTTTCAGAAGAAAAATCATTAAATATTTGGAAGCTTGTTCAAAACGGAGAAAGAATTAATGGGCATCGGTATTATAAAATTATACAGAGAAAAGGTGAAGTATGTGTTGTAGAGTATACTTTAGTAAGCAATTTTGCTAATCCTATTTTAAGAAGATATATTCCTAGTGCTGATTTGGGAGTTGTAATTATCTTTCTTATTTTATTTATTATTGAAATAATTGCTTTTTCTAAATTCTTTAGAAAGAGAATGTTAAAGGAAATGCAAATTTTAAAAGATACTACAAAAAATATACAAATGGAAAATTTAGATTTTGAAATGAAATATTCAAATGTAATAGAAATTAATGAGGTGCTTTCTGCCTTAGATAAAATGAAAACGGAATTATATGAATCACTTAATAAACAATGGAAAATGGAAGAAATGCGTAAAGAACAAATTGCCGCATTAGCACATGATATAAAAACTCCACTTACAATTATTAAAGGAAATTCAGAACTTTTAAATGAATTAGATTTAAAACCAGATCAAGCTGAATTTAATAAGCGTATTTTAATTGAAGTAAGCAGCATGGAATCCTACATCAAATCTTTAATAGAAATTATGAAATCAGAAAAAGAATCTACAATTGAAAAGAAAAAGATAGACTTAAAAACATTTGTAAAGGAAATTACTGAACAGGGAATTTCAATGAGCATAAATAAACAATTAAGATTTATAAGTGAAACTAATGAGATTCCAGAATTTGCACTTATTGATGAAGTGGAATTAAAAAGAGCTATAAATAATGTTATTTCTAATGCAATTGATTATTCGCCAGTAAATGGAGAAATAATATTTTATGTTGATTTTAATGATAAGTACATAACGTTTATAATTGAAGATTCAGGAAGAGGCTTTACCAAAGAAGAATTAAGTTCAGCAACAGAACAGTTTTTTCAAGGAGATAAAAGCAGAATTTCGAAAAGTCACTATGGTATGGGTTTATATATTGCAAAAAAGTTTATTGAAAGGCATAATGGAAGAATATACTTGAGCAATTCTGAAAAACTTAGTGGCGCTAAAGTGATTTTAGAATTGCCAAGTGCACTTTCTTAAAAGCAATAAATATTTGAAATTCAGGGGGCATTAAGATGATAAAAACAAAAAGGCTGTTGTTGGTTCCATTAAGTAAAGATAACTCCAAAGATTTAATTAAACTATGGGGTGACTATGATGTAATTAAATATACATATAGCACATTATCAAAAACACAGGATGAATGTAGTGAAAAATTAATAAATTGGCTTCCAAAACTTAAAGATGATTTAGGTCCTAATAAGTTTGCAATTTTATCAAAAGATAATTTTATTGGAATAGCAGGGTTTCCTGTAATAGATAATGATAATTTTAAGTGTGGCTTTTTTTATCAAATAGTCAAAGAACATTGGGGCAAAGGATATGCTTTTGAAGCTGCTGATGCATTACTTAATTATATTTTAGAAAAGCATCCAAATGGAACTATTATTGCAGATGCAGTAGTTGATAATCCTGCAAGTGTAAAAATATTAACAAAACTTGGATTTTCTAAAACCTTTGTAGAAGAAAAGGGTTTTGAAAATAATGGAATGGAACTAGATATAATTCATTTTAATTTATAATAAACAGGAGGATAAAAAAATGATACTTTCAGGAAAAGAAATCAAAAATAAACTAGGAAAAGAAATCAAAATAGAACCTTATAATGAGAAACAGCTTAATCCTAATAGTTATAATTTGAGATTACATAATGAACTATTAGTTTACGATGAAACAATTTTAGATATGAAAAAGGAAAACAAAGTAAAAAAGATAGTTATACCTGAAGAAGGTTTAGTTTTAGAACCTGGAAAGCTTTATCTTGGAAGAACTTTAGAATATACAGAGACAGATAAATATGTACCAATGCTAGAGGGGAGATCTTCAATTGGAAGATTAGGATTATTCATTCACGTTACTGCTGGATTTGGAGATGTAGGATTTAAAGGATATTGGACATTAGAAATATTTTGTGTTCAGCCAATAAGAATTTATTCTGATGTTGAATTATGCCAAATATATTATCATGCTGTTGAAGGTGATTATGAGATATATAATAGTGGAAAATATCAAAATAATGAAGGTGTTCAACCAAGTCTTTTATATAAAGATTTTGAGTAAAAATTAACTGAGTAATGACATGAAATAATATTTTTATTATTATAAGGAGAAACTATGAGTGAAATATTTTTTATAGGAGATACTCATTTTGGACATAGTCAAATTATTGATTATGAACAAAGACCTTTTACTAATGTGGAAGAGATGGATCAACAATTGATTCATAGGTGGAATTCAGTTGTAAAAGATAGTGATACTGTATTCATGATAGGGGATTTTTCTTTCTATGATAAGGAAAAAACTTTAGATATATGTAATAAATTAAATGGAATAAAGATATTAATTAAAGGCAATCATGATGATAATTCAGAAGAATATTATCGTGAGTGTGGATTTAATAAGGTGTATGAATATCCGGTAATATTAGAAGAATTTTGGATGATTTCTCATGAACCTTTGTATATAAATAAAAATATGCCTTATGCCAATATTTATGGGCATGTACATGCAAATGAAATGTATGTTGATTATTCGAAACACTCATTTTGTGCTTGTGTAGAGCGAATTAATTATACTCCTATTTCGTGAAAGGTGATAAAAGAGAAACTTTCTAGTCTTGAAAAATAGTCATTGTAAAATTAATAATACTAATTTTATCATATTTAAATATAGAATTTTTATATTTAAAAGGCAGTCTATAAAAGACTGCCTTTTTTGGTTTATATATATCAAGGAGTTAAGTAAACAGGAATTACGATTGTAATTTCTGTTACTTTATCTTTATAGGAGCGACTGTATCACGCTCAATTAAAGAATTTATTAGTATTATTCGTTTGCTATAAGAATTATCTAATTCTATTTTTTCTAACAGCAATGTTGCTGCATTAGTTCCAAGATGAGACATATTTTGATCTATTGTAGTTAATTTAGGTTCAACAAATTTACTTAAATCAATATTATCATATCCTATAATGGACATATCCTTTGGAACATCTAAATTTAACTTTTTGCACGCATTAAGAACACCTACAGCCATAAGATCATTACATGCAAAAACAGCAGTTGCAGAAGATTTTTTTAGTATATCAAGAAATATGTTAATAGTATTATCAACAGTTTCGGAACTATTTCCATTTCCTATGTTAATAATATTTTCAGTCTTAAAATTATTTAAGTCAGTCATCGTTTCTTTATATACTTTTTCTTTTACATCATAAGAATAACTACCTTTTCCTCTAACAAATAATATATCTTTATGGTTATTTTCTAAAAGATAATTTAAAGCCATACTTGCACCCATTGATTCATCATTGACAACTGATGAAATGTTAGCAGAAACCGAATGACCATTTACAAAGACAATAGGGGTTTGCTTTGAAATGCCATTATAAAATTTGGATTTAACATTATCCGTATTAGGATCAATAACTATTATTCCAGATACATTTCTAGAGAGTAAATTATTAACACATAGCTTTTCCTCTTCTGCATCATTGTTACTACAGGCTAAAACTAGAGATAAAGAATTAAGCTTTAAACTGCTTTCAATACCAGTTATAACTTCAGGGAAAAACATGTTATTAATACTAGGAACTACAACTCCTATAGTAGCTGACTTTTTTTGTGTAAGCTCACGGGCCTGCATATTAGGGATATAGTTAAGTTCCTCTATTACCTCTAGTACTCTCTGTTTTGTTTCAGCTTTTACAGGGTAATTTCCGTTCATTACCCTTGAAACTGTTGCAACTGATACATTTGCTTTTTTAGCCACATCTACTATGGTTAATTTCATAATTACTCCACCTTATAATGTATTTATATATTTATTAAAGGCTGCGAGGCCTGCTTCATCTCTCTTGAAAACACCAGCATGACATAATACTTCTAGGAATTTAAGTCCAACTTCCTCTTGTAATATATTATAAGCATTTTCGTCAGATATATTTGAATATTTTCCTAAAAGATATTTATACCAATCAGCATGTACTGCTACCGTTTCATTATCAGAAACATCAGGTACTTTATTAATTAAACAATCTTTTAAGATATTTAATTCTTCTTTTAATCTAGCAGGAAGAACCGCAAGTCCCATAACTTCAATAAGTCCTATATTTTCCTTCTTTATATGATGCACTTCATTATGAGGATGGAAAATACCAAGAGGATGTTCACTGCTAGTTCTGTTGTTTCTAAGTACCAAATCAAGCTCATATTTACCATTTTTCTTTCTAGCAATAGGAGTGATAGTATTATGTGGTTCATCACCTGAATGACTTAATATACCTACTGATTCATCAGAATAACTTCTCCAAGATGCTAATATATGATCAGCTAAATCTAATAATTTATCTTTCTCATTGCTTGAAATTCTAACAACAGACATAGGCCATTTAACCCTGTTTACTTCAATATCTTCATAACCATTTATAATATATTTTTTCTCAGCAGGAGCTTCAGCCATAGCAAAGGTATAATGACCACCTTGATAATGATCATGAGATAATATAGAGCCTCCAACTATAGGTAAATCTGCATTAGATCCAGCAAAGTAATGAGGTAATATATCTGTAAATATTAGTAAGTTTCTAAAAGTATCTTTATTAATTTTCATAGGTATATGTCCGTCATTAAATATTATGCAATGTTCATTATAATAAGTATAAGGAGAATATTGCAAGAAATACTTTTGTCCTAGAGTAAAGTCTAAAGGTATAATTCTATGAGTTTGTCTAGCTGGATGATTTATATGTCCATAAAACCCTTCATTTTCTTTACATAATAAACATTTAGGGTATGAACTTGATTTTATTAATTTAGCTTTTGCTATATCTCGTGGATCTTTTTCTGGCTTCGATAGATTTACAGTTATATCTAAATCACCATATTCTGTACTTGTTTTCCACACGATATTTTTATCAATTCTTTCTTTTCTTATATAATTAGATGCTATGCTTAAATTATAGTAATATTCAGTAGCTCCTTCAGGAGATACTTTATATAATTCATTAAATTTATTTATAACTTCAGATGGTCTTGGCATAAGACAATTCATGATTAAAGTATCAAATAAATCTCTTTCTGTAACAGTGTTTTCTATTAAATTTTGCTCAGCTGCATAATCTAATATATTTTCTAATATAGGGGTTGGAGTTTCTAAATTCTCATTAACATCTTCTGGATCAAATTCATTTAATTTAAGCGCTCCAAGAATCATATTAGTAGAGTAGATTTTATCTTCTTCTGTTATAAGATTTTGCTGAAGAGCAAAATTTATAAGTCTGTTTATTTCATGGTTTATCATTTTGAATCCCCCTTATTTACGGTCTCCGTAACCATCTGGATGATTTTTATGCCATCCCCAAGCAGTATTTATAACATCTTTTACATCTGTATATTGAGGTTCCCAACCTAATATTTTCTTTGCTTTTTCATTTGAAGCAATTAATTTTGCAGGGTCTCCAGCACGTCTTTCTCCAATGACAACTTTAATTTCTTCATTAGTAGCTTCTTTTGCTGAATTAATCATTTCTTTAACACTGAAGCCAACTCCATTACCAAGATTGAAAATATTGCTTTCATTACCTTTTTGTAAATATTCAACAGCTTTTATATGTGCAGCTGCTAAATCAAGGACATGAATATAATCTCTAATACATGTACCATCTGGAGTATCATAATCTTCTCCAAAAACAGTTATAGCTTCTCTCTTCTTTAATGGAACTTGAAGAATTAATGGGATTAAGTGAGTCTCAGGAGAGTGATCTTCACCAATGCTTCCATCGAGAATAGCACCAGCTGCATTGAAATATCTTAAAGAAACATAAGTTATTCCATAAGCCTTGTTAACCCATTTCATCATTTTTTCCATAGTTAATTTTGTTTCGCCATAAGTATTTGTTGGATTTGTTTCATCTTCTTCAAGAATTGGAATCTTTTTAGGTTCTCCATATACTGCAGCAGTTGAAGAGAATACTATATTTTTAATATTATGTTTTACCATACTTTCAAGTAAAATTTGCATTCCATAAACATTGTTATTGAAGTATAATAATGGTTTTGTCATACTTTCACCAACTAGGGAATTAGCAGCAAAATGTATTATAGCTTCAATATTATTTTCAGTAAAAACTTTATCTAAAAATTCAGAATCTCTTATATCACCTTTATAAAATTTTGCCTCTGGATGTACAGCTTTTAAATGACCAGATTGTAAATTATCAACTATTACAACTTCTTTATTTTGTTTAATAAGCTCATATACTGTATGAGAACCTATATATCCAGCACCACCACAAACTAATATTGACATATTAACATCTCCTTAATATATATTTTAAAATTCTAATATAATAAAAATATAAATAAAATATTGGAATTTTAGATAAGTATCACTTAAAAATTAAATTTTAAAAGAAAGCTTATAGTTTTCGACTAGAACTGTTAATTACTAACACTTAACTATTAACTAAGTTTTCTAGTTCCATCAGAAATACTAACTACGTAGAAATCTGGTTCATAGCCTATTTTTTCTTTATATTTAACTGCGATAGTTTCTTTGAAATTATCAATACAGTCATCTTTTACGATACTAACAGTACATCCACCAAAGCCTGCTCCAGTCATACGTGCACCAATTACACCTTCAGTTTCCCAAGCTAATTCAACTAAAGTATCTAATTCTATTCCAGTAACTTCGTAATCATCTCTTAAAGAAACGTGAGAAGCATTCATTAGCTTACCAAATAGTTCTAAATCATTTTCTTCTAATGCTTTTACAGCCTTTAAAGTTCTTTGGTTTTCGTAAACTGCATGTTTAGCTCTTTTTATTTTGATTGGATCGCCTATACAATCTTTTACTTCTTCAAATTCTTCTTCAGTAAGTTCACCTAAAGCTGTAATATTTTTAACTGTTTGTATTTTAGCTAAGGCATCTTCACATTCACTACGTCTTTCATTATATTTAGAGTCAGCTAGGCCTCTCTTTTTATTTGTATTTCCAATTACTATTTTATATCCATCAAGATTTAATTTGCTGTAAGAGTATTTCAAAGTATTACAATCTAAAAGTATTGCACAACCTTCTTTACCCATTCCAATAGCAAATTGATCCATTATTCCACAATTTACACCTATGAATTTATTTTCAGCTTCTTGACACATTTTAACTATATCAACCATATCAATGTTTAAGTTTAAGGATTCATTTAATATAGTACCCATTAAAACTTCTAGTGAAGCAGAAGATGATAATCCAGAACCGTTAGGAATGTTACCATAGAAAATTATTTCAAAACCATTTGGAATATTAAAACCATGATTTTCTAAAGTTTTAATTACACCCTTAGGATAATTAGCCCAATCATGTTCTTTTTCATAAACCATATTATCTAAAGAAAATTCTATAACTCCTAATTCTTCAAAATTTAAAGAATGAACTAAAACCTTCTTGTCATCTCTTTTAGCAACTACAGCATAAGTTCCAATAGTTAGTGCACAAGGAAAAACATTACCACCATTATAATCAGTATGTTCACCAATTAAATTAACTCTCCCTGGTGAAAAGAAAACACTTTCAGAGTCCTTTTTAAATAGTTCAGTAAATTTGCTTTTTAATAAATTGATATCGTACATATTTAACTCCTCCTTTTTATTTTATAGTAAGCGATTTCTATAAAAAAGTAAAGAGGGAATTAAAAATAATTTTAATTATTTTTAGCTGTTAAAGGTGAAAGTTTCATGAACATCTATAATTGGACTAAATAAGCACGTTTACATCAAAAATTCCTAATGTGATGCATCATAAAAGTATGTATATTTGTTTTTGAAAATAGGGTATAATTGCAATTTTACAAGATGAATATGTAAGAGAATATATTAAAAATAGAAAAGGATTACTAAATTATATTATGTAACCAATAAAGATTATTATACATAAAGGTTAGAGGTCGATATTCATAGTTTAGGTAATATGAAGAAGCTGAAAAAAGATAATAAATGATTGAAATTAAAAGAATTAGTTTTAAAGTCTCAATGTAATGATATTTAATAGGCAGCATATCAAATTAAGCTGCCTATTATCATTCTTATTATTTTTTTGAATGAGATTTTTTGTATGAATTATTATTAGAATTCATGTTATTCATACCCATATTATTTTGATTTCCCATTAACATGCTTAAAAGTGAATTAATATCACCCATATTAGGATTAGCACTGTTCATATTAGGATTGGCACCACTCATATTAGAGTTGCCCATATTAGCATTATTACCATTCGTATTATTGAATGGATTGCTGTTATTATTGCCCATGCCACCCATAAGCATATTCATCAAAGGATTTCCTGCCATGCCAGAATTCATATTTCCACCCATAGCTCCCATAAGCATATTTAATAAGGGATTTCCATTAAACATATTCATATTAGGATTCATACCACTCATTTGATTTGAGTTATTTCCTCTATTTTGGTTAGGCATAGAATTCATCATATTATTTCCAAGTCCTCCACCCATACCAGAAAAGAGGGAAGCAAGTATCATATTTATTAGAGGATTCATTTTACCACCTTTTTAATTAATTGCTTTAGTATAATCTATTGCAGTTAATACCAAAAGGGTACAGATAAATTATTCTTTTAGAATTTAAATCTATCAAAACTTTCATTTAATTCAGTTGATAGAGTACTAACCTTTTGAGCTGAATTTGTAACTTCAGAACTAGCAGAACTTAATTCTTCAGATGAAGCATAAATTTCCTCAGTAGTAGCTGAAATTTGCTCCGATACAGCCGAAATATTAGTAATATTAGTTACTAAGGAATCTTTTTCGGAATCTAATGAAACGAAATCCTTAGCAATTGAGTACATTTTAGGAATCATTTCTTCAACAGATTCAGAAATTGATTTAAATACAGTAATAGTATTATTAACTACTTCTGTTTGATTCTTAACATCTTTTGTAATACTATTTGTGCTAATTACAATATCATCTGTATTTTTTAGAACATTTGATACAATTGAATAAATCTTTTGTGCAGAAGTTTTACTCATTTCTGCAAGCTTTCTTATTTCATCCGCAACTACAGCAAAGCCTCTTCCAGCGTCACCAGCTCTTGCAGCTTCAATTGCAGCATTTAAAGCAAGTAAATTAGTTTGTTCTGATATATCATTAATTAAATTAGTCATTTCATTAACTTCTCTAATATCAGTTGTCATTAAAGTTAAGGATTTATTAAATTCATTAAAATTAGCATTCAGTATTTCTATTGATGTAACTAATATTTGAAGTTCATCATTACTATTCTTAGCTTGAGTACCAATATCAGAAGAAGTAAGAGTAACATCATTAACTTTGCTCGTTAGAACTGAAATTTTATTTCCAAATTCATTTAAATTATTAGTACTACTGACTAAATTATTAGTTTGATCTGTAGTTCCTTCAGAAATATCACTAATTGCTTGAACTATAGTTTGAATAAGTGATGATAATTCTTGTGATATAGAAGAAAGTCCTGTTGATTGATCATTAAGATTAGATGAATTAATTTTTATTTCATCAATACTCTTATTAAGTGAATTTTGAATATTAACTAATGAATTACTCATAATACCAATTTCAGAAGAGTCTTTTAAATGTTTTGAATCTATTTTAGCTGTAAAATTACCTTCAGCAAATTCTTTCATTACACTTACAACATATAAAATCTTTTTTGAAATCTTTGATATTGCCCAAATAAGAACAAGAGATATAAGTAATAAGCTGCCAATTCCAGTTATGATATTTGTAGATTTTAGACTACCTAGTGTTTCCAATAAATCACTTTTTTCAACTGTAACAATGACTGACCAGCCAGTGTTTGGAACTGTTGAATAAGATAGCGTTTGTAGTTTGTTTTCGTATATAACTTCAGAAGTTCCATTTTGGCCTTGAGAAATAAGACTGATTAATTCATAAGGAATTGTTTTATCAGTATTTGTTAATAATTCACCAAGATTTGTTCCTTTTTTTACATATTCATCATTAGCATGGCCTATGATTTTACTACTAGAATTAACTACGTATGCTTTACCCGTATCTAAAAATGAGATTTTTTTGCTTAAATTAGATATATCATCACCATATCTAAAACCTACTAAAACACCAATTGTTTTATTGTCACTTTTAATAGGTGCAGATATTGCTATTAAGGAATCTTTACTAAAATTACTTTGAAAAGGTTCTGAAACATAGGCATGTCCATCAAGTGCAACATTAAAATAATCATAAGACGTTATATTAATCTTACTTCCGCTTAAAAGTGTTAAATTTCCATCGGGAGTTGCTATTCCCATATCAGCATATTGTTGATATTTTTTTTCTTCCAATAATATATGTAATTTATTTTCAATAGGTTCTTGAATATCAGTAATAACTGGGTTGTGAGTCAAACTTTCTATGGATTTGATTTTTTCGGACATTACATCACTTATATCTTGTGCAGCAATACTACTGATTTGAGTCAGTAGATCTTTACTATTAGAATAAATAGCTTTTTCTCCTAAGGTATATGTAAAAAGGGTAAATAGGGATAGGGTTAGAATTACAACAGGAATTACTGTTAATAATACCTTAAAACTAATGGAAGTTTTATTTGATTTAAATTTTAAGTTATTAGTAGAGTTTTTATTAAATTTAAACCAATTGCTACTTAAATTAAATAGTTTTTGCTTGAAATTAAAGAGTTTTGATTGACTTTTGCTTTTAAAAAATTTGTTCATATATTTTTTTAAAATGTTCATTTGTACCTCCTATGCTCATAAGTATAAATGTAGAATAATGTAATCTAAATTATTAAACTAGCAATTTTATTCCATAAAAATAATTAATTTGTACGATGTAGTATATAATAAATTATTATTTACGAAAAGTATATAATTTTTCATGAATACTTAAAAAATATATATAATCGTACAAAAAAATAAATAAAATAAAGTAGAATTATAAGATTACCTGTAAAGTAAGGTAAAAGAATACATAAAATGTAATTTTAATTTTTATCAAAATTTAAATTACATTGAGATAATATTATGCAACTTTTTAGCAGGCATAAATGAAAAATTAATGTATATAAAACAATGAAATAAGGAAAAACAAAATATAGAATATATTTTTGAGAATCTGGGAGTAATTTATGAGAATTGGAGACGTTGAAATAGCAATAATCGATATAATAACATTTATAGGAATAATAATTACTTTCTTAACTGGTGTTTTTAATTTATTTCAAAATAAAAAAAGCCTTTATATAAATAATATTACAAAATTTAGGGTAATTTGGATTACTACACTTAGAGGGCATATTGCAAATCTTAAGGAATTGAGCAACGTAACTAATTTATATATTATAGCTAAGGATGGAACTAATAAGATAAACTATAGAAGAGAATTAGAGAAAAATGTATCATTAATAAAGATGTATCTTAATTTTATGTCAAAATTAGATAATGAGTTAATATTTAAAATAGAGGATTTAAAAGCTACAATTAATAGTTATTTATTAATGTTTTTTTGTAAAAACTCTATTAAAGCTGTGGAGAATGATGATGAACTTGTGACTAAATTTAATGAGGTTGTGGATATAATAAATGAAAAAAAAGTATTAAAGGAACTTTTAAATATAGTAGAAGGTAATGAAGATATTGATAAGATAACAGAAATTAAAGACATTAACTTATTGGAATTGAGAAAAAATATTAAAACAGCTTATGGAGAGGATTGTACATTAATAAAAGAAATTCTTAAGCATAGTGAATATATAATAAATAATTTAGAAAATGATATTGAGAATTTAGATAAAGATATAGATGAGATTGTGCAGATATATTTAAAGGCAGAATGGATTAAGTGCAAAATAGAAACTAGAATGTGGCCCTTTAGCAGATATAATGAAGAGAAGGTAGTAAGCAAGTTAGAAAAGGAGTATAGGCGTAATAAATAAATAAATAAATAAAGGTGCAGGTTTTATTTATTTATTTATTTATCTATAAATAAAACCTGCATTTATTTTAGGTGTAAATTAGAGAGTTAATATTAGGCATATTCAAAGAAATAACAAGTCAGCATGCTAGTTTATTTTCCTTCAAGAGGAAACTCGACTCGTATACTTCTTTCATATGCATTAAATATGTTAGAAAGATTTTTATTGCCCCGCTGAAAATTTTTGTTTAGCTTGATTCATTTTATTTTGTTCAGCTTTTTCTGATGGATACCAACCTTTTGCAGACATTTTGCTATAAATTTCATTTTGCATTTTTAAGGAATCACATAAAGCTTTATCAAATGCAGAATGAACATTTGGAGTAGAAGACTCTATAGTTCCATGCAAATATAAATCAGAGCCACCCTTTACTGTTAATAAAATATCTTCAAGTAAATCTTTATCATTCATAACCATTTCTCCTTATTTCCTATAATAATTGATAAAATTGTCCGAATATTTGTTGGTGAGTATTAACTAATTGATTGACATAAGATTTAAGCTCAGCATCTTGAATTTGGTTTGCATAATCTGTACATTTTGTCTTCATGTGTTTTTCATGATTTAAGGCATCTTCAATATATGATAACTCTTTTGGACTCATACCTTTACCTCCTTAATTAATTTAAAATAGCTTTTACAAATGTATTATGTGATAAATATAATTTTTTATACAATAGACTTATTGATACAGAAAAAGTATAGTGATATTATTTTAATAGTAATTAATAGTTTTTTTCAGCAAATAAAAATTAGTGAGATAATATATTTTATTTAGAAAGAGAGAATTAAAATGATTAAGAATGTAATATTTGATATTGGAAATGTGCTCTTGGATTTTAATCCGAAATTATATGTTGCTTCAAAAGTTGCTAGCGAAAAAGCAGAGGAAATATATATAGACATATTTCAAAGTGAAGAATGGCTAATGCTTGATAGAGGAACAATTAGTGAGAAGCAAGCTAAAATAAATATAATTAATAGAAATATTAAAAATGAAAATTTAATAAATTTAGTTTTTGAAAATTGGTATGATATTTTAGTACCTATAGAAAGTAGTGTTGAGATATTAAAAAAATTAAAGGAAAAAGGATATAAAGTTTATTACTTATCTAATTTTCATTTAGCTGCTTTTGAATATGTAACTAAAAACCATGATTTTTTTGGACAATTTGATGGAGGTGTTGTTTCATATAAGGAAAAGCTTCTTAAGCCTGAAAAAGAAATTTATGAAAAAATTATAAACACTTATGATCTTAACCCAGAGGAAACAGTATTTGTTGATGATATGAAAGAAAATGTTAAAGCTGCTATGAAGGTTGGGTTAAAAGGAATAATATTAAGAGAACCAAAGGAATTAAAAAGGGAATTAGAAAAAATAAATATTAATATTTAGGAAACTTAGCGTTATGTTAAGGCGTATTTGTTTAAGTATAAAGAAATGATTAGGAATATCTAAGAAGCTTAAGATAGATAGAATTTAAGTTAGATGTCAATAATAGAAGAATAAAAAATACTTTCCTTAATATAATGTAAATATAAAATTGTAATAATTGGGGTTAATTGAAAGACTCATATCATTCAATGAAATGATATGAGTTTTTTGACAAAAGTGTTAAAATGATAATGAGATATAAGTCATGAATAGATTATATGTCTAAAGGAAAAAAATAATAAATATAAGACCATAGTTAATGTTAGGAGATGTAAAAATGAGCGATTTAAGCGATTTAAAGGAATTGACAAAAGCTAAAGCAGAACAAGAAATGACGGAATTAAAAGATAAGATAATTGAGAGATTAAGCTCTATTAAAAGAGATGGAATAGATGAATTAATTAAATATCTTGAAGAGAAAACAGATTATTTTACAGCACCAGCTTCTACAAAGTTTCATTCTAATTTTGATGGAGGATTAGCATATCACTCCGATAATGTTGTTGAATTACTTATTCAGAAGAGTAAACAATATAAACTGGGATTAAGTGAGGATACAATTTATTTGACAGGATATTTACATGATCTTTGCAAATGTAATTTGTATGAAAAAACAATGAGATTAAAAAAGGATGAGATGACTGGTAAATGGATAGGTTATGCTTCGTATGAATTTGATGAGAAAATTCCATTAGGTCATGGAGAAAAAAGTGTAATATTACTGCAACAATTTGTAAAATTAAGCTTAGAAGAGTGTTTAATGATAAGATGGCATATGGGTGCATATGTACCTAAAGATGAATATAGGGATTATAATAAAGCAATAGAAATGTATAAATCAGTTTTGGCATTTACTAATGCAGATGCAGAAGCATCGCATTTTTTAGAGGAAGTAAGAGAGCCTGAACTTTACACAATAGAAGAATATAACCAATATGTAAAAAATAAAGCTATGAAAAAGAATAATTAACTATATTTACATTTATATGAATAAGAAATACGTAGTATTTTACAAGAAAACTGAGCATAAGTGACTTTAAATAAAATTATCGCATATATACAAGAAATATTGTCATAAATAGTAGCAATTTTAAAGATAATATAGTAAAATGTCAATGTTGTATGATAAAAGTGCTTCAAAAGAAGGCACATTAAAAGAAATAACAAGTAAATGATGTTGCGTGCAATATACAACTAAAACTTAATTTGAACTAGAAAGGTTGTGATGTTAGGGTTGGAAAATAAGCTGAAGTTATACGGCTTTAACAACCTCACAAAAACACTTAGCTTTAACATCTATGATGTATGCTATGCAAAAAGTGAGCGAGAACAAAAGGACTATATTGCTTACATAGATGAGCAATACAATTCAGAAAGACTTACAAGAATTCTGTGTGATGTAACAGAAAGTATTGGCGCCCATGTGCTTAATATTTCAAAACAAGATTACGATCCTCAAGGAGCAAGTGTAACTATTTTAATATCAGAAAAAAATTTAGGTGTACAAAAAATAGATGCATCTTGCAATAAAGGTGAGATTGAAGTTTTGAAAACTAGAGATACTGTTGTGGGGCATTTAGATAAGAGTCATGTAACTGTGCATACTTATCCAGAATATCATCCAGATAACTCAATTGCTACTTTTCGTGTGGATATTGATGTAGCCACTTGTGGAGAAGTTTCTCCCTTAAATGCCTTAAACTATCTTATAGGAAGTTTTGATTCAGACATTATAACGATAGATTATCGTGTGAGAGGTTTTACTCGAGATGTTGATGGTAAGAAATTGTTTATAGATCACAAGATAGCATCAATACAAGAATATATTGAAGAAGATACTTTGAAGAAATACGATGCAATGGATATAAATGTATATCAATCAAATATATTTCATACTAAAATGTTAATAAAAGAAATGGAACTTCAAAATTATCTTTTTAATAGGGATGTTTATGAAATTAGGCCAAAAGAAAGGCTTGATATTGAAAGCAACCTACGTAAAGAAATGATTGAAATTTTCAGTGGAACTAATATATATTAATGGGGGGATTGATAGAAATGGATATGAAAGATATAAAATCCCACTCAAGAGCACCTATTTATGAAGCATTAATAAAATATAAAAAGGCTAGAGTGGTTCCATTTGATGTACCAGGTCATAAGCAAGGGCGAGGAAATGCTATGCTTAGAGATTTTTTAGGAGAGCAGTGTCTTTCTGTAGATGTAAATTCGATGAAACCACTCGATAATCTTTGTCATCCTGTGTCAGTTATAAAAGAAGCTGAAGAACTTGCAGCAGATGCTTTTGGTTCTAAACATGCATTTTTAATGGTAAATGGAACAAGTTCATCAGTTCAGGCAATGGTTATGAGTGTTTGCAAAAAAGGTGAAAAAATTATAATGCCACGTAATGTTCATAGAAGTGCAATTAATGCATTGGTAATCAGTGGAGCAGTTCCTGTTTATGTAAATCCAGGAGTAAATAAGGAACTTGGAATTCCACTTGGAATGTCAGTTAAAGATGTAGAAAGAGCAATAATGAAAAATCCAGATGCTAAGGCTGTGCTAGTAAATAATCCAACTTACTATGGTATTTGTTCAAACCTTAAGGATATTACAGAACTTGCACATAAGCATGGAATGTATGTTTTAGTAGATGAAGCTCATGGAACTCATTTTTATTTTGGTGAAAATATGCCAATGTCAGCAATGGAAGCAGGAGCTGATATGGCTGCAGTTAGCATGCATAAAACTGGTGGTTCTTTAACTCAAAGCTCATTTTTACTATTAAATTGCGATTTAAGTGTTGGATATGTTCGTCAAGTAATTAATTTAACACAAACAACAAGTGGTTCATATCTATTAATGTCTTCACTTGATTTAGCAAGAAGAGATCTTGTGTTACATGGCACAGAAACTTTTAAAAAGGTTATGGACTTCGCAGAATATGCAAGAACAGAAATAAACAAAATAGGTGGATATTATGCTTTTTCAGAAGAATTAATTGATGGGGATACCATTTATGATTTTGATAGAACAAAGTTATCTATATTTACTAGAGGAATAGGACTTGCAGGAATTGAAGTATATGATATTTTAAGAGATGAATACGGTATACAAATTGAGTTTGGTGATATAGCTAATATTCTAGCAATTATTTCTGTTGGAGATAAGAGTTTAGCAATAGAAAGATTAATATCTTCATTATCAGAGATTAAGAGATTATATTCAAAAGATAAATCAGGAATGTTTGATCATGAATATATAAATCCAGAAGTTGTACTTACGCCTCAAGATGCATTTTACTCTTTGAAGGCTTCTGTACCTATGAATGAAAGTAATAATAAGATATGTGCTGAATTTGTAATGTGTTATCCACCAGGAATACCAATTCTTGCGCCAGGAGAACGAATTACTAAAGAAATTTTAGATTATATAAATTATGCAAAAGTAAAGGGATGCTTCTTGACAGGAACAGAAGATCCTAAAATTGAAAACATTAATATTGTGGAGGACAAATAAATGGAGTTATGGTATACAGAACAACATACAGAGAATGTTAGATTTTCAATTATGGTTGAAAATCAAATACATACTGAACAAACTGAATTTCAGAGAATAGATATTCTAGAAGCAAAGGAATTCGGAAAATTTTTCACGTTAGATGGATTAATGATGGTAACGGAAAAAGATGAGTTTATATATCATGATATGATAGTTCATGTACCAATGGCGACTAATCCTAATATTAAAAAAGTTCTAGTTATAGGTGCTGGAGATGGTGGAACAGTAAGAGAACTTACAAGATACAAGACAATTGAGAAAATAGATATGGTTGAAATTGATAAAAGAGTTGTCGATGTATGTAGAGAATATTTTCCACAAACTGCATGTGAGCTTGATGAACCAAGAGTTAACCTATTCTTTGAAGATGGATTGAAATTTGTTAGAACTAAAGAAAATGAATATGACTTGATTATAGTAGATTCAACAGATCCTTTTGGACCTGGAGAAGGATTATTTACTAAGGAGTTTTATGGAAACTGTTATAAAGCATTAAAGGAAGATGGAATTTTGGTAAATCAACATGAAAGTCCATATTATGATAGTGACGCAGCAGCAATGAAAGAAGCTCATGAAAAGGTAACTGGATTTTTTCCAATTATTAGAGTATATCAAGCACATATTCCAACGTATCCATCAGGACATTGGTTATTTGGATTTGCTTCAAAAAAATATCATCCTATTAAAGACTTAGATGCTGATGCTTGGAATAAGCTCGGAATAAAAACTAAATACTATAACACAGATCTTCATGTAGGATGCTTTGCATTACCTAATTACGTTAAAGATATGTTAAGTGGACTTACTAAATAGATATTAATATTTTATGTGTTACAATTAAATTGTATTACTTATGATTTGAAAATATATTATTTTAATCATAAATTTATTTACGAAATTGGAGGAATAAAAAATGGGAAAAGCGTTAATTATTGGTGCTGGCGGTGTTGCTAGCGTTGCTATTCATAAATGTTGTCAAAACTCAGAGGTATTCGAGGAAATTTGTATTGCTAGTAGAACTCTAGCAAAATGTGATGCTATAAAAGCTTCATTAGAAGGAAAAACTAAGACTAAGATACAAACAGCAAAAGTAGATGCTGATAATGTACCAGAATTAGTAGAACTTATTAATAAATTTAAACCAGAAGTTGTAATAAATCTTGCACTTCCTTATCAAGATTTAACAATCATGGATGCTTGTTTAGAAACAAAAGTTCATTATGTTGATACAGCTAATTATGAACCACTTGATACAGCTAAATTTGAATATAAATGGCAATGGGAATATAGAGAAAAATTTGAAAAAGCAGGTATAACAGCATTACTTGGTAGTGGTTTTGATCCAGGTGTTACAGGAGTATTTAGTGCTTATGCTCAAAAACATTATTTTGATGAAATTAACTATATAGATATATTAGATGCTAATGCAGGTGACCATGGATATCCTTTTGCAACTAACTTTAACCCAGAAATTAACATTCGTGAAATTACAGCTAAGGGTAGCTATTGGGAAGAAGGAAAGTGGGTAGAAACAGAACCTCTTGAATTAAAAGAAGTTTATGATTTCCCAGAAATAGGACCCAAAGATATGTATTTATTACATCATGAAGAATTAGAATCTTTAGGTTTAAATATTAAAGGAATTAAGAGAATTAGATTTTGGATGACATTCTCACAAAAGTATATAACACATTTAAATGTACTTGAAAATGTTGGTATGACTTCTATTGAACCAATTGAATATGAAGGAAAGCAAATAGTTCCATTACAATTTTTAAAAGCAATCTTACCAGATCCAGCATCACTTGGACCAAGAACAAAGGGTAAGACTAACATAGGATGTATCTTCCAAGGTAAAAAAGATGGAAAAGATAAAACTTATTATGTTTATAATGTATGTGATCATGAAGAATGTTATAAAGAAGTTGGGTCACAAGCAATTTCATACACAACTGGAGTTCCAGCTATGATAGGTGCCAGCTTAGTAATGAAAGGGTTATGGAAGAAACCAGGAGTATATAATGTAGAAGAGTTTGATCCAGATCCATTTATGGAAGAGTTAAATAAATGGGGATTACCATGGAAAGAAGATTTTGCTCCAACTTTAGTTAAGTAGATAAGTGAGAGTCCAAATTTCATATTTGGCATCTCGAACTTAGTTAACTCGTGTATACGAGTTAACTTCCTTTAAAATGATTTTGTGTGAATCACTTACTCAGCGAGTGAATACGAGTCGAGTTTCCTTCTAGTGAAGTATGAAATAAAATAGACTAGCAAGCGGACTTGTCATTTTTTGAATATTCTAATATATGTAATTAAAATAGAAGAAAGTCATTGGCTTTCTTCTATATCTTTTCACTGGTATTTTTATACATGGTGTCCTAAAAAGGATTAATTGTTAACTAAAAAGGAGGAATTTTAATGAAAGATATAGATGTGAGTAAATTGCCATCTCCATGTTATGTGGTAGATGAAAGACTTCTTACAAAAAATTTAGAAACTTTGAAATATGTTCAGGATAATACAGGTTGTAATATTATTCTTGCAACAAAGGCATTTTCAATGTTTTCAACGTTTCCTTTAATAGGAAAGTATCTAAAAGGAGTTACATCAAGCTCTTTGCATGAAGCTAGACTTGGATATGAAGAAATGGGCAAAGAAGTACATATTTATGCTCCTGCATATCGAGAAGATGAATTTAATGAAATTATGAAATATTCTGATCACATAATATTTAATTCATTTAGCCAATGGAAAAAATTTAGAGATAAAGTTAAAAATGTTCAAGGGAAAAAAATTGAATGTGGTATGAGAATTAACCCTGAATATTCTGAAATAGAGACAGATATATATAATCCATGTTTTGAAAATTCAAGAATGGGAGTTACTTTAGATAATTTTGAAGAAGATGAGCTTGAAGGAATAGATGGATTACATTTCCATACTATGTGTGAACAAAATTCTGATACTCTTGAACGTACAATAAAAGTTGTGGATGAAAAGTTTGGAAAATACATTAAAAATATGAAGTGGATTAATTTTGGTGGTGGTCATCATATTACTAGACCAGATTATGATATAGAAACCCTAATAAAATCTATTAACTTTATAAAGTATAAGTATGGAGTAGAGGTATATCTTGAACCAGGTGAAGCTATTGCTTTAAATACAGGTTTTCTTGTATCAACAGTTCTAGATACAATGAAAAATGGAATGGATATAGCAATACTAGATACTTCAGCAGAATGCCATATGCCAGATGTACTTGCAATGCCATATAGACCTAATATCATAGGTGCAGGAAAGATTAATGAATTTGAATTTACTTATAGATTTGGAGGGCCAACTTGTCTTGCAGGTGATATAATAGGAGAATATTCATTTAAAGAACCATTAAAACCAGGAGATAAACTTGTATTTTGTGATATGGCTATTTATTCAATGGTTAAAAACAATACTTTTAATGGTGTAAATCTTCCTGCAATTGTAAAGTATAGTGAAGAAAAAGGACTAGAAGTAATAAAACAATTTGGATATGAAGATTTTAAAGGTAGGTTGTCTTAAGGGAAAATATGCAAAATTTATTAAAAATATACAAATATTATTAATAATATACAAATAATATTAATAATATAGAAGAGTATGTGATGTTAAATATATCACATACTCTTTTTTTTTAGCATTAAAATACCATTATTTTGATAAGTTGTTGTTTGTTTGTCAAATGACATAAATTGACGTTTCATGTTTATTTATTGATTATTTTCTTTAATATATGTTGCCAATATGTAGTGGTAGTTTAATTGCACTGAAATTTTTTTATGTATACATAATTATTTAATTTTTAATTTTACAATTTATAGTTGAAAAAGTCAATACAATTATCGTAAAAAGTGGGAAATAGATAGTGAAATAGAGAAAAATTAGTAGAATAATAGTAAAAATGCTTTTACGACTAAATTTATGCATTTTACGATAAGGATATTTATTTATTTTAAATATTATACGAATATCTTAAAGGTAACTTAATTTAAAAATATGTTGAAATAAATAATATTATGAAAAATAAGCTTATTTATTAAAAAATAAATTTATTGTATACAAGGGGGATTTAAAAGTGGATGTAATTCAGCAAACCAACAGAACCATATTATTTGAGGAAATAAATCCAGAAAAATTAGATTTAATTACTGTTGTAGGAGATACAAAAGGATTAAATAGTTTAAATGACGATAAAATAAAAGAAATTAATGAACTTCTTTTAGTAAATAGTTTTGATGAATTTTTAGATAAATTCGCGCCAGTTGTATATTCCTTTTATAACGCAAACAATCAAAAGGTAATGTACACATTAAAAAAACCAGAAAATTTTCCACCTGAATTAATAACTGAAATTCCAATTAATAAATCTAATGATTTCTTAAAAATGTTATTCACTTTAATTGACACAAAACGTGCACAAGGAATAGCTAATGTTGATTTTAAATTTGAAAATTTATTAGATATGATATCTCCTAAAAAAGTAATGGACGATATAAGACAAACTAGAAAGGAAATTCAGTATACATATAGTAAATATGATGTTTTAGATGATGAAGATCCAAGTAAATTAGATTTAGGTGACAAGCTTAATGTTATGTTTGAAGATGCAAGTTTAAATTATAACAACATAATGGCAATGTTGCCTCTTGCAATTGAAGATATAAAAACTAGATTATTACTTGGAGCAGATGATAATGGAAAGTCTAATGAACCTCTTAAGCTTGGCGTTTTAAGCATGGGAGAGAATGGTGAATTAAAAGTATTAGAAGCTCCAAAAGTGGAGAAGAATGCATTAATTGCAATAGATGATAAAGCCAATGTAGGTTTAATTGGAGCTTTTGAAGATGATTATGATGAAGTTAATGAAGTTAAATCAGATTATGTAAAAAGTTTAGTTGTAAGAACATTCTGTCCTTTAGCATCAACAATGGAAAGTTCTGTTGATTTAGATGTAGAAATAAGCAACTACAATACATATTTAGAATTTTATAAAAGTTCAAAAGATGACTTTATAAAAACAGTTAAGCCGCTAATAGAAAAAATCATGGGTGTAAAAATGTTTTTTGATCAATATAAAACAAAAAACAAGGGAATGAAGCCAAGCTTATTAGTTACAAATACAAAGCTTAGCAGATTAGTAAATTCTCAGAATATTCCAAGATTAAATACTTACTTAAGTTCAGTAAATGATAAAAATGATTTTGACAATACTATTTGGTTTGGAATAGTTCCATCAATAGAACTTGAGGCACAAAGTAAGAAGCAAGTTAGAGAAAGATTTAAAGCTAATAAGCAAGTGGAAAAGACAGATTCAAATTCCATGGAAGATTTAGCAATGCTTTTAGATACAGTTCAAAAATATCGTCTGCAAATATTCTTTAGTTTTGAACCAAGGGAAGATACAACATTTAATCATATAGCTACAGCAGGCGTTGAAAAGTTTATAGATAAATGTGACCCTTTATTACGTAAGACTTACAGTGAATTTGCAATTCCATGTATACCAAACTTCACTGTTATTCCAAAAGAAAAATCAGGAGTTGTCTTAGATAAGAGAATGATACTTTCAGAAAATGGAGTAGCAGAGTTATCTAAGGAAAAAGAAGATATTTTAAAACTTTGGATAGAAGGCGTTTATATTGGAAGTTCATATATAGCAGCAGGAATTGTAGCTGCATATCAATGTCCAGAATATTTAAGAGAACAGTTTAAAGATATATATGGTGAATATCCAGGTGTTAGATTTGATATTGAATCAGGATCAAATGCCTTGATGATTACAACAACATTAGCTAAAGAAATATCTGGATTTACAAATGAAATTAAAAATATGATAAATAGAAAAAACTTTGGATTTGTTTTCTCATCAGAAAATGCAAAGCTTCAAGGTAAAGATATAAAACAAATTACTGTGTATAAAGCAAGAAGCTTACAAGCTACTGACAATGATTTTGAATCAGTATATAAGACATTAGTAACAACATATATAGAAAGAATCTTAAGATTCTATACTAATGATTTTAAAGAAGATAATATTATTAAATTCTTCAGTAATAATCCAACAAGTGTTAAGAGCAAGTGGATGGCACATAAAGGACATAGTAATGCCATTATTAAAGATGGAGATGATATTAACTTTGTAATAAATGAAAGAACTGGAACATGTAATATTGACTTAGTATTTAACGGAAATGTTAAGAACTTAGAAGTTGAAATTACTCGTAATGATGCACATGGAGAAGTGAGCTAATTATAATAGATGTTTAATTTAATATCTATTTTAATTATAAATAAAAATTAAAGGGAGGACAAAAAATGGGATTTAGAGTAAAGGTTGAGGGTGCTGAAAGCATTGATTTAAACATTGAAAGTATCGAAACTGTAGAATTTAAAACAGATACTCCAGATGATTCAAATGCACGTTCAACAGATTTAGGAACTTCATTAATGATTACTGGTAAAATATTAACACCAGTAAATGGAGAAGCAGCAGACACTACAATTAAATTAGCACAATGGTCTCTTGTACCAGCAGAAAAAGCTGATTGTTATAGAAATGTAAAAGTAGATGTTATTTCAGCTTCACAAGTAGTAAGACAATTTACTTTACCTAATGCATTCGTAGTAGACTATGAAGAAAACTATGGAGATGTAGAAGGTGTAGGTACATTTAAACTGTACGTTAAACAAAAGAAAGACAAAACAGCAGCAGTTAAATTTGAAGGCGGTTTTGGTGAATAAAAATTTAAAAATAAGGAGGATGTTAGTAAATGGGATTTAGAGTAAAAATTGAAGGTGCAGAAACAATAGATCTTAGTATAGAAAGTGTTGAAACTGTAAAGTTTTCTACAGATACTCCACAAGACACAAATGCAAGATCAAAAGATGTAGGAAGCACAATGATTGTATCTGGTAAAATATTAACAGCAGTAGATGGAGATCCATTTGATAGTACAAGAAAAATGGGTACATGGTCATTAGTACCAGCAGAAAAAGCTGACTGTTATAGAAAAATAACTTTAGAGGTAATTTCAGCAGATCAAGTTATAAGAAAAATAACATACCCAAATGCTTTCGTAGTAGATTACAAAGAAACTTTTGGAGATACTGAAGGAATAGGTACTTTTGAACTTGTTGTAAGACAAAAGAAAGACAAGTTAAGTACGGTTACAATAGAAGGCGGATATAGCGCTTAATATTAAAGTGATTATTGATTTTTCTTTTGGAGTTTTACTCCGAAAGAAAAATCTTTTACTATAATAGGGGGTATTCCAAAATATTCCTAAGGGATGAGGTATAAGGTGAAAGATTATTATAAGATATTAAACTTATCAGTTAATGCCAATAATGATGAAATAAAAAAAGCTTTTAGAAGTCTAGCAAAAAAATATCATCCAGATAGAAATAAAGATGATAAGGAAGCTTTGAAAAAATTTCAAGAAGTAAATGAAGCTTATGAAGTTTTAAGCAATGAAGATTCGAGAAAAAAATATGACCAAGAAATGGATAAAGGAAGTACTAATAAAGAAACAAATAGTAAGAATAATAAATCAGATAATAGTAATAAAAAATATCAAGATAAAGGTGAAAGTATAGAAAACTTAAATAAATATTTTGAAAGTTTTTTTGGATTTGATGCTAATTCTAATAACATTAATAAAGATAAATTAAAAAAAGAAAATAATCCAATAGATACAAGCAAAATGTTTGAGAGCTTTTTTAATATAAAAAGAAAGTAATGGAGTGAATTACTTTGAATGAAGAAAATAATGTAAATTTTAATAATAAATTATTGGTGACAATGCAGATAATTAATGTATTTATAGGAGTTATAATTGCGTTAATATGCGTAGTTGCATACATGACAATAGAATCAATTTATATAAGAGGATTAATTATACTAATTGCAATAAGTTTTGGAATAGTATGCTTTATCAATTTATATAAAAGATTACATAAGGAAGAAATAATACAGGATGAGAGTAATATTAGCAGGATTGTCCTAGTCAATGAGGATAATGAAATTATAAGAGCTTGGGATATAGGCGAGAGAATATCATTTCTTATTGGCAAAAATTCAATAGACAATGATGTGTTTATTGATTTGACTGGTTCCATATATTCAAAGTTTATAGAAAATAATCATGCAGTTTTAAATTATGCTGCAGGAAAATGGTATATAGAAGATTTGTCTGAAAAAAGTGGAATTAGTATTAAAAAAAATAATGATGATATAAAATACAGAATTGTAAAAGATGCTCCTTGTGAATTAAAAAGAGGAGATATTCTATTTATTTCTAATATTAAATTTTTACTTAAGTAGAGAACCAAAATCTATGATTTTGTGTGAATCACTTACTCAGCGACTAAAAGGAGTCGAGTTTCATAATATAAGAGAGGGAGAGATATAAATGGGACTTATTAGATGTCCAAATGGACATATGTTTAGTGAAAGACGTTATGGACCTATATGTCCATATTGCAATATAGATACTTCAAAAAAAGAAAGACCAGAACCAGTTGAAGAAAAATTCGAGATAGAAACTAATCTTTTATATCAAGAAATAGAACCAGTCTGCGGATGGCTTGTATGTATTGAGGGCTCAAGGGTTGGTAAAGACTATAAAATAAAGAGTGGAAAAAACTTTATAGGAAGATCAGATGATATGGATATACAGATAATAGGTGATAATGATATTGCGGCTAGAAACCATGCAATAGTTGTTTATGATCCTAAGAAAAAGAATTATGTATTATTACCAGGAGATTCTTCAGGTATTGCTTATTTAAATGAAGAGCCTGCTTATATGCCGTCAGAATTATCTGGTTATGATGTAATTGAACTTGGAAAAAGCAAATTTTTATTTGTACCATTTTGTGGAGACCATTTTGAATGGCAAGATAATGAGTAGGAGCATAGGATATGCTGAATGTTAATAATTATTCAAATTTAAATTTAATACTCTTACTTGGAGTAAGCCTTTTAATTCTACTGCTTATAAAGAGTTTTTTACTCAAAAAAATAAATAAAAAAGACTTAGAAATAGCAAAAGAAATAAGTATCGGATATGAAGAAATTCAAGAAGATTATGGTGATGTATTAGCTTCACCCAATGGAACTTTGGCTGTTCTAGCAGATGGACTCGGTAAGAATGAAGCAGGGAGAATTTCGAGTATTACATCAGTTAAAACAATAATAAAGATGTTTAAGGAAGAAGGCAGCAAAGACAGATTGACTTACTTTTTTAAAAAAGCTTTTAATAAAGCAAATCGTGAAATTATAAAAAGAGTTGAAAAAGATAAAGGGGGAGCAAGCGTACTATCCGTAATTGTAACTAATAATTTATTAAATTATGCTTTAGTTGGAGATGTTATGCTTGCTATTTTTAGAAACAAAGAACTTGTTAAATTAAGTGAAGGACATTCAATAAGTGAAGTAGCAAAAAGAGAATATTACAATGGAAAGCTTGAAAAAGCAAAAGCATTATATGCAATTAAGGAAAAGAAACCTTTATATTATGTTGGACAGGAATCATTTAAAGATATAGAAATTTCAGAAATTCCAATTGAGCTTTATAAAGGTGATATAGTTGTACTTATGACCAAAGGTATATATGAAGGCTTAAAATGGATAGAATTTGAAGAAATTTTAGATAATAAGAAAGCTCATGTAAGTGAAATGTGTGAAGAAATAATTATAAGGGTTGCAAATAATAATAAAAATAATTGTAATGGCAGTATTATACTTATGAAATATTGTGGCAAAAAAAAGAAAAACTGCTGGTACTAACAAGAATATAAAATAATTATTAAAACTAAGTTAGGGTGAACAAAATGAGGAAGCTAAACTCCAAATTTAAGACAAGTTTCATATCAGAAGAAGGAACTTTTCTACAAAATAAAGATTACTTTGCATTTATTGAATTAGATAAATATGCATGTTATGTAATTGCCGATGGAATAGACGAAGACAAAGAATTAGAAAGTGCAAAAATAGCAGTAACAGTATTTATAAGAAATTTCACTGCGAAACCTACTATGAATAGATTTATTATAAGGAAGTATTTAAAGGACATAAACAATGAATTAATAGGAAATAGTAGAAATGTTAGATTAAAATCATCAATTACAGTTGTGGTAACTAATTATAGTAAATTAATTTATTCAGTTGTAGGAAATAGTAGATTTTATTATTTCAAGGAAGGATATTTAAATCATAAAAGTAAGGATCAATCTTTAGCCCAACAGCTAACAGATGATGAAATGATTCCATTAGATGCAATGTCAAAGCATATTGAAAGGAATAATCTTTCAACTTACTTAGGACAAAACGATTTAGTTAAGCCTTACATATCAAAAAGAATTAAGCTTTCAGATGGAGATGTATTTGCACTACTTACAAAGGGAATATGGGAAAATTGTGATGCTAAAGAAATAGAAGATTCATTAGAAGGTGCAAAGGAACCTAAAGAGGTTATCGATAATGTTGAAGATATGATTTTATCAAAACAGCTAAAGGAAATAGAGAACTATACATTAGCAATGACTTTTGTAGAAAAATCATACTTAGATCCTAAAAGAAGTAAAAAGATAAAAATAGCCATAATAGTTGCAATACTCTTACTCTTAATTATAGCAATAGGAGTAGGGGCATTTATAATTTATAAAAATAAGAAGCAGGATGACATTTCTGCTATGGCTGAAAACAAAAAGAATGCTGAAGAATATATAAAGAACGGCAATATGGAAAAAGCTGATGAAGAATATAAAAATGCTTTAGATATAGCAAAAAAATATAAGCTCACAGATGATTCAAGAATTTTAGATGATGATTATAAATATGTAGGATTAATAGTTGATGGAGATAAAGCTTTAGATAGTAAAAAATATGAAGATGCCTTAGATAAGTACGTTTTAGCTTTAGAAAGAGCCGGTGATGCTGAAGATATAGGTCGAGATTATATATTAAAAAAGATGGATATGGTTAAGAATTGTATAAAAGTAGCAGATTTATTAACTTTAGCAGATAAACAATTAGATGGAGGACAAACAGAGGATGCACTAGTAAATTATCTAACAGCTAAGGATTTAGCCCTAGATTATTATTTAAAAGATGAAAAGAAAGAAGCTATGGATAAAATACAAAAAATATATGATCAAAAGGCTGCTGATGCAAAACAAAAGAAAGATGATGAAGATAAAGCAGCAAAAGATAAGAAGCAAGAAGATGATGACAGTAAGAAAAAAGAAGACGATGCAGCTAAAAAGGCAGAAGAAGAGAAAAAGGCAGCTGAGGAAAAGCAAAATAAAGCAATAGATCTTAGAAAAAATGGAGACTTAAAATATACCCAAGGCGATTATGTAAGTGCGAAAATGTATTATGCATTAGCCAAGGAAGCATTTGAGGAAATAAATTCCCATAGTTTAGCTGATGAATTAGAAGAAAAAATAGCTCTTATGGATAAAAAAATAAGTCAAGTAGCAGATAAAAAAGGTGAAGCAGATAAATATGTGGAAGAAGCAAGTAAAAGATATTCGTCAGGGGATATAACTTCAGCAAAGGTATTATACCTTTTAGCAAAAGATATATATAGCAGCTTAAGTGATACCGATAATGTAACAAAAGTAAGTGAAAAACTAACAGCAATAGAACAAGAATTAGCTAAACAAAATAACAAGCAGACGTAGGTGAAAAAATGGAAAATGGAATTTATGAGAAATTAAATGAAATAAAAGACTTAAATGATAGAGTATTATTAAAAAAAATAATGGGCAGCGTATTTGAAGCACTCGAAGATCACTCTAATAATAAACTTGATGAAATAGAAAAAAGAGTATTTAGTGAATTGCATTATATAAAAGAAAAATACAATATTTATTCAACAATAGTCAAAAGAGACAGAATTGATGTAACTGATGAATTTCTATTTCCTATGTTATTAGAAGATATAGAAGAAAAGATATACGATACAAAAGAAATTTTAGAAAAACTTGAAACAAATGAGCAAAAAAATTTGTTTAAAGTTTTTCTTAAATGCGATTATTTAATTTTTAAGGAGTTCATTAATGAGAATGCTAACATAAAAGGGCTTATAAAAACAGATAAAAAAGCTCATGAAGCGCATTTTAAAGTATTAGAAAATAAGCAGTATAGAAATAAAGTTGAAAAATTATACGAAAGCTTTATAAATAGCAATATTGCGTGGACAACAATAAATAATCCATATATTCATAAGATGTTAGATGTAGTTTTAATAGGTTGTGAAGATAAAATTGAAGCTGATGAAACCATAACTGAAATTGAGGTGGACTTTGGAGAATATAACCAGTGTATAGAATATGATATGGTGCCACTTTGGAATGTAAAGGAATTAAATTTAAAATGCAATGGATTCCCAATGCCATGCATTGATAAGGTAGGTTATGAACATAATATTTCAATTGAAAAAGAAGGACAAAATAATGGATATTTAGTAGATAATGAAAATCAGGAGATTGAGTGGGTTATGTTTACAAAAAAATCAGTAATAATATCTGCAAATATTCAAGAATCAATACATTGGAATTTATGGAGCATTATTAATTGTGATAAAAATTCAAATAAAAGATATGAATATGAACTTATGACCAATGAAATCAATATAAATTTTTCTAATAAATTAGCATTTCATAAAGCCAATAGCATAAAAACTAAAACAGAACTTTCAAGGCTTATAAATTCATTTAAAGCATCAAAATATTTAAGATTTAATGATGTTATTCTTACAGAAATCTGCTCAGAAGAATATAAAGAAACTTACGAGGTAAATGATTTTATAATCGATGAAATCAGAGATGACAATATAAAGAAGTCTCTCATCCTGTACTTTGAACCAGTTAATAAAGAAGATTATTTAAATAAAGATATTTTAAGCTTTTTAGTATCAGAAGTTCAGTTTATTTATCCAGAATATAAATGTGAAGGACGATTAATATGAATTACATTTGGGAGATGTTATTAAAAGCAGATAAAGAAAATATTCCGAGAGAAGATATAAAATTTGTACAAGCTAATATATGTAGTCCTTATATGGAAATGGCCTTTGATGATATAAACTCAACTTCTATGCCAGAAGATAATATTATTGAGATAAATGAATACTATAGATTTTATGAGATCTTTAAGGATTTATTTAATATAAATTTTCAAGAAAACAAAGAACTTAGGCAAGTTCTTTTAGATATATTAATACACTATTTAGCAGAATTAGATTTAATGCAAGGACTAAATAAAGGGGAAATATATAAAAGATTTTTATATAAAGATATATTAAATAATGTATTTGGAGAAAAATTAGCAAAAAACATTGTTTATTTTGAGAAAGAAGAGATAGATGTTTTATTAAATGGCTTTATTACATCATACAAAACAGGAATATCTCTTCAGCTATTTAAAAAGGTTTTAAAGGAAATATTTAAAAACAGCATAGTTTATTCTAGCAAGGAAAAACCAAAAAATATTTACATTTATTTAGATGAAAGAAAAAAAGTAGAACTTGAAAATAAAGTTAGCGTTATATTAGAGACATTTTTACCTATAAATATGAAACCATTAATATTCTGGGATAAGCACTTTGGAATTATAGGAATAAATAATACTATGAAAATTAATGAGATGGTGATGGTTGAATAAAAGTTTAGGAGGATACAATGAGTTTATATTCATACAAGCTGCATAAAAGTAGCGAAGACGAAAAGAGAAAAACTAAATATAAAGAAAAAGATCTAAGGCTCATGACTACTTATCAGTTAAGGGAAATATGTAATAAAGAAAAGTTAGTAAAGAGCATAATTAATCCTCTTGATAAAGAAGAACTTATAAGACTGATAATGAAGTACAGAGGAGAAAAAGATACTAAACTTATAAAGAACTATTTAATTGGCGGAGCTGGAAGAATTGAAAGATTTTTAAACAGAAGTAAGAAAGAATTAATTACAACAAATAATAGTATAGACTATCCAGGGAAAATCACCCTTTATGAGAATTTAGCTCTTGATATTTATGATAACTATATTTTAAAAAGTAATGAAAAATTAGAAGAGGGAAATGTCCTTTTAGTTGATAATAATTTTAAGGTATGTACTATATTTAATATAAAAAAGATAGTGCAGGATAATAAGGAAAAGTACTATTTAACTAAAGGTGAATTCATAGAAGCTAAAGAATCTGAAAGCAAACATTATAATCTTCTATTCTTTTCAGAAAAAGATTCAGAAGCTCTTTATGATATTTATGAAGGAGACATAATTGAAGTTGATTCTAGTATAAAATTTATTTCTATGCCTATACTCCAATTTAAAGTAAAACCATTAAAAGAGACAAAAATGCCATTAGCAATTGATTTTGGAACTTCAAATACAACTGCTGGTATTTATATAGATAGAGAAGTGTTTCCAGGGTTAAGTGAAAATTTAACTGGAAATGATGATTATGCGGACTATGAAGATGATAAAGTGAAATTTGTAAAAATAATAAATGAAAGTAAGGAAGATCTTGAAATAACTCCTCTTATACCAAGTGTTATAGGTGTTAAGCATATAGAAGAAGATAACATAGAATACATTTTTGGATATGATGCAATACTTGAATCAAAAAGAAGATATGTAGATGATGGAATGAGCTTATTTTATGACATAAAAAGATGGATAAGTGATTTCGAGAAAAGTGAAAAAGTAATTGATATAAAGGAGAAAACTACATTTATAAAAAGAAAAGATATTATAAAAGCTTATTTAGAATACATTATATCTTTAGCACAACAAAGATTTAAATGTAAATTCAAAAATATTTATATATCTTGTCCATCAAAACAAAAATATAAATTCCATACATTGTTTGAGGATATTTTAAGTGATTATACTGTTGAAAGTGAAAACATATTAGAAGAAAGTGCGGCGGTACTCTACAATACTATTTCTGAATTAATTGAAAAAAAGAAATATGTTCAAGGGGAATGGTATAAAGCTCTTATTATAGATTGCGGAGGAGGAACTACAGATCTTACAGGCTGTAGCTTTAGTATATCGAACAGAAGGGTTTCTTATAAATTGGATATAGAAACTTCATATGAAAATGGAGATACTGATTTTGGCGGAAATAATCTTACTTTTAGAATAATGCAATTAATAAAAATTTTAATGGCAAATGTACTGAGTAATGACAGTAAAGAGATAAAAAAAGCTATAATGGATGAATTTAAAATAGATGTATTTAGATTTATAGATAAATCTGGAATTGATGAATTATATGAAACTTTAAATGAGCAATATGAAAGAGTGGAAGCAATAATTCCAACAAAGTTTCAATTATATGAAACAAGAAGTAAGGAAGATTACTGCAAGGTAAGAAGTAATTATTATTTTTTATTTGACTTAGCAGAGGAAGTAAAAAAGTTATTTTTTGCAAATCCAGATATTTTAAAGATTATGTTAACTTCTAAAGAAACAGGAACTTCAGATGAAAATATAATAAATTTTGATAAGTGGAAATTATCATATATGAATAATGGCAGCTTACAGCCAGTAAAAGAAGCTCCAAGTATTTCTCTAAGCATATATGAAGTTGGAACTTTAATAAAGGGCGATGTTTATAACATAATAAAGAAATTTTTAGAGAAATTATATGAAAATGATGAGTTATATGATTATTCTCTTATTAAATTAACAGGACAATCTTGTAAGGTAGATATATTTAGAGATGCTCTAAAAGAATTTATACCAGGAAGAATAATTGAAATTAATAAAAGTAAAAAAGAAACTAAAGAAGAATATGAATTAAAATTATCCTGCCTTAAGGGAGCATTAAAATACCTATATGATAGAAATTTTGGATATGCAGATATAAACATAGAAAGTAAAAAGCCAACACTTCCATATTTATTAACAGCTTATACTCATACAGGAGAACAAAAGGTATTAATAAAAGGCAAGGAAGTAAATAAAGGCTTTATATCAAGATTTATGGATAGAATTCTTCTTAAATTATACTTAAAAGATAATAATGATAATGTGAAATATGAATATGATTATGAATTTAATGAAGAAGAATTAGAAAAGACTGAAGCAAAAAACATAGGACAAATGTTTCCAAATATTAATCAACATGAAACAGATAATATAGAAAACAACGAAATAAAATTCTTTGTATGGGAAGAAGAAGAGTTATGGGGATTCTATGTATTAGCTATCTTAAGAAAAGATGAAGAGCTGTATATAGGAAAAGAACAATTCTTTTATTTTGAAAATGATAAATGGGAACAAAATTTCTTTGATGGACTTAAGTAATTAAGTTCAAAGCGAAACGACGAAATAGAGGTCGTGCATTTGTTCCAGTTACTGCTAAGGTTAAGAGATTAAAGATTTAGGAGTTGAAGAACTTGTTTGAAAATAGATATCCACTTTTTAATAGTGGAAGGCTTTTGAAGACTGAAATGTTAGAGGAACTTAGAAATTTTCCAAGAGAATTTTTTGATGCACAGCTTAAAGGTTATTCTGATGGGATAATTTATGGATGTGATATAGAGGTTTCTGATAATTATATAAAGATACAAAAAGGCATAATAAAATATCAAGACGTAATTTATCTTTTAAAGGAAGATAATAAACTTGAATATATCTGTAACAATAAGCTTATGATTTTAAAGGTAAAATTTCTACCAGAAATATTGGATAGTGATTTTAAAATAAATTCTACAGAAATAAGTTTATCAGAAGACTTAGACCTTGGAGAAAATCAAATTGAGATTTGTAGATTTAAATTAAGAGTTGGTGCAAAGCTTAGAATTAATCATACAGATTTTATTGATTTAAGCACAGAATACGATACGGTAAACACAATATATGCACCTTATGCAGCTTATGGAGACAACAGCTTAAATCCAGATATTTTAAGAAGATATGGAAGGGAATTATTAAAATGCAACTTAAATGAGGCATGGGATATATCTTTTGCAATGATGTGTGTCCAAAGTAAGGAAGCTATTGAAAAAGAAATAATAGTCAGTTATTTAGTGAATAAATTAGGAATTGAAATGAAGCATTATAGTAACGAGGAGTTATATTATTATCTTTTAGAGGTGTTAAATGCAATAAAAGGTGGAACTAGGGGAAATGGTCATAAAGGAAGCGGACGATATAAGAAAATACTTATAGACTAAGGGGACTGTAAATATTTTTGGATTATCGTAAATAAAGAAACTATTCAAAGTAGGATTTGAAGGTATATAGTGAGAAAATTTTTAATATAAGATAGGGGAATAATATATGTTTAAGAAAATATTAACTACATTATTAATTAGTTTAGGGATAGTTGGCATGAGCTCAGTTATTGCTCATGCAACTGAATCAGAGAATACATCTAAAATAAATTGGATTGAAGGTCCAAAGACTGTAGACGTTGGAAAGGACTTAGCAAAGCTAGATTTACCTAATGAATATATTTTTGCAGATGGGAAAGATTCTAAAAAAATAATGGAGGAAATGGAAAATACTATTACCAATAAAGAACAAGGCATAGTGTTTTCAAAGGATGACAATGAAAACTGGTATGTTCTATTTGAGTTTGATGATATAGGGTATATTAAAGATAATGATGCAAAAGAAATAGATGCAGATAAGTTATTAGAACAGATGAAAAAGGGAACAGAAGAAGATAATAAGGAAAAAAGAAAAGATGGAAAATCTACAATAGATGTAATCGGATGGGATGAGAAACCACATTATGATTCAAAGACTCATAATTTGGTTTGGTCAGTTCTATGCAGTAGTAGAGGCGAACAAATAGTTAATTATAATGTAAGAGTTTTAGGGCGTGGAGGGGTAACAGAAGTTACATTAGTTGCAGGTAAGGATGAAATGAAAAAGGTTAAACCGCAGTTAGAAACTATAATTAGCAAGTATTCTTATAAAGAAGGCAAGAAATACACGGATTATATAAAAGGGGATAAGGCAGCAGAAATTGGACTAACAGCATTAATCGCAGGCGGTGCAGGTGCAGGAGCAGCGAAAGTAGGTTTATTAGCAAAGATACTGCTTATATTTAAGAAGATATGGATATTAATTATAGTCGGTATAGGAGGAGTTTTTAAAGGAATAATAGGTATATTTAAGAGAAAACCTAAAAAAGATAATGAAGTTAACTTGAATAAAGAGGAAACAGTGCTTACAGATAGCCCTAAAGCAGACGAAGTAAGTGAAATCTATTCAACATCAATAGATTAATAAAATGAATGTAATGAAAATATCTAAATTTTTAAGATAAGCTAGATGGTAATTACAAAGATAGAAGATTAGAGTATGACAAGTGTTAATTTAGAAAATAGCAAGTAACAAGTAAAGAGAATATTTTTTAATAGAAAAAAAGAAAGGGGAAAGGAAATATGGATAAAAGGGTTGATGAAAAAATCCTAGATTTTATAAACGAAGCAGAAAAGAAAGAAGCAAGAAAGGATATTTGCAGTGGATCAGCAAAAATTGGGGATAGGTATTATGAATTTGAAGAAACAGAATTTTTTGAAGAAAAGCTAAAAATATATATTCCAAAGGATTTTGAGGACATGCCACTAAAAGCTCGAAAATTTAAATATCCATCAGAAAGCAGGCCACAAATAATAAAGAGTAATGAAGATGGAAGTATAGCTATAACTTTAAATATTATTGATAGTCCATTAAATGAAGAACGTGTAGAAGAACTCAAAAATGCAATGAAAGTTATCATAAAAAAAACTAATCCAGCGAATGTATTTTATGAAGATGGAGTTTTAGAAGTTGATTGTAAAAACATAGGATATTTTGAATTTAAGAGTTCAGCAATAGATGACTTCTTATATAATTTAATGTTTTTTATTGAATTTGAAGGTAAGACATTAATGGGAACTTTCAGCTGTAAATATAACGATTGTGAAGAGTGGAGAGATATTGCTTTTCAAATGTTAAATAGCATAAAAGTAGCAAAAGTAGAGGAAGAATAAATTTTATTTGAATTTTCATTTTAAATAGTTATCGATTAAAAATATTATGGAGTATGGAGATGAGACTTAATGAGTGAAGAATATGTATATACCTATGGTGATATTTTAATATCACCTTATAAATTCAGAAAAATAAAGAAATTAAAAATAACAAGAGAAATAAATGAACACGGAAAACTTTATATAAGTGGAATTATAAGTGATAAAGATATAGACAAGTATGTTGAGGTAGCAAGTGGAGAAGAAACCATTAAGGTATCAATAAAAGACGAGGATGATAATATTACTGATTTATTTGAGGGAATTGTTACTAATATCAGCATTAATGCAAGCAGTGATATAAGAACGTTAGAAATAGAAGCCTTAAGCAAAACATTTTTAATGGATATAGAAAAAAAGAGTCGCAGCTTTCAAAATGAAAATTATAGCTATGATGATGTTTTTAATATAATAAACAGCGGATATAGTAGTATTCAAATGGTGGATAATATTACTTATGGAGCTAAAATAGATAAATTAATAGTCCAATATAAAGAAACTGATTGGGAGCTTATAAAGAGATTAGCATCACATTTTAATGGTGGTGTAATACCAGAGTGTCAATTAGCAGATATAAAGTATTCTTTAGGTGGATCAGGAGATAGTAAAGTATATGACATTAATGAATTTAATTATTCAATAAAAAAAGGCTTACAAGAGTACAATATAAAATCAGCTAATGAAGCCTATGATTTGATTGATGTAAATTTAATAAGTTATGAAATAACAACTCACAAAATAATGAGTTTATATAACAATGTTAGCTTTAAGGGAAGAAAGCTTTTTGTATATAAATGTGAAATAAAAATGGTAGGTGGAGTGATTTCAAACAAGTATATCCTAAGAGATGAAAAAGGAATGAAGGTTAGGAAACTTTATAATAATAAATTAGTTGGTATTTCTCTTCAAGGAAGAATTTTAGATACTCAAAAAGATAAAGTTAAAATTTCATTAGAGATAGATGGAAGTCCAACAGAACTCGAAGGACCAAGATGGTTTGAATTTGCTACCATTTTTTCATCACCAGATGGTACAGGCTGGTACTGTATGCCTGAAATTGGAGATGTAATAAGATTATATATGCCAGATAATGAGGAAAAGAATTCATATGTAATAAGTTCAATGCATTATCAATCAAGTGATCCTAACAAACGTGTTGACCCAGCAGTGAAAAGTATAGGAACAAAATATGGAAAAGAAATAGTAATGAAGCCAGGGGAAGTAGATATAATAGCAAATGGAAATTTACTTATGAGGATGACAGATGAAGGCGGAATAGAAGTAAATAGTGATAAAAAGATAATATTAAATGCTGGAGATGATATTGAAATAAATGGTGGAGCTAGAATATCAATTCAAGGTGATGCAGGAATAAGCTTGAATCAAGCAGGTGCGAATATGACTATAGAAGATGACGTAACCATGAGCGGAGGAAAGGTACATATTCAAAATTAATAAAAATAGTTTATAGGTGTTGAGAAAATATGATAATACAAGTTGATAAAGAAAAATTATTAAAAGAGTTTGAAGAAAAATATGTAGTAGATAGATACAAGGATGAATTTGGGAAAATTATAGAAAAATATGCTACTAATAGAGAGAATATAAATGAAAATTTAACTTCAAAAATTAATTCTGTTTGCAAGGAGGCTATTTTACTTCAGGAAAAAGAACTAAAAGGGGAAATAAAATATATATATATTTCAATGCTAAGAACAAAGCTTCTTGAAAATAAAGGACAATGGAGAATTGATTTATATGATAAAAAGTGGTTTTTAGATAAAGAGGAATGCTCAATAAATATAGATTTAGATTTCATTTATGAGCCTTTATTTAATCATATGAAAGAACTTTCAGAAAAGAAAAAAGAACGTGGAAGAACTATTAAAGACAAAGACATAGAACGTATAAAACTAAGGGAAGCAAATAAATATCATGGTCTAGCTGTAAACATAATCAGAGATATGTTACAAAGTTTTTTAGAATGTGCATCATTTAAAGAAATGAAAAAGAAAGAAGATATAGTCATTATGGTTGGTGAATATATGGATGTGGCTGTTAAAATATATTCTAAAAACTTGTAAAGTAGATATAAGATAAGGGGAAAAACATGGATTATTTTTTGTTAAAGCAAGATGAAGAGTATACCAATGCACCAGTGCTAATGGATGTATTTAATAAAATTGATGTTAGAAATATCAATTTATTAAATGCTCATAAGCTTGAAGATATGATTATATTTAATGTTAAATGTGATGATAAAACAGAGTTTTTAGATATACTAGATAGAAATTTATATCTTATTTCGGAAGACATGAAGAAAATAATTGAAAAGTATGATTCGGAAATTATATTTAAAGCTGTTCCACTTATAGATTTACCTCATGAAAGACAAGAAAATTATTATCTTCCAATAATTGAAGAAGTAGATTGTTTAAGTGAAAATGCAGAATTAAATTTAAATAGAACCGTAGTTAAAAGAATAATATTATCTAAGGAAAAAATTAAAGAAAAGAAAATATTTAAAATAAAAGAAAGCTCGAAAACTCTAATAGTAATAAGATTAGATGTTGCTGAAAGCTTGCTTAGAAGAGAATTTAAAGGAATATGTTTAGAACGATTAGAGCTTGAAGATTGATTAAGAAAAAATTATGAGTAGGAGATGAAAGAATTGGCAGATGGTGTTTGTTATGTAGTTAGAGGAGCTAAAATGAAATGCAGCAAAGGAAATAAACTAGTAAAAATAAATTTACCAGCAAGTCATGGTTCATATGTTAATGGCAAACCTATAATGGTAAAAATAGATAGAGTAGTAGGAGCTAATATTGGCTCTTTTGGAGTTTGTAAGTGCAATATGAAACCATGCTGTCCAGCTATATTTAGTGACTGGATGATAGTTCAAGATGATACTATAGTTGATGGAAATCCTGCACTAACAATAAAATCAACTCTTGTATGCGCGAAAGGTGGACAAATCAAATTTGTTAATGACGGTCAGGATTAGTATTAAGTTGTAAAAAAGAACTGAGAGAGAAGGGAGTAAATAGATGGGAGAAATTCATGCACTAAGGGTAAAATCACCTTATAAGTTAATGAGAGTAGTAGATATAAAAATTGAAAATAAACCTAATGAACATGGCTATTTATATTTAAAATGTTTAATAGATGATTCAATTAATTTTAAATCAACTATTAATGCTTCCACAGATGATAAGATATGCGTTTATGAAGAACTAGAAGATGAAAATATAAGCAGTGATGAAAGTCCTGTAGATATAAATAAAGTTAATGAAGGAAATAGTAAAATATTATTTAATGGAATAGTACAGAATGTTAGGACAACCAATGAAAATGAAATATATTATTTAGAAATACAAGCTTTAACAGCAAGTTTTAAATTAGATATAAAAGAAAAAAGCAGATCATTTCAAAATGTAAATATGACCTATGATGAGCTTATTGGAATTATATTAAAGGATTATTCAGGTTTTACTTTTGCTCAAAATGCAGGAAAAGGACAAAAAATAAATAAGCCATTATTTCAATATAAGGAGACTGATTGGAATTTTATAAAGAGGATTGTCAGTGAGTTAGAAGGCGAATTATTTTGTGATATAATAAATTTGAATAATATGTTTTATTTTGGAATACCACAAGAGCATAGTTATACATTAGATGACAATTTGGATTATAAGGTATTTAAGAATTTAAAAAGATTTCATTTATCAGGTGGTGATGATGCAGGTTATCATGATACAGACTATTTTTATTATGAAATAAAAAGAAGATATATACTTGAAATTGGTTCAGAAATCAGCTATAAGCAAAAGAAGCTGTATGTTAGAGAATATGAAGCTTATAATGATAAGCAACAAATATTCTATAAGTATAAGTTATGTAGAAAAAATGGATTATGGCAAGATATAATTTACAATAAGCTTTTAAGAGGAGCTACCCTTGAAGGAAAGGTGCTTGCGGTAAAAGAAGAATTAGTAAAACTTCATTTATATATAGATGAAAATCAAAATGAAGATGAAGCCTTTTGGTTTCAATTTTTGCCGCCGTCAGTAAACATAATGTACTCAATGCCTTTAATTGGAGAAAGTGTAAGGCTCTATTTTCCAAATGAAAGCAGTGAACAGCCAATCATAGTAGGTTCTGCTAGAAAAAATGGAAAAGATTGTAAAAAGACATCTGAACCATCAATAAGATATTATGAAACAGAACACGGCAGTGAAATAGCAATGGTTCCTGATGCACTAACAATTACAGGAGGCTGTAAAGATCCATTATTCGTAAGCTTTGAAGACAATGTAGGAGTAACTTTTACAAGCCCTAAAAAACTAAGCTTAAATGCAGGCGGAGAAATAGAAATAAGTACACCAAGATATATAAGAATAAATGCAACAAGTCAATTGAAGATGATAAAAGGAAATACGACAAATGGAGTTTCAATAGAAGGTGAGTTCCATATTACAGCTAATAATGTAATAAAAAATGGAAGCTGTAGAGAAGTTTTTGCTCCTTATAAAGAAGGGGGCAAATAAAATATGGACTTTAATATTGGAAATTTAGTAAGTGCTGCTGTTGGAGCAGTAACCAAAGTAGCAAATGCAGTAATTGATTTCTTTTCACCAATAGCAGAAGGAGGAGGAATCCTTGGAGGGCTTGCAGGAGTGGCAGTTGACTTAGCAGAAGCAGTACTTGGTGCTGTGCCAGGAACAGCAGATGTAAATGGGGATGGGGAAATTGATGCTGAAGAGGCAGAGGAAATATTTAATGATGTGCTGAAGGTAATGTTGGGTGGGATGATAGTAGCGTTTGGGTCTGTTTCAGAAGTTTCAAATAGTCAAAGTGATAAAGAAGATTCAGATGTTGGTAAAGAAGGACAAGAAATATGGATTCCACCAACACTATATGATTATGATAAAGATTCAGAAAAATATTCGATTTCATCCCAAAACTTGTTGTTAGATTTATCACAACAATGGTTTGATGCAAAAACATCAGAAGATAAAAAGAAAATTGAACGGCAATTATTATATTTTAGAGCTAATATTCCAAGTGACGATATTATAGATCGAAAATTTGAAGAAGGAATCAATGAAGTTTTAGCAGGACCAGTTTCACAAATTATTTTGAATACAGTAGGCGGTAGTGAAGAAGTACTAACTTACAAGATGCGAGATTTAGATAAATCAGAGGCTAATTATGTTTTGGGGCAATATAATGATGATAATTATAATAAAGACATTGATATAGAAATGATATTACAAGCTAGAAGTAAACCACAAGAAACTGGAGATCCTAATTCGGTAAGAATACAAAGAGATGCAAATGGTAATATATCAAAGTATACTCAATTTGGTGAAAATGGAGAACTGATTAAGGAGGTGAGAATCACAGGTAAAGAACATGGAAATATACCAAGACCAAATGTAAAAGAACCGAGATTTAATATTAATGAAAAAACAGGAGAGAAGTTCCAAAATGGTTATAAAGTAAGAGCGGCTGAGGGATGGGAGATGCCTCCGATACGGCCAGTTCCATAGATTGTGAGAGGAGTAATGAAATGAAAGTAGAATTATTCAATGATGACATAGTTAGCGAATATGTAGAGTGGAAAAATGCAAATCCAGATAATTTTTCGTGGTGGAGTTTTGTAAATTTAAAATCAGATTTACAAACAGCATTGGGATTTGCAAAGTTTTTCTATCCCGATATTATAGAGATTGAGGGCTGTTTTTTAATAAAAGATAAGTATTATGCAGATGTATTTGAGGGGTGGAAAAAAGATTGCAACAATAATAAAACGGACATAGAAAAAATGATGAATTTATATGAGGTAGGAGATTTTTTTCACATTAATAAAAGTTATGATGAGAATGAGGATATTCAAGTAATCGCATTAGGAAATGCATTGAAACATTTATGGTTATTAAGTTTTAAAGATAGATTTCCAAATAGAAAAATTAATGTAGAAGTATTTCAGGAAGATGATGGAGCATTGTTCATTACAGTTTATGAACAATTAGACTAGGAATTAAATATTTCAGTTGTAATTATTTAAATAAAGTTGTAAAAAGAATTAATATATGATTTAGATACAAATTAAAGAATAAAAAATCAAGACTAACATGGAATTTTATTCCGCTGTTAGTTTTTTTCTTTTGTATAGAAATGTAGAAAAAATAAAATCAAGATAAATAATGAAAACACATAGTATAAGAATTCAAAACACACAAAATGATGAAAGGTAAAGATAATAATATAAAAAATATTTAAGATAAAAGAAAGTTCAAAAACACTAATAGTAATGAGATTGGATGTTGCAGAAAGTTTACTTAGAAGAAATTTTGAAGGAATATCTTTTGAGAGATTAGAGCTTGAGTAATAGAAAATAATAAGTAGGAGATGAAAGAATTGGCAGATGGTATTTGTTACGTAGTCAGAGGAGCTAAAATGAAATGCAGCAAAGGAAGTAAATTAGTAAAAATAAATTTACCAGCAAGTCATGGGTCATATATTAATGGAAAACCTATAATGGTAAAAACAGATAGAGTTGTAGGAGCCAATATTGGTTCTTTTGGAGTTTGCAAGTGCACTATGAAACCATGTAGTCCAGCTATATTAGGTGACTGGATGATAGTTCAAGATGATACTATAGTTGATGGAAAGCCTGCACTAACAATAAAATCAGTGCTTGTATGTGGGAAGGGTGGACAAATCAAATTTGTTAGTGATGGTCAAGATTAGCATTAAGTTGTAAAAAAGAGCTAAGGGAGAAGGGAGTAAATAGATGGGAGAAATTCACGCACTAAGGGTAAAATCACCTTATAAGTTAATGAGGATTGTAGATATAAAAATTGAAAATAAACCTAATGAACATGGATATTTATATTTAAAATGTTTATTAGATGATTCAATTAATTTTAAGTCTACTATAAATGCTTCTACAGATGATAAAATATGTGTTTATGAAGAACTAGATGATGAAAATAGAAACAGTGATGAAAGTCCTGTAGATATAAATAAAGTTAATGAAGGAAATAGTAAAATATTATTTAATGGAAAAGTACAGAATGTTAGGACAACCAATGAAAATGAAATATATTATTTAGAAATACAAGCTCTAACATCAAGTTTTGAATTAGATATAAAAGAAAAAAGTAGGTCTTTTCAAAATGTTAATATGATATATGATGAGCTTATAGCTCAAATATTAAAAGACTATCCAAAATATATTTTTACTCAATGCGTAGGAAAAGGACAAAAAATAGGTAAGCCATTATTTCAATATAAAGAAACTGATTGGAATTTTATAAAGAGAATCGTTAGTGAGCTAGAAGCAGAATTATATTGCGATATTATAAATATTAACGATATGTTTTATTTTGGGAAGCCACAAGAACATAATTATACAATAGAAGATGAGTTGGATTATAAGGTATTTAAGAATTTAAAAAGATTTCATTTATCAGGCGGAGATAATGCAGGTTATCATGATACAGATTATTTTTATTATGAAATAAGAAGAAGATGTATTTTTGAAATTGGATCAGAAATTAGCTATAAGCAAAAGAATTTATATGTTAGAGAATATGAAGGTTATTCAGATAAGCAACAAATATTCTATAAATATAAGTTATGTAGAAAAGATGGATTATGGCAAGATATAATTTACAACAAGCTTTTAAGAGGAGCTACCCTTGAAGGAAAGGTACTTGCAGTAAAAGAAGAATTATTAAAACTTCATTTAGATATAGATGAAAATCAAAATGAAGATGAAGCCTTCTGGTTCCCGTTCTTACCACCATCAGTAAACATAATGTATTCAATGCCCTTAATTGGAGAAAGTGTAAGGCTCTATTTCCCAAATGAAAGTAGTGAAAAACCAATAATAGTTGGGGCTGCTAGAAAAAATGGAGAAGATTGCGAAAAGACAGCTGAACCATCAAAAAGATATTATGAAACAGAGCATGGCAGTGAAATAGCAATGATTCCTGATGCATTAACAATTACAGGAGGGTGTAAAGATCCATTATTCGTAAGTTTTGAGGATAATGTAGGAGTTACATTTACAAGTCCTAAAAAACTAAGTTTAAATGCAGGCGGAGAAATAGAAATAAATACACCTAGGTATATAAGAATAAATGCAACAAGTCAATTGGAAATGATAAAAGGAAATACAACAAATGGAGTTTCAATAGAAGGTGAGTTTCACATTAAAGGTAATAATGTAATAAAAAATGGAAGCTGTAGAGAAGTTTATGCTCCGTATAAATAAGGGGGAGAAGAAAAATGGACTTTAATTTTGGAAATTTAGTAAGTGCTGCTGTGGGAGCTGTAGTAAAGGTAGTAGAAGCAGTAGTGGATTTCTTTTCACCAGCATCAGAGGCGGGAGAAACATCAGAAGCATCAGAAGCAGGAGGAATCCTTGGAGGTTTTGCAGAAATAGCAGTTGATGTAGGAGAAGCAGTTATGGGCGCTGTGGCAGGTGTTGCAGATGTTAATGAGGATGGGGAGATTGATGCTGATGAGGCCGAGAAAATAGTACAAGATGTATTAAAGGTAATGTTAGGAGGTCTTATATTAGCGTTTGGTTCAAGCTCACCAAGCTCATCGGACTCATTAGAATCAGAAAGTCAAAGTGATGTGTTTGATTTTAAAGTGCAAGTGACGGATGGAGCTGCCGTAACTTTTACTGGATCTTTTGAGGATCAATCTGAAAAAAAAGATTCATTTAAGAGCATGCAGGATTATTTGAAGTCTAAAGTGGAGGGGTTTTCAGCTGGAGCTTCACAATTTAGTAGAGATACAGAAGAAGGATTTATCGCTATAGGGAAGTTTTGGGGAATGGATATTGACTCATATCCCAGCGGTTCTAATAAAACATACAGGGAGATAATAGAGAACGATAGAAAAAAATATAATGAAGAGCAAAATGAACGAAGAGAAGAAACCCCAGATAAGGAAGCATTTGATGAGAGTAAAGAAATAACTGAAGATAATTTAAATAAAATGGCTACTCTGATGGCAGCGCATGATATTATTCAATTGGGTAGAAATGGAATAGCATTTTTAAAATATACCAATATTGCTTCAGAAGTGGGAGAAGCTAGTAATGCAAAAAAATTTGGTACAAATTATATTAATGAACAGTTTAAGTTTGATCCAGTAAATGCAGTAACAGGAAGCTTATATATTCCAGCTACTGATATAGTATTGCCAGATATTCATGAAGAATTTAAGATTGAAAGAAAATATCAATCAATAAATAATAGAGTAGGGCTTTTAGGAATAGGATGGACAAATAATTTTGAAACTTATCTTAATATATTAGATCAAAAAATCAATGTGCTTTGTGGTGATGGCCATATCGAGACTTTTAATAAAATCAATGAAAATTGGATAAATAGCAAAGGTGGAACTAAAAGATATTCTTTATTGGAAGAAAAAGATTGCTGGATATTAAAATCTTTTGTAGATAAAAAAAATTACAGATATAACAGTTTAGGTAAACTAATAGATATAACTGATATAAATAATAATAAACTTTCAATAACTTATATTGGAGAAAACATTGAAAGCTTAACAACATTCTCAAATTATAAACTTTTCTTTACGTATACAGATGGAAAGATAACTGAAATAAAAGATGAATTAGGTAGAACAGTTCAATACAAATATGATGGAGATTATTTAACAGATGTTATTCAGGTTGATAGGGGAACAACAAGATATACTTATGATGAAAAAGGTTATATAAATAGTGCAACAGATGCAAATGGAAATACTTATACTAAAAATTTCTTTGATAAAAAAGGAAGGATAATAAGACAAGAATATCCAAATGGAGATTTTGCAACAGCAGTTTATGATGAGGGTGAAAGAGAAAATACCTTCTGTTACAATGGAAGTCAAAGAACAGAAAAAACAAGATATAACAGAGATAATTTAATAACATGTAATGTTTATGAAGATGGAACTACAGAGGAATACAAATATGATAACTATCAAAATAAAATTTATGTGAAAGATAGGAATGGCTTTGAAACTCATAAAGCTTACGATGAATTTGGTAATTTACTAAAAGAAACATTACCAAATGGATTAATAACAGAATATGCTTATGATGAAAATGGAAAGTTAGTTAAAGAAGCAGACAATAAAGAAAAAGAAATAAGCTATAGTTATGATAATAAAGGCAATTTGACAGAAAAGAAAACTAAGATTTCAATTGGAAATTGGACAGCTGAAAGTTACACATATGATTACTATGGAAGAATTCTAAGTAAAACAGACGGAAGGGGAAATACATCAAGATATGAATACCAAAATGCAAGTGACTTAGGAGGAAAACAAGGGAAAGACCCAGTTAGAGTAATTACAAACAGTGGATATGTATATGGATATACTTATGATAAGGTAGGAAGAAATACTGAAATACAAACAGATTATGGAACAATAGAATTTTCATATAACAATTTGAATTATTCAGCAAAAATTAAAGATGCAAATGGAAATGTAACAATAAAGAACTATGACAATATGGGAAATCTCACAAGCCTTTATACACCAAATGCATGCATTAATGGAAGCTTTGTAGATGAAGGGTATAGATATACCTATGACCATATGGATAGACTAATAAGTATAAAAAATCCACTTGGAATTGTAGAAAAAAGCATAAGAGATACTGAAGGAAACATAATAAAAGAAATAAATCCTAATTATTATAATGATGATAGTAAAGATGGATTAGGCGTAGAATATGTTTATGATAAAGATAATAGAAAGCTAAAAACACTATATCCTGATGGAGGAATAGAAAGATTCTTCTATGATTCAAATGGAAATGTTATAAAGCATATAAGTCCAGAATATTATAATGAAGAAATTGATGATGGACTTGGCTATAGCTATACTTATGATTCAATGAGTAGATTAAGTTCTATAATAAATGAAGAAGGAATTACAGAAAAAACATTTGAGTATGATCTTCATGGAAATATTATAAAAGAAATAGATAATGAAGGAAATGTTAGTTTATTTAAATATGATTTACTTGGAAACTTAATTGAAAAGAGAGTTCCAGTTGAAAAAGATGAAACAGAGATTAAATATAATGTAACTTGCTATGATTATGATAAAAACGGTAATAAAATATTGGAGAAGCAAGGAACTACAGTAGTATCTGAAAATGAAGTCTGTAATAATTATCACGAAATCTATTTTGAATATGATGAAGAAAATAGGCTTATTGAAGTTAAAGACAAATATGGTGCAAAGACAAAGTATAAATATGATTGTTTAAATAATAAAACATATGAAAGCTTTAAGATAAATGATAAAGCTACAAAAGCCATTCATTATATTTACGATAAAGTAGGAAACTTAATTCAAAAGAAAGAAGAAATAAATGGAGGTTTTGTATCACCAGAAACTTCTGGAAGAAATATTTGGGCAATAACAAGCTATGAATATGATAAAAATGGAAATGTAACAAAAATCATAACTCCAAAAGGCTATAAAATAGAAAAAGTTTATGATAAAGTTGATAGACTTATAGAGCAGCATGAAAAAGATGAAGTTAATGGAATCTTTAGAAGTTATGTTTATAAATATGATAAAGGAAATAACATAACAAGTATAAGTGAATATTCTGGGGAAGAAGCTAAACTTATAAGCAGCAAATATAAGAGCGAAAATGATTATACAGTGAATTGGTCTGAAAGACATGAAAACAAGAAAGAAAATGAAAATTTATTTGAGAAACTTGATCTTAAAGAAGATCAAAAAAAGAAATCTTATGTTTATGATGCTCAAAATAGACTCACTCATTTCATAAATTTTTCTGGAAATACAACAAGATTATTCTATGATAAGAATGATAGAATAATAAAGCAGGTACTTCCAGAACAATATGATAGAGCTAAAGATGATGGAGTAGGAACAACTTACATTTATAACTTAAAAGGAAAAGTAGTTGAAGTTATAAATGCATTGGGTGAAACTATAACTAAGAATACTTATGACCCTAAAGGAAATTTAAGAACTTCAATAGATGGAGAAAATAACAAAGTTGAGTATACTTATACGCTACTAGGTCAAATTAAAGATGTTATTACTCCAAATTCTAGAAAAGAAAATAAATCAGCTCAAAGCTACAGGTATGATGCAAGAGGAAACATTACAGGAATCACTGATGGTAATGGAAACCAAACAAGTTATCTATTAGATGATTGGGGAAGAATAATTCAAATAACAACACCAGAAGGTGGAGTTGAAAAATATACTTATGATTTTGCAGGAAATATAACAAGTACAACAGATGCAAATGGTGGAACTATAGAATATTTCTACAACAGCTTAGGACAAGTATTTGAAATAAGAGATCAAGAAGGAAACAGTGAATATTTCTATTACGATAGTGAAGGAAACCTAACAAAACACATAGATAGAAATCAAAATCATGTAGATAGAACTTATAACCTAGATAGAAATATAGTTTCAGTAAAAGCTTATGAAATAGATGAAGAAGCAGCAGCTTTAGAAGAAAAGAAAGCTGAAGAAGTTAGAGTAAAGACAATTGAGGATGCTAATAAAAAGTCAGAAGAAAGTGTCTTAACTAGCCCATTAACTAAAACATCTAGAAGAAGAAGATTTACAGAAAGGTTAAAAGATAAAAAAGAAAGACAAGAAAAACATGAGCTAGA
>Ga0209281_1000341_pt1 | contig 79173 bp, 68 predicted proteins | sample MedtruBG_FD_187514 | JGI IMG/M metagenome (GOLD analysis project Ga0209281, IMG submission 187514) | Root nodule microbial communities of legume samples collected from California, USA - Medicago truncatula BG (SPAdes) (version 2) | ecosystem: Host-associated > Plants > Roots > Nodule | place... | reverse complement strand
ATTCCGTATCCACATCTTTCTCCGCAAAATTATTTGTCGTTATGATTTAAATGTTTTGTTTTACACTCTGTCAAGCGTAACTAATACTCCGCGCCATAAATAGCTCGGCCAAAGAATTAGGAGCGTGTAGGATGGCGGACAGCTTTACGACAACTAATCGTTTTTTCGACAATAAACATTATCCGCGTGGGTTCTCTCGTCATGGTGATTTCACCATCAAAGAGGCACAACTGCTTGAACGTCATGGTTATGCCTTTAACGAGTTAGATCTGGGTAAACGTGAGCCTGCAACAGAAGATGAAAAGCAGTTTGTTGCCGTTTGCCGTGGAGAGCGTGAGCCTGAATCTGAAGTAGAACGTGTCTGGATCAAATACATGGCACGTATCAAGCGACCAAAGCGTTTCCATACTCTGTCTGGCGGTAAGCCACAGGTGGAAGGCGCAGAAGACTACACTGAATCAGACGATTGATATCATGGAAAAGGGGCTACGGCCCCTTTTTTACGCCAGCATCTTTTGCAGATGCAGCAGAAGTCGGTCAATGGCACGGTAGCTTAACGCTTCCTGCAAATGGCGTCGTTCAATTTCATCGCACTCCTCAAGATCGGCAATAGTACGTGCCACCTTAAGTAAACGCTGCCACGCACGGACGGAAAGTCCAAATCGCGTCAACGTCTCTTCCAGCCAGTGCGAATCACTTTCTGATAGCCGACAGCGCTGACGAATCTCCGCGTTATCCAGTCGCGCATTCAGTTTGTTCTGCCGTAAATATTGCCGGTGATGGGCAGCCTCGACTCTTTGCCGCACGGTCGCACTGCTTTCGCCGGTTTTATGGTTTTGGCTGAGTACGCCGGGTGGCGGAAGGGGGATCTCAAGGGACAGGTCAAAACGATCAAGAAAGGGGCCAGACAATCTACCCAGATAGCGAAGCGTCTGTTCCGGGCTGCTTCGATTATGATTGCCCTGATAGTGACCCGAGGGGCTGGGGTTCATCGCAGCAACAAGCTGAAATTGGGCAGGGTAGCTAATTTTAGCGCGCGTTCGCGAGATATGAATTTGCCCGGACTCAATGGGTTCGCGCAAGGCATCGAGGACGCGGCGCTCGAACTCGGGCAGTTCATCAAGAAAAAGAATGCCATTATGGGCTAACGAAATTTCGCCCGGCTCGGGAATCGCGCCGCCGCCGACCATCGCGTTAAGGGATGCACTGTGATGGGGGGAGCGGAAGGGCCTTTTCCGCCACTGCTGATGCAACGATTGGGCATTCACCAGACTGATAATTGCAGCGCTCTCCAGTGCTTCCTGGCTGGTTAAAGGGGGAAGCAAACCATTCAGGCGACTGGCCAGCATTGTCTTACCCGTTCCGGGTGGGCCAATGAGGAGCAGGTTATGCCCGCCTGCCGCTGTAATTTCCAGCGCGCGTTTCCCCTGTTCCTGTCCGATAATGTCGCTCAGATCCTCGGTGCTATCAGGCATAACGAATTGATGCTCTTCAGGAGTGGCCAGCTCATGACGACCCTCCAGAAAAGAACAGACTTCCTGCAAATGTTCCGCGACCAGACACCCTTTCTCCTCGATCAGACTGACTTCGGATTCGTTTTCGCGGGCAACGACGATCTGCCGCCCAGCCCGTAACGCGGCCAGCGCTCCCGAAATTGCACCAGGAACGCCTCTCAGCGCGCCTGTAAGCGCAAGCTCACCCACGAACTCGTACGTGTTCAGTCTTGAGGCATTAAGCTGCTCAGACGCCACGAGAAGCGCAATGGCGATAGGTAAATCGTATCGCCCTCCCTCTTTTGGTAAGTCAGCAGGAGCCAGATTGATGGTGATCTTCTTCGCGGGGTAGGTATAACCGCTATTAATGATAGCGCTGCGAACCCGATCCCTGGACTCTTTCACCGTGGTTTCCGGCAGGCCGACGAGCGTCAGGCCAGGGAGTCCATTGCTTAAATGGACCTCAACGGAGATGAGTGGCGCATTGACGCCTAAAGCTGCACGCGTATAAACAACCGACAGTGACATAATTGCCTCCTTAGAGAAGCACTATGCCTGACAATATTCTCTGTTAAGGTGGCTTATTTGCGTTTTTACGAAGCGTGTTCGCCGATTTTCGCTGATGAATGCAACAATTACATTCTTATGTAAGCCTTCTCGCAAAGGCAGGAAAACGCCCAGTTTTCTCATCACTGTCCCGTTAAAAAAATGAAAATTATTCATTTCCTGATTTTCTCATATAAAACAGTCGTTTTTCGTATGACTGTTCGCTGACGCTTATACCCTGTCATAAATTTTTCTTGTGCTACGTTCAGAATCTGTGGTACCTCTTTAGGTATTCCTTCGAACAAGATGCAAAAAAACTGAAAATGAAAACCCTTCTAAACGTGATTAGCCTAGTCGTGATTAGCGTGGTGGTGATTATTATCCCACCGTGCGGGGCTGCACTTGGACGAGGAAAGGCTTAGGAATCAAGCCTTAACGAACTAAGACCCCCGCACCGAAAGGTCCGGGGGTTTTTTTATGACTTAAAAACTTAAAAGAGGAGCAGGTAATGACATCTAGCATAAAATTCTGTTTCTCTGGATTTATGACGGGGAACTCACTATGAATGGAGCACAATGGGTAGTACATGCGTTGCGAGCGCAGGGCGTCGACATCGTCTTCGGTTATCCTGGCGGGGCCATCATGCCAATTTACGATGCCCTGTATGATGGCGGCGTTGAGCACCTGTTGTGTCGACATGAGCAGGGAGCCGCAATGGCCGCGATTGGTTACGCACGTGCTACCGGGAAAACCGGGGTTTGCATGGCGACATCCGGGCCGGGCGCGACGAATTTGATCACCGGCCTTGCAGATGCGCTTCTCGACTCTGTGCCCGTTGTGGCAATCACCGGCCAGGTGGCGCTGCCGTTAATCGGTACCGATGCTTTTCAGGAAGTGGACGTTCTCGGTTTGTCTCTCGCCTGCACCAAGCACAGTTTTCTGGTGCAGTCTCTGGAAGAGTTGCCTCGCGTAATGGCAGAGGCCTTCCAGGTGGCAAACTCAGGCCGCCCGGGTCCCGTCTTAGTGGATATTCCCAAGGATATTCAAATTGCCTCAGGCGATCTGGAGCCGCACTTCTCCACCGTGCAGAGTGAAGAGCACTTCCCCTGTGTGGAGGTTGAAGAGGCCCGCCAGATGCTGATGAAGTCGCAGCAGCCCATGCTTTACGTGGGTGGCGGCGTCGGCATGGCGCAGGCGGTTCCGGCATTACGCGACTTTATCGCCACCACGCAAATTCCGGTCACTTGTACGTTGAAAGGGCTGGGTGTGGTGGAGGACGATTATCCGTACTACCTCGGTATGCTGGGAATGCACGGTACCAAAGCGGCGAATCTGGCCGTTCAGGAGTGCGATCTGCTCATCGCTGTAGGCGCACGGTTTGACGACCGCGTCACCGGTAAACTGAATACGTTCGCCCCTCACGCAAAGGTCATCCACATGGATATCGACCCTGCGGAAATGAATAAATTGCGTCAGGCACACGTGGCGCTGCAGGGCGATTTAAATACGCTGTTACCCGCGCTGCAACAACCGTTATCCATCGAACGCTGGCAACAACAGACTGCGGCAATGAGAGCTGAATATGCCTGGCGCTACGATCATCCGGGCGAGGCGATCTACGCCCCGTTGCTGTTAAAACAGCTTTCGGACCGTAAGCCCGCCGACAGCGTGGTGACGACCGATGTGGGCCAACATCAAATGTGGTCGGCGCAGCACATGTCTTATACCCGTCCTGAAAACTTCATCACCTCCAGCGGGTTAGGCACGATGGGCTTCGGCCTGCCAGCCGCGGTGGGTGCGCAGGTGGCTCGCCCGGACGATACCGTGATCTGCATTTCTGGCGACGGCTCTTTCATGATGAACGTGCAAGAACTGGGCACGGTGAAACGCAAACAGTTACCGTTGAAAATCGTTTTACTGGATAACCAGCGTCTGGGCATGGTTCGCCAGTGGCAGCAGTTATTCTTCAACGAACGGTATAGCGAAACGACCCTGACCGATAACCCCGATTTCCTCGTGTTAGCCAGCGCCTTTGGCATCCCTGGCCAGCACATCACCCGAAAAGACCAGGTTGAAGCGGCGCTCGACACCATGCTGTCAAGCAAAGGGCCTTACCTGCTTCATGTCTCAATCGATGAACTTGAGAACGTCTGGCCGTTGGTGCCGCCCGGTGCCAGTAATGCACAAATGCTGGAGAAATTATCATGATGCAACATCAGGTCGCCGTTCAGGCCCGCTTTAACCCGGAAACATTAGAACGCGTGTTACGCGTCGTACGCCATCGCGGCTTTCAGATTTGCTCCATGAATATGGAGACCGCGACGGATGCGCAAAACATTAATATCGAATTGACCGTTGCCAGCCCACGGTCGGTCGACTTACTGTTTAGTCAGTTAACGAAACTGGTGGACGTGGCGCATGTTGCCATCTGCCAGAGCACAACCGCATCACAACAAATTCGCGCCTGAGCGAAATAGGAATAAAAATGACGACGAAGAAAGCTGATTACATTTGGTTCAATGGAGAGATGGTTCGTTGGGAAGAGGCGAAAGTCCATGTGATGTCTCATGCCCTGCATTACGGTACCTCCGTTTTTGAAGGTATCCGTTGCTACGATTCTCACAAGGGACCCGTGGTGTTCCGTCACCGCGAGCACATGCAGCGCCTGCGTGATTCAGCCAAAATCTATCGTTTCCCTGTTTCTCAAAGCGTCGATGAACTGATGGAAGCCTGCCGCGCCGTCATCCGTAAAAACAACCTGACGAGTGCTTATATTCGTCCGCTGGTGTTTGTGGGCGATGTGGGTATGGGCGTTAATCCGCCGGACGGTTACACCACCGATGTGATCATTGCTGCGTTCCCGTGGGGTGCCTACCTGGGTGCCGAAGCACTCGATCAGGGGATCGACGCAATGGTTTCTTCCTGGAACCGTGTCGCACCCAACACGATACCGACCGCGGCGAAGGCGGGCGGCAACTATCTTTCCTCACTGCTCGTGGGCAGCGAAGCGCGTCGTCATGGATATCAGGAAGGCATCGCGCTGGACGTCAACGGCTATATCTCTGAAGGCGCAGGCGAAAACCTGTTCGAAGTGAAGGATGGCATTCTGTTCACCCCACCATTCACCTCGTCCGCGCTGCCTGGCATCACCCGTGATGCCATTATCAAGCTGGCGAAAGATCTGGATATCGAGGTGCGCGAGCAGGTGCTGTCTCGTGAATCCCTTTATCTGGCAGACGAAGTCTTCATGTCCGGTACCGCCGCGGAAATCACCCCTGTACGTAGCGTGGACGGTATCCAGGTGGGCGAAGGCCGCTGTGGCCCGGTCACCAAACGGATTCAGCAAGCATTCTTTGGCCTCTTCACCGGTGAAACGGAAGATAAATGGGGCTGGTTGGATCAGGTTAATCACTAAGTATAAATATGGGACGGCACGCACCGTCCCATTTAATAGTCAGACGGGAGTTAATTAAGCATGCCTAAGTATCGTTCTGCCACTACCACACATGGCCGCAATATGGCCGGTGCCCGCGCATTATGGCGCGCAACCGGAATGACCGATGATGACTTCGGTAAGCCAATTATCGCTGTGGTCAACTCCTTCACCCAGTTCGTGCCGGGCCACGTGCATCTGCGCGATCTCGGTAAGTTGGTTGCCGAGCAAATCGAAGCGTCTGGCGGCGTGGCGAAAGAGTTCAACACCATTGCGGTGGATGACGGTATCGCCATGGGCCACGGGGGCATGCTTTATTCACTGCCGTCGCGCGAGCTGATCGCGGATTCCGTGGAGTACATGGTCAATGCCCACTGCGCGGATGCCATGGTCTGTATCTCCAACTGCGACAAAATCACCCCGGGGATGCTGATGGCTTCCCTGCGTCTGAACATCCCGGTGATCTTTGTGTCCGGCGGCCCGATGGAGGCAGGCAAAACCAAACTGTCCGACAAAATCATTAAACTCGATCTGGTCGATGCGATGATTCAGGGTGCAGATCCGAAGGTCTCCGACGAGCAAAGCGACCAGGTCGAGCGCTCAGCGTGCCCAACCTGTGGCTCATGTTCCGGGATGTTTACCGCCAACTCAATGAACTGTCTGACCGAAGCGCTGGGTCTCTCTCAGCCGGGCAACGGCTCACTGCTGGCGACCCACGCCGATCGTAAACAGCTCTTCCTCAATGCGGGCAAACGCATTGTTGAACTGACCAAACGCTACTACGAGCAGGACGATGCCAGCGCACTGCCGCGCAACATTGCCAGTAAAGCGGCGTTCGAAAACGCGATGACCCTGGATATCGCCATGGGCGGTTCCACTAACACCGTTTTGCACCTGCTGGCGGCGGCGCAGGAAGCTGAAATTGACTTCACGATGAGTGATATCGACAAGCTTTCTCGCAAGGTACCGCAGCTGTGTAAAGTGGCGCCGAGCACCCCTAAATATCATATGGAAGACGTCCACCGTGCGGGCGGCGTTCTGGGGATTCTGGGAGAGCTTGACCGTGCCGGCTTGTTGAACCGTGAGGTGAAGAACATTCTTGGCCTGACGCTGCCAGAGTCGCTGGAGCAGTACGATGTCATGCTCACCAAAGATGCCTCGGTAAAAGAGATGTTCCGTGCAGGTCCCGCCGGGATCCGTACCACGAAAGCATTCTCGCAGGATTGTCGTTGGGACACGCTGGATGACGATCGCGCTCAGGGCTGTATTCGCTCCCTGGAACATGCTTACAGTCAGGACGGCGGTCTTGCCGTGTTGTACGGTAACTTTGCCGAAAATGGCTGTATCGTCAAAACCGCCGGCGTGGATGACAGCATCCTGAAATTCACCGGTCCGGCAAAAGTTTATGAGAGCCAGGACGACGCGGTTGAAGCGATCCTGGGCGGGAAAGTGGTGGCAGGCGATGTGGTGGTCATTCGTTACGAAGGACCAAAAGGCGGGCCAGGCATGCAGGAAATGCTCTATCCCACCACCTTCCTGAAATCCATGGGGCTGGGTAAAGCCTGTGCGTTGATCACCGATGGACGTTTCTCCGGCGGGACGTCGGGTCTCTCTATCGGCCACGTGTCGCCGGAAGCGGCAAGCGGTGGCAATATCGCGATCATTGAAGACGGCGACCTGATCGAAATCGACATTCCGAATCGCGGGATCCAACTGAAGCTGTCTGCCCAGGAAATTGCCGCACGTCGTGAAGCGCAAGATGCCCGTGGCGACAAAGCCTGGACGCCGAAAGATCGTCAGCGTGAAGTGTCATTCGCCCTGCGTGCGTATGCAACGCTTGCGACTAGCGCAGACAAAGGCGCGGTACGTGATAAATCAAAACTTGGGGGCTAACGATGGCCGAATCACAACCCCTGTCCGACGCCCCCGAGGGGGCGGAATATCTCAGGGCGGTGCTACGCGCTCCGGTCTATGAAGCGGTGCAGGTGACGCCGCTGCAAAAAATGGACAAGCTCTCCTCGCGTCTCGATAACGTTATTCTGGTGAAGCGCGAAGACCGTCAGCCTGTCCATAGCTTTAAGCTCCGTGGGGCTTACGCGATGATGGCGGGCCTGACGGATGAGCAAAAAGCCCGTGGCGTGATTACCGCTTCCGCCGGTAACCACGCTCAGGGTGTGGCATTTTCGGCCGCCCGTCTGGGTTTAAAAGCGCTGATTGTCATGCCTGTCGCCACGGCGGACATCAAAGTGGACGCTGTTCGGGGGTTTGGCGGTGAAGTCTTGCTCCACGGTGCCAATTTTGATGAGGCAAAAGCGAAGGCGATAGCCCTGTCGCAGCAGCAGGGATTTACCTGGGTACCGCCTTTCGATCATCCGATGGTGATTGCGGGCCAGGGCACGCTGGCGCTGGAGCTCTTACAACAGGATGCCCATCTCGATCGCGTCTTTGTGCCGGTTGGCGGCGGGGGACTGGCGGCGGGCGTGGCGGTGCTGATCAAACAGCTGATGCCGCAAATCAAAGTGATAGCGGTTGAAGCCGAAGACTCTGCTTGCCTGAAAGCGGCACTGGATGCAGGACACCCGGTTGATTTGCCCCGTGTGGGATTGTTTGCAGAGGGCGTGGCGGTTAAACGCATCGGCGACGAGACCTTTCGTGTCTGCCAGGAATATCTTGATGACATCATCACCGTCGACAGTGATGCCATTTGCGCGGCGATGAAAGATCTGTTTGAAGATGTTCGTGCGGTAGCAGAGCCTTCCGGTGCACTGGCCCTGGCAGGGATGAAGAAATATATCGCCCAGCACAACATTCGCGGTGAGCGTCTTGCCCACGTGTTATCGGGTGCGAACGTTAACTTCCACGGCCTGCGTTATGTTTCTGAGCGCTGCGAACTGGGCGAACAACGTGAAGCGCTGCTTGCGGTCACTATTCCGGAGGAGAAAGGCAGCTTCCTGAAGTTCTGCCAGCTTCTGGGCGGCCGCTCCGTCACCGAGTTCAACTATCGCTTTGCCGATGCGAAAGATGCCTGCATCTTTGTCGGCGTGCGCTTAAGCCGTGGTCTTGAGGAGCGTAAAGAGATCCTTAACCTGCTGCACGAAGGCGGCTACAGCGTGGTCGACCTGTCTGATGATGAAATGGCGAAGCTGCACGTGCGCTATATGGTCGGTGGTCGACCGTCCAAACCTTTGCAGGAGCGTTTGTTCAGTTTCGAGTTTCCGGAATCACCGGGCGCGTTGTTGAAATTCCTGCACACCCTTGGCACGCACTGGAACATCTCCCTGTTCCATTATCGCAGCCACGGTACGGATTATGGCCGCGTACTGGCAGCCTTCGAACTGGGTGAACATGAGCCCGATTTCGAAACGCGGCTCAATGAGCTGGGCTACGACTGTCACGATGAAACCCATAACCCGGCATTCAGGTTCTTCCTCGCGGGTTAGGAGGCCCTGACCGGGTGAGCGTTAATGGTTAGGCAGTATTTTCCAGAATGCCTCAATAAGCGGCTCATGAAGCCGCTTTTTTTGTGCGCACACGCCCAGTTCAAACGGGGTTTTTTCGTCGCTGCGATCTAAAATCATCACGCGATTGCGCACCGGCTCAGGGCTGTTGTCCAGCACCACTTCAGGCAGCAGCGCCACGCCGCATCCCAGCGCCACCATCGACACCATGGCTTCATGTCCGCCTACGGTGGCATAGATTAACGGATTGCTGATCTTCTGACGGCGAAACCACAGCTCAATGCGGCGGCGCACGGGCCCCTGATCGGCCATGATAAACGGCACCGTAGACCAGTCAGGCTTCTCCACCGACACCTGGTTACGCACCGGGCAGGGCAGAGCAGGGGCAATTAATACCACGGCCAGATTTTCCAGCATCGAAAACGCCACCGCGCCGGGCAACGTCTCCGGTTTCCCGGCAATGGCGAGATCCGCTTCGCCCGTCACCACTTTATTCATGGCATCGGCGGCGTCACCGGTGGTGAGTTTTATTTCAACGGACGGATGCTCAGCGCGAAAGCGATCAAGAATGGGGGGCAGGTGGCTATAGGCGGCAGTCACGGAACAGAAAATATGCAGTTCGCCCGACAGCGACGGACCTTGCTGGTCGATGGTGTGCCGCAGTTGTTGATATTGCAGCAAGGTTTGTTGCGCAAAAACGCGCAGCTCCTCGCCCGCCTCCGTGAGCGTCACCGTGCGGTTATCGCGGACAAACAATGGCTGACCGAGGTCCTCTTCCAGACGCTGGATCTGACGTGACAGCGTGGAGGGGCTTACGTGTATTGCCCTGGCGCTGCGCCCGAAATGGCGGCTCTCGGCCAGATGCAGGAACATTTTTAGATCGCGTAAATCCACTGCTCGCACTCCAGGATTTTACGTTGCAGAAATTGCAACGTGACGTTGTGAATATATCAATTTCCGCAATAAATTTCCTGTCATATAGTGGGTTCATTCTCTCTTGCAAGACACGGCAAGCGAACCGAACAATAAGCACCACAACACAACATCACGAGGTATCACCATGGCTAACTACTTCAACACACTGAATCTGCGCCAGCAGCTGGCTCAGTTGGGCAAATGCCGCTTTATGGCGCGCGACGAATTTGCCGATGGCGCAAGCTATCTTCAGGGTAAAAAAGTGGTCATCGTCGGCTGTGGCGCACAGGGCCTTAACCAGGGTCTGAACATGCGTGATTCCGGTCTGGATATCGCCTACGCTCTGCGTAAAGAAGCGATTGCTGAGAAGCGTGCGTCCTGGCGTAAAGCGACTGAAAATGGCTTCAAAGTAGGGACTTACGAAGAGCTGATCCCTCAGGCGGATTTGGTTGTTAACCTGACGCCAGACAAACAGCACTCTGACGTTGTGCGTGCTGTTCAGCCGATGATGAAAGACGGTGCTGCGCTCGGTTACTCTCACGGTTTCAACATCGTTGAAGTTGGCGAGCAGATCCGTAAAGACATCACCGTTGTGATGGTGGCCCCGAAGTGCCCGGGCACCGAGGTGCGTGAAGAGTACAAACGTGGTTTTGGTGTTCCGACTCTGATCGCGGTTCACCCGGAAAACGATCCAAAAGGCGAAGGCATGGCGATTGCCAAAGCATGGGCTGCCGCCACCGGGGGTCATCGTGCCGGCGTGCTGGAATCCTCCTTCGTTGCGGAAGTGAAATCTGACCTGATGGGTGAGCAGACCATTCTGTGCGGTATGTTGCAAGCCGGCTCCCTGCTCTGCTTCGACAAGCTGGTGGAAGAGGGCACTGACCCGGCATACGCAGAAAAACTGATTCAGTTCGGCTGGGAAACGATCACCGAAGCGCTGAAACAGGGTGGTATCACGCTGATGATGGACCGTCTGTCCAACCCGGCGAAACTGCGTGCTTATGCGCTGTCCGAGCAGCTGAAAACCATCATGGCCCCGCTGTTCCAGAAACATATGGACGACATTATCTCCGGTGAGTTCTCTTCCGGCATGATGGCAGACTGGGCAAACGACGATAAAAAACTGCTGACCTGGCGTGAAGAGACCGGTAAAACGGCCTTCGAAACCGCGGCACAGTTCGACGGTAAAATTAGCGAGCAGGAGTACTTCGATAAAGGCGTACTGATGATTGCGATGGTGAAAGCGGGCGTTGAGCTGGCATTCGAAACCATGGTGGATTCCGGCATCATCGAAGAGTCTGCATATTATGAATCACTGCATGAATTGCCGCTGATTGCGAATACCATTGCCCGTAAGCGTCTGTATGAAATGAACGTGGTCATCTCTGATACCGCCGAGTACGGCAACTACCTGTTCTCTTATGCCTGTGTACCGTTGCTGAAAGAGTTCATGACCACGCTGCAGACAGGCGATTTGGGTAAAGCGATTCCGGAAGGTGCCGTGGATAACGCCCAGCTGCGCGATGTTAACGAAGCGATTCGTAGCCACGCCATCGAAAGCGTGGGTCACACCCTGCGTGGTTATATGAAGGATATGAAGCGTATCGCCGTCGCAGGTTAATACCCGGGCGTGCTGCTGCACTGACTAAACGTTCAAGGCCTTCTCTCAGAGAAGGCCTTGCTGTTAATTGCGGTAAAGCACTTTGATAATGTGGTAACCGAACTGGGTATGCAGTGGGCCAGTGGGTTCCAGCACCGGGCAGGAGAACACCACTTTATCGAACGCAGGAACCATCTGGCCCTGACGGAATTCACCCAAATGGCCGCCTTTTTTACCTGACGGGCAGGTAGAATGTTTCTTCGCCAGCTTCTCGAAGTCCGCGCCATTTTTGATCTGTTCCAGAAGATCTAAAGCCAGTTTCTCTTCTTTAACAAGGATATGCAGTGCTGCTGCTGTTTTTGCCATGATCGTGCCTTGAGTGGGATGGATTAGGCTCGCTATACTACCACGCTGATTCTCTCCCCTCCCGACTTTCATTGAGTGACCTTCTTATGCGTTTAAACCCCGGACAACAACAAGCCGTCGAATTTGTCACCGGACCATGCCTGGTGCTGGCAGGGGCGGGATCCGGTAAAACACGCGTGATCACTAACAAGATTGCTCACCTTATTCGCGGCTGCGGCTATCAGGCTCGCCATATCGCGGCGGTAACCTTTACCAACAAAGCAGCACGTGAAATGAAAGAGCGCGTCGGCCAAACGCTGGGGCGTAAAGAGGCGCGGGGCCTGATGATTTCGACCTTCCACACCCTGGGGCTGGATATCATCAAGCGCGAATATGCCGCGCTGGGGATGAAATCGAATTTCTCGCTTTTTGACGATACCGATCAGGTTGCCTTGCTCAAAGAGCTCACCGAAGGTCGCCTCGAAGATGACAAACTCATTCTCCAGCAGCTGATCTCGACGATCTCAAACTGGAAAAACGATCTGATGACACCCGCTCAGGCAGCGGCGAGTGCAAAAGGTGAACGTGAGAGGATCTTCGCCCACTGCTACAGCCTGTATGACGATCACCTGAAAGCCTGCAACGTCCTCGATTTTGACGATCTCATTTTGTTGCCCACGCTGCTTTTACAGCGCAATGAAGAGGTCCGTGAGCGCTGGCAAAATAAGATTCGCTATCTGCTTGTGGATGAGTATCAGGACACTAACACCAGCCAGTATGAGCTGGTGAAATTGCTGGTTGGCCAGCGCGCGCGCTTTACGGTTGTAGGCGATGATGACCAGTCGATTTACTCCTGGCGCGGCGCGCGTCCGCAAAACCTGGTGCTGTTGAGCAAAGATTTCCCCGCGCTCCAGGTGGTAAAGCTGGAGCAGAACTATCGGTCGTCCGGACGCATCCTGAAAGCGGCCAATATTTTGATTGCGAATAACCCGCACGTTTTTGAAAAACGCCTCTTCTCCGAGCTGGGATATGGCACGGAACTCAAGGTTCTCAATGCCAATAACGAGGAACACGAAGCCGAGCGGGTGGCAGGGGAGTTGATTGCCCATCACTTCGTCAACAAAACCAACTATAAGGATTATGCGATCCTCTATCGGGGTAACCACCAGTCCCGTGTTTTTGAAAAGATGCTGATGCAAAACCGCATCCCGTACAAAATTTCAGGTGGAACCTCATTCTTTTCGCGGCCCGAAATCAAAGACTTGCTGGCTTACCTGCGCGTGCTGACCAACCCTGACGATGACAGTGCGTTTTTACGGATCGTGAACACGCCAAAAAGGGAAATCGGCCCGGCAACCCTGCAAAAGCTGGGTGAATGGGCGATGACGCGGAACAAAAGCATGTTTTCCGCCAGCTTTGATCTGGGATTAAGCCAGACGCTGACAGGGCGTGGATACGATTCGCTGACCCGTTTTACCCAGTGGCTGGCGGAAATCCAGCGGCTGGCCGAACGCGAGCCCGTCGTGGCCGTACGCGATCTGATTCGGGGCATTGATTACGAATCCTGGCTGTATGAAACCTCTGCCAGCCCGAAAGCCGCAGAAATGCGCATGAAGAACGTCAACCAGCTTTTCACCTGGATGACGGAGATGCTGGAAGGGTCGGACATTGACGAGCCAATGACGCTCACGCAGGTGGTCACCCGCTTTACGCTGCGCGACATGATGGAGCGTGGCGAAAGCGAGGAAGAAGCGGATCAGGTACAGCTGATGACGCTCCATGCCTCTAAAGGGCTGGAGTTCCCTTATGTGTTCCTGGTCGGCATGGAGGAAGGACTCCTGCCTCATCAGAGCAGCATTGATGAAGACAATGTCGACGAAGAACGTCGCCTGGCCTATGTCGGTATTACGCGCGCGCAAAAGGAACTGACCTTTACGATGTGTAAGGAACGTCGTCAGTATGGGGAACTTGTTCGCCCGGAGCCGAGCCGCTTCCTGTTAGAGTTGCCTCAGGATGATGTGATCTGGGAGCAGGAGCGAAAGGTCATTACGCCTGAAGAGCGGATGCACAAAGGGCAAGCCAATGTGGCGAATATTCGCGCCATGCTGGCGAAAGCTAAAGAGAAGTGATCGTCGCCTGGTTGACGTCTAAAGCCCAGTGGACATAGCTTTGCCACTGGCACTCTTGCTCAATCAACTCCGCGCCCAGCGGGTGGAGATCAAGCCATTTTTCTGGCAACGTGAGCGTGAGCTTTTCGTTGTCCACCGTTAAGCCAATGGCGGGCAGCAGATCATCCCGGCGTCGGCTGGCGAAGAGAATGGCCAGACGCAGCAAACGACACAAATGCTCGGCCACGCGTGGTGGCACCGCATTTTGTTGATGCAAAGAAGAGAGATCGACCGTGCTGGTCTGATTCAGGAGAAGCGTCGCGAGCAATTTTTTCTGCGCTGGTGTGAAACCGGGCAGGTCGAGATAACGCACCAGATATGCCGCGTGGGCAGGTGCGTGTTTAAAATCGATGCTTAAGCCAACTTCATGTAAAGCGCAGGCGCTCAGCAGAAGATCGCGGCTTAAGGGCTCCAGATCCCAGCTCTCTTTCACCTGATCGGCGAAATGGGATGCCAGTTGGGCCACGCGATGAGCTTGATCCGCATCGACCATAAACCGCCGCTGAACGTTACGCAGCGTCCGACTGCGAATATCCTGATCCACCGCCAGATGCAGCATGCCATAGACCAGGCCTTCGCGCAGTGCGCCGCCGGACAAGGTCATACAGCGAATATTCAACTCAGAGAAAATGGCGATAAGAATCGCCAGGCCGCTTGGAAACACGAGCGCCCGTTCAAGGGTCAGCCCTTCGATCTCAAGCTCTTCGAGGCGTCCACATTGAATAGCGCGTTGCTTTAGCTGCTGGAGTTTGGCCAGCGTAATACGCTCGTCCATCCCCTGCGCCATCATGATTTCCTGAAGCGCCTGAACGGTGCCTGACGCGCCGACGCAGATTTTCCAGCCGTGATATTGCAGCTCATCCATAACGGGGCGCAACACGTCACGGGCCGCGCGTTCTGCGTCGTCGAAGTGTTCCTGGGCGAGATTGCGATCGGTAAAATAGCGCTCAAGCCAGGTGACGCAACCCATTGAGAGACTAAACAGCGAGGTTGCTTGCGCCCCTGTACCTGTCACCAGCTCAGTGCTTGCCCCGCCGATATCCACCACCAGACGACGATCGTCACCGCCGGTAGTATGGGCCACACCCTGATAAATCAGGCGGGCTTCTTCTTCACCGCTAATGACCTGAACGGGACAGCCAAGGATTTCCTGCGCTTTGGCAATAAAATCAGCGGCATTGACGGCCAGACGCAGGGTCGCCGTCGCCACTACGCGGATTTGATTATGCGGGATATCCTGCAAACGTTCGGCAAACAGACGCAAACATTGCCAGCCACGTTCCATGGCCTCAGGGGAGAGTTGATTATCCTGACTCAGGCCCGCCGCGAGACGGACCTTACGCTTAATGCGTGACAGGGTTTGTATACTCCCTGCCACTTCGCGTACGACCAGCATATGAAAACTGTTCGAACCGAGATCGATTGCTGCATAAAGCGAGGTGGAACTCATACCCTTCATCCTTCAAGCTGCCTCGTCGTTGGCCTCGTCTGCCTGCCCCAGCCACTTACCGGAGTAAGCGCCTGGAGATTCACACTCTTGCCGCCTCGACGCATCTCAAACGACAGCGTGTCAGGCATGTTTACTTAGCCGGAACGACGACGATTACGCGGTGCGCCAGTACGACGCGGGCCATTGCCGGAGCGAGCGCGAGTCAGTCGCTTAGGTGGCGGCAGTTCGCTCAACAATGCTTCCGGATTGTATTTGCTCTGCGGAATCGAGTGACCAATGTAGGTCTCGATGGCAGGAAGATTCAGCGCGTACTCTTCACAGGCAAGACTGATTGAGTGTCCGCTCGCCCCGGCACGACCGGTACGGCCTATACGGTGAACGTAATCTTCGCAATCGTCAGGCAGGTCGTAGTTGAATACGTGGGTCACGGCAGGAATATGCAGGCCACGTGCAGCCACATCGGTCGCGACCAGAATGTCTAAATCGCCACGGGTAAACTCTTCGAGAATCCGCAGACGTTTCTTCTGAGCGACGTCACCCGTCAGCAAACCAACGCGATGGCCGTCTGCTGCCAGATGGCCCCAGATGTCTTCGCAGCGGTGCTTGGTATTGGCGAAGATGATGGCGCGATCGGGCCACTCTTCTTCGATGAGCGTTTGCAGAAGACGCATTTTCTCTTCGTTAGACGGATAGAAAAGCTCTTCCTGAATGCGGTGGCCGGTTTTCTGTTCTGGCTCGACTTCGACGTATTCGGCGTTGTTCATTTGTTCGAACGCCAGTTCGCGGACGCGATAAGAGAGCGTGGCCGAAAACAGCATGTTCAGACGCTGTGTGGTCGGCGGCATACGACGGAACAACCAGCGGATATCTTTAATGAAGCCCAGATCGTACATGCGGTCGGCTTCATCAAGAACGACAACCTGGATAGCGCCAAGGTTAATATGGTTTTGCTTGGCGTAATCGATAAGACGGCCCGTGGTGCCGATCAGGATATCAACACCACTTTCCAGCACTTTAAGCTGTTTGTCGTAGCCATCGCCGCCATAAGCCAGACCCAGCTTAAGACCTGTCGTCTGTGCCAGAGGCTCAGCGTCAGCATGGATTTGCACCGCAAGTTCTCGCGTTGGCGCCATGATCAGCGCGCGCGGTTGGTTAACTTTTCGGTCAGCCATTGCTGGATGAGAAAGTAAATAATGGAACGTTGACGTCAAAAACGCCATCGTTTTGCCAGTACCGGTTTGCGCCTGCCCTGCAACATCGCGACCAGCCAGCGTAAGCGGCAGTGCGAGAGCCTGTATGGGCGTGCAGTTATGAAACCCTTTAGTTTCAAGGGCTTCGATCACTTTTGGGTGCAGGGCGAAGTCGGAAAACTTCTGTTCTGTTAAATGTGTTTTGCTCATAGTGTGGTAGAATATCAGCTTACTATTGCTTTACGAAAGCGTATCCGGTGAAATAAAGTCAACCTTTAGTTGGTTAATGCGACATCAACACGTCGTTGGTGGAGACGAAACCAACGTACCAGGCTTATTCCTGTGGAGTTATATATGAGCGATAAAATTATTCACCTGACTGACGATAGTTTTGACACGGACGTACTAAAAGCTGACGGGCTGACCCTCGTCGATTTCTGGGCTGAATGGTGTGGTCCTTGCAAAATGATCGCTCCGATTCTGGATGAAATCGCCGACGAATATCAGGGCAAACTGACCATTGCCAAGCTGAACATCGACCAGAACCCGGGCACCGCGCCAAAATATGGCATCCGTGGCATCCCAACCTTACTGCTGTTCAAAAACGGCGAAGTGGCGGCGACCAAAGTGGGCGCGCTGTCTAAAGGTCAGCTGAAAGAGTTCCTTGACGCGAATCTGGCGTAAGGTTTCTCGGCCTGTGGCGTCTGGAATTCCGAATTCACCTGGATCTCTGGACGCCCGGCTTTAGTCGTGCTAAGTTAGCTATGACTTCGTTTTAAACATACCTTGTTGTTTGAATCTTGTTTTACCCGATACTTCCCTTTGTTGTCATAAACAGTGCGTGAAGTTGCTAGATTCCGGGCTTGTCACTCAATCCGTCTTGTCGTTTCAGATCTGCGTTCTTTCCCTGTGACCAGACAGCGAACAGACATGAGTTGATGGCCGCTAACAGGCATGGATGACCCTTCCATACCATTCACAAATTAAGTTCGAGATTTACCCCGAGTTTAAGAACCCACACCATTATGAATCTTACCGAATTAAAGAATACGCCGGTTTCTGAGCTGATTACTCTCGGCGAAAACATGGGCCTTGAAAACCAGGCCCGTATGCGCAAGCAGGACATTATTTTTGCCATCCTGAAGCAGCACGCAAAGAGTGGCGAAGATATCTTTGGCGACGGCGTCCTGGAGATATTGCAAGACGGATTTGGTTTCCTCCGTTCTGCAGACAGCTCCTACCTCGCCGGTCCTGATGACATCTACGTATCCCCTAGCCAAATCCGCCGTTTCAACCTCCGCACTGGTGACACCATTTCAGGTAAGATTCGTCCTCCTAAAGAGGGTGAACGCTACTTTGCGCTGCTGAAAGTTAACGAAGTTAACTACGATAAGCCGGAAAACTCGCGCAATAAGATCCTGTTCGAAAACTTAACGCCGCTGCACGCGAACTCCCGCCTGCGCATGGAGCGTGGTAACGGTTCTACCGAAGACCTCACCGCTCGCGTTCTGGATCTGGCCTCCCCAATTGGTCGTGGTCAACGTGGTCTGATTGTGGCACCGCCGAAAGCCGGTAAAACAATGCTGCTGCAGAACATCGCGCAGAGCATTGCTTATAACCACCCTGACTGCGTATTGATGGTGTTGCTGATTGACGAACGTCCTGAAGAAGTGACCGAGATGCAGCGTCTGGTTAAAGGTGAAGTGGTTGCTTCTACCTTTGATGAGCCAGCATCTCGCCACGTTCAGGTCGCTGAAATGGTTATCGAGAAAGCCAAGCGTCTGGTTGAACACAAGAAAGACGTTATCATCTTGCTTGACTCCATTACCCGTCTGGCGCGTGCGTATAACACCGTGGTTCCTGCCTCTGGTAAAGTACTGACCGGTGGTGTGGATGCGAACGCATTGCATCGTCCAAAACGTTTCTTCGGTGCGGCACGTAATGTGGAAGAGGGCGGCAGCCTGACCATCATCGCGACCGCGCTTGTGGATACCGGCTCTAAAATGGATGAAGTTATCTACGAAGAGTTTAAAGGCACCGGTAACATGGAGCTCCATCTGGCGCGTAAAATTGCTGAGAAGCGTGTCTTCCCGGCGATCGATTACAACCGTTCCGGTACGCGTAAAGAAGAGCTGCTTACCACCCAGGAAGAGCTGCAAAAAATGTGGATTCTGCGTAAGATCATTCACCCAATGGGCGAAATCGACGCAATGGAATTCCTCATTAATAAGCTGGCGATGACCAAAACGAACGATGAATTCTTCGACATGATGAAACGCTCGTAACACAAATAAACCCAGCAAACGCCACGTTTTTACGTGGCGTTTTTTATTTTTGGATCATACCCTTTAGTCATAGACTCCCATTTTTGGCCAGTCGGTGCGACAATGTGACCGTTTGCACAGTCAGCCCATTAATTGATTGAAAAATATGCAAAGGGAGTTGTGTCAGGTCTGCTTTATTCCTTCATGAGCAGTGCCTTGATGGTTATACTTCCGGGACTAACATTTGTTGAGAGCATCCATTGTGAATCTACTCACTGCGGTTACTGAGTTAATCAGTATTTTTTTATTCACAACCTGTTTTTTATTCATTGCCCGTAAAGTGGCAAAAAGAGTCGGGTTGGTGGACAAGCCTAATTTTCGTAAACGCCATCAGGGATTGATCCCGCTGGTGGGAGGGATTTCTGTTTACGCAGGTATCTGTTTCACCTTCAGCATTGCGGATTATTACATTCCTCATGCTGCACTCTACCTGGCTTGTGCGGGGGTGCTGGTGCTGGTGGGGGCTCTTGACGATCGCTTTGATATCAGTGTGAAATTCCGCGCCTCCGTTCAGGCGGCGATCGGTATTATTATGATGGTGGTCGGTAAATTATACCTGAGCAGCCTCGGGTATATTTTCGGTACCTGGGAAATGGTACTCGGCCCCTTCGGCTTCTTCCTGACCCTCTTTGCCGTCTGGGCCGCAATCAATGCCTTTAATATGGTTGATGGTATTGATGGCCTGCTGGGCGGGCTTTCCTCCGTTTCCTTTGGCGCAATCGGCATCATTTTATGGTTCGATGGCCAGTACAGCCTGTCAATGTGGTGCTTTGCCATGATTGCCGCCATTCTGCCTTATATCTGCCTGAACCTTGGGGTTCTGGGGCGTCGCTATAAGGTGTTTATGGGGGATGCCGGCAGCACGCTGATCGGCTTTACGGTGATCTGGATTCTGCTCGAAACCACTCAGGGTAAAACCCATCCTATCAGCCCGGTAACTGCGCTGTGGATTATTGCGATTCCGCTGATGGATATGGTGGCGATTATGTATCGTCGGTTGCGTAAAGGGATGAGTCCTTTCTCTCCTGACCGCCAGCATATTCATCATCTGATCATGCGCGCCGGTTTTACGTCTCGTCAGGCATTTGTTCTCATCACCCTTGCCGCTGCGTTGCTGGCAGGCATCGGTGTGGCAGCGGAATATGCTCATTTCATTCCTGAATGGGTAATGTTGGTATTATTCTTGCTAGCATTCTTCCTGTATGGCTACTGCATTAAACGCGCATGGAAAGTCGCGCGTTTCATTAAACGAATCAAACGCAGGATGCGTAGGAACAGTGGTAAAAATCCAACATTAACTAAATAAAACCGGGAATGTGATGACTCAACCGTTGGCGGGAGCGAAATCAGTGGTAACTGAGAATGAGCTGGATATTCGTGGTTTGTTTCGAGTGTTATGGGCGGGCAAACTTTGGATTGCGGGGATCGCGCTGGGCTTTGCGCTTTTAGCGCTGGCGTATACTTTTTTTGCCAAACAAGAGTGGAGCGCGACAGCGATAACGGACCGGCCAACGGTGAACATGCTCGGCGGTTTTTACTCGCAGCAGCAGTTCCTGCGTAACCTCGACATCAAGGCCAACCTGGCGTCTACCGATCAGCCTTCTGTCATGGACGAATCTTATAAAGAGTTCGTCATGCAGCTGGCATCCTGGGATACGCGCCGTGATTTTTGGCTCCAGACGGATTATTACAAGCAACGCATGGTCGGCAACAGCAAGGCGGATGCGGCTCTGCTGGACGATATGATTAACAATATCCAGTTTATGCCCGGTGATCCGCTGCGAAACGTTAACGACAGCATCAAGCTGATTGCTGAAACCGCGCCCGACGCCAACAACCTGTTGCGTCAATACGTCGCCTTTGCCAGCCAGCGTGCTGCAAGCCACCAGAATGACGAACTCAAAGGCGCCTGGGCCGCCCGCACGATTCAGATGAAGGCGCAGGTCAAACGTCAGGAAGAGGTGGCGAAGGCTATCTTCACTCGTCGCGTGCATAACATTGAGCAGGCGCTGAAAATTGCTGAACAGCGCAACATCTCCCGCAGTGAAACAGATGTTCCGGCAGACGAGCTGCCTGATTCTGAAATGTTCCTGCTGGGCCGCCCAATGCTGCAGGCGCGTCTGGAAAACCTGCAGGCCGTTGGCCCCGACTTCGACCTTGATTATGACCAGAACCGGGCGATGCTTAACACGCTTAACGTCGGTCCAACGCTGGATCCACGTTTTCAGACCTATCGTTATTTGCGAACGCCTGAAGAACCTGTAAAACGCGATAGTCCACGTCGCGCATTCCTGATGATTATGTGGGGGATCGTGGGTGCACTGATTGGCGCAGGTATCGCATTAACGCGTCGTCGCACACATTAAGAACGCCGTCTACGGTGAAGGCTGTGGCCTTCACCGTCTAATCGAAGAGAATCGATGTGAAAGTACTTACCGTATTTGGCACAAGGCCGGAAGCCATCAAGATGGCGCCTCTGGTTCATGCGCTGGCAAATGACCCTGACTTTGAAGCAAAGGTTTGCGTCACCGCGCAGCATCGGGAGATGCTTGATCAGGTCTTAACTCTCTTTTCCATTGTCCCGGATTACGATCTCAATATTATGAAGCCGGGACAAGGGCTGACCGAAATTACCTGCCGTATTCTGGAAGGACTCAAGCCCATTCTGGAGTCCTTCAAACCAGACGTGGTGCTGGTTCATGGCGATACCACGACGACCATTGCGACTAGCCTGGCTTCGTTCTATCAGCGCATTCCTGTCGGGCACGTTGAAGCGGGCTTACGCACGGGCGATCTTTACTCCCCCTGGCCGGAAGAGGCCAACCGTACATTGACCGGGCATCTGGCGATGTACCACTTCGCGCCTACCGAAAACTCGCGTCAGAATTTGCTGCGTGAAAATATCGCGGATAACAAAATTTTCGTCACGGGCAATACGGTGATTGACGCGCTGATCTGGGTACGCGATCGCGTCATAAGCAGTGATACGCTGCGCGCAGACCTGGAGGCGCGTTACCCGTTCCTCGCGCGTGATAAGAAATTGATTCTGGTGACGGGCCATCGCCGCGAGAGTTTTGGCCGTGGCTTTGAACAAATCTGCCATGCCCTGGCAGAGATCGCAGCGAATAACAAAGATGTGCAGATTGTCTATCCGGTCCACTTAAATCCGAACGTCAGCGAACCGGTTAACCGCATTTTGGGGCACGTCGATAATGTGGTTCTCATTGAGCCGCAGGATTATTTGCCCTTCGTCTGGCTAATGAACCATGCCTGGTTAATCCTGACCGACTCCGGCGGCATTCAGGAAGAGGCACCTTCATTAGGTAAGCCGGTACTGGTGATGCGTGAAACCACCGAGCGCCCCGAGGCTGTTAAAGCGGGGACGGTACGCCTTGTCGGTACGGATACACGCCGTATCGTTGAGGAAGTGACCCGTCTGCTTCACGACGAAAATGAATATGAGGCCATGAGCCGCGCCCATAATCCATATGGTGATGGACAGGCTTGCAGCCGTATTTTGCATGCACTTAAACACAATCGGGTATCGCTATGAGTTTTACGACTATCTCCGTCATTGGCCTTGGATATATTGGACTGCCTACCGCAGCAGCCTTTGCCTCACGTCATAAACAGGTCGTGGGCGTGGATATCAACCAGCATGCGGTTGAAACCATTAATCGTGGTGAGATTCATATCGTTGAGCCCGATCTCGACAAGATTGTCAAAGCCGCCGTTGAAGGGGGCTTCCTTAAGGCCAGCACCGTGCCTGTTGCCGCCGATGCTTACCTGATTGCCGTCCCGACGCCTTTTAAAGGCGAACACGAACCCGATATGGTGTACGTGGAAGCGGCCGCCAAATCCATCGCCCCGGTGCTGAAGAAAGGGGCACTGGTGATCCTCGAATCCACTTCGCCTGTCGGCGCAACGGAGCAGATGGCGCAATGGCTGGCAGACGCCCGCCCGGATCTCACCTTCCCGCAGCAGGCCGGTGAACAGGCCGATATTAATATTGCTTACTGTCCGGAACGCGTTTTGCCAGGGCAGGTGATGGTTGAGCTGATTAAAAACGATCGCGTGATTGGCGGAATGACGCCCGTGTGCTCCGCACGTGCCAGCGAGCTGTACAACATCTTCCTGGAAGGAGAGTGCGTGGTGACAAACTCCCGCACGGCGGAGATGTGCAAACTCACTGAAAACAGCTTCCGCGACGTCAACATTGCTTTCGCCAACGAACTCTCGCTGATTTGCGCCGATCAGGGGATTAACGTCTGGGAACTGATTCGTCTCGCTAATCGCCACCCTCGCGTCAACATTTTACAACCGGGTCCGGGCGTGGGCGGTCACTGTATCGCCGTCGATCCGTGGTTTATCGTGGCGCAAAACCCTGAACAGGCGAAACTGATTCGTACCGCGCGTGAAGTGAACGACGGAAAACCACACTGGGTAATGAATCAGGTCAAAGCCACCGTGGCGGATTGCCTCGCGGAAAGCGGCAAACGCGCCAGCGAGCTGAAAATCGCCTGCTTCGGCCTGGCCTTTAAACCCAACATTGATGATTTACGTGAAAGCCCGGCTATGGGGATTGCCGAGATGATTGCCGCCTGGCACGCCGGTGAGACCCTGGTTGTGGAGCCGAATATCCATGCGTTACCCAAAAAACTGGCCGGACACTGCCAGCTTGTCTCCGTCGATGACGCGCTGGCAACCGCGGATGTGTTGGTCCTGCTGGTCGATCACACTGTCTTTAAAGCCATTCCTGGCGATGCGGTGCGTCAGCAATATGTCATTGATACGAAAGGCGTCTGGCGTTGAATTCACTGCGGGGCTCGCTTGAGCCGTTAGGCTGGGAAAGCGCTTTTTTTAGCCTGCCCTCAGCCATCGTTCGTTTTCATGACGATGCGCCAGAGCTGACGGCAGCGGATTTCGCGTCGTGGAAGCGCGTTCAGGCCAAAATCCCGGCCGGACGAGCCGACTGGCTGGATGCCCTTCAGCAAGCGGGATTCCGTTGGGTAGAAGGCGAGATTGACCTGATCATTAAAACAGGTCAGCACGCGCCGACGGATGCGGGTCGCGCCACTGAAGATGAGATCCCCGCGTTGCGCCAGCTGGCAGCACGCGCATTTGCTCACAGCCGGTTCCGCGCGCCCTGGTATGCGCCAGACGACAGCGGACGTTTCTATGCCCAGTGGATAGAAAACGCGGTGAAGGGGACGTTCGATCATGAATGTTTAGTCTTTCGCGCCCCGGATGGTCTGATTCAGGGCTTTGTTTCGCTCCGTCAACTGAACGACAGCGAGGCCCGCATTGGCCTTCTGGCGGGACGCGGGATGGGCGAAAAATTGATGCAGGCAGCGCTTCATTGGGCGCAGCATCGTCAGCTTACTACGTTGCGGGTGGCGACCCAGATGGGCAACACCGCCGCGCTTAAACGCTACATGGCGAGCGGCGCTCAGGTCGACGCAACCGCTTACTGGTTATACAGGTGACAAGATGATTCCATTTAACGCGCCTCCCGTTGTGGGAACCGAACTCGATTATATGCAGTCTGCCATGAGCAGCGGAAAGCTCTGCGGTGACGGGGGCTATACCCGTCGTTGTCAGCAATGGATGGAGCAGCGTTTTCACAGCGCCAAAGTCCTGCTCACGCCGTCCTGTACGGCGTCGCTGGAAATGGCCGCACTGCTGCTGGATATTCAGCCGGGCGATGAAGTCATCATGCCGAGCTACACCTTTGTTTCGACGGCCAACGCCTTCGTGCTGCGCGGCGCTAAAATTATCTTTGTCGATGTCCGTCCGGATACGATGAATATTGATGAAACGTTGATTGAAGCCGCTATCACAGAAAAAACCCGGGCGATTGTGCCTGTTCATTACGCGGGTGTTGCCTGCGAGATGGACATCATTATGGCGCTGGCGACAAAACATAACCTCTTTGTGGTTGAAGATGCGGCTCAGGGCGTGATGTCCACCTACAAAGGCCGCGCGCTGGGCACCATCGGCCATATCGGCTGCTTTAGCTTCCATGAAACCAAAAACTATACCGCGGGCGGTGAAGGTGGCGCGACGTTAATCAACGATCGTGCACTGATCGAACGTGCTGAAGTGATTCGGGAAAAAGGGACCAACCGCAGCCAGTTCTTCCGTGGGCAGGTGGACAAATACACCTGGCGTGACATTGGCTCAAGCTATTTAATGGCGGATTTACAGGCGGCCTACCTGTGGGCACAGCTGGAAGCCGCAGAACGGATCAACCAGCAACGTCTCTCCCTGTGGCAAACCTATTACGATGCGCTTGCCCCGCTGGCGAGCCGTGGGCGGATTGAGCTTCCGACGATCCCGGCGGACTGTGTGCATAATGCCCATATGTTTTACATCAAGCTTCGCGACAACGACGATCGTGGCGCGCTGATTAACTACCTCAAAGAAGCTGAAATCCTGGCGGTGTTCCACTATATCCCGCTGCACTCAAGTCCTGCTGGCGAAGCCTTTGGCGAATTTGTCGGTGAAGACCGCTATACCACTCAAGAGAGTGAGCGTTTGCTTCGCTTGCCTCTCTTCTACAACCTTGCGCCAGTGAACCAACGCACCGTTATTAATACCCTTCTGAGTTATTTCGGCTGATATGTCTTTAGCAAAAGCCTCGGTGTGGACCGCTGCGTCCACGCTCGTCAAGATTGGCGTGGGATTGCTGGTGGTGAAACTTCTGGCGGTCTCCTTTGGCCCTGCCGGCGTGGGCCAGGCAGGGAACTTCCGTCAGCTTGTCACCGTGCTTGGCGTACTCGCCGGGGCGGGGATCTTTAACGGCGTGACAAAATACGTCGCCCAGTATCACGACGACCCGGCGCAGTTACGCGCCGTGGTCGGTACCTCTTCCGCCATGGTGCTCGGGTTCTCCACGCTGCTGGCTGCTGTCTTTTTGCTGGCGGCAGCGCCGATAAGCCAGGGACTGTTTGGTCATACGCAGTACCAGGGGCTGGTGCGTCTGGTCGCGCTGGTGCAGATGGGTATCGCCTGGGCTAACTTGCTACTGGCGTTGATGAAAGGCTTCCGCGATGCCGCCGGGAACGCGCTGGCCCTGATTTTTGGCAGCCTGACAGGCGTGATAGCGTATTACTTTTGTTACCGTCTTGGGGGCTATGAAGGTGCGCTGCTTGGCCTGGCGCTGGTGCCCGCCCTGGTGGTGATCCCTGCGGCATTTATGCTGATGCGTCGGGGCACGATTCCGCTTGCCTGGTTGAAACCGCAGTGGGACAAAATGCTGGCGGGGCAGTTAGGGAAGTTTACCCTGATGGCGCTCATCACCTCAGTGACCTTGCCAGTGGCCTACGTGATGATGCGAAATCTGCTTGCAGCCCATTACAGCTGGGAAGAGGTCGGTATCTGGCAGGGGGTGAGCAGTATTTCAGATGCCTACCTACAGTTTATAACGGCTTCCTTTAGCGTCTATTTACTGCCAACCTTATCGCGTCTGACGACCCGCTCGGATATTACCCGGGAGATTGTTCGCGCCCTGCGCTTTGTGCTTCCGGCCGTTGCCGTTGCCAGTTTTACCGTGTGGTTATTGCGTGATGTCGCCATCTGGCTGCTATTCTCCGCAAAATTTACCGCCATGCGCGATCTGTTTGCCTGGCAACTGGTTGGCGATGTCCTGAAGGTGGGCGCTTACGTCTTCGGTTATCTGGTCATTGCGAAAGCGTCACTTCGCCTGTACGTGCTGGCCGAAATCAGCCAGTTTGCCTTGCTGACGGCGTTTTCTCACTGGCTCATCCCGACGCATGGCGCACTGGGTGCGGCACAGGCCTATATGGCCACCTATATTGTTTATTTCGCTGCCTGTTGCGGCGTATTTTTACTTTGGCGTAGACGCGCATGACTGCACTGATCCACGTGCTGGGATCGAATATCCCGCATCATAATCAAACCGTTTTACGGTTCTTCAATGACGAGCTGGCTACGACGAGCGCTCACGCGACAGAATTTATGGTCGCTTCAGAGGATAACGGGCTCAGTGAAGCCTGTCCGGCGCTGTCGCTAACGTTTTTCCCTGACAAAGCGGCCCTGGCAAAAGCGGTTATCGCGAAAGCGAAAGCGCATCGTGAGCAGCGTTTTTTCTTCCACGGTCAATTTAATACCGGTCTGTGGCTGGCGTTACTGAGCGGGGGAATTAAACCCAGCCAGTTCAGCTGGCATATCTGGGGGGCGGATCTGTATGAAGTCTCCCGCGGCTGGAAGTTCCGCCTGTTTTATCCATTGCGTCGTCTGGCGCAGGGGCGAGTGGGATGTGTATTCGCCACCCGTGGCGATCTCAACTATTTTGCACAGCGCCACCCTAACGTGCGCGGCGAACTGCTCTATTTCCCGACCCGTATGGATCCTGCGCTGAACAGCCTGGCGAACGAAACGCATCGTGACGGTAAGCTCACCATTCTGGTCGGGAATTCCGGCGATCGGAGCAACGAACACGTGGCGGCGTTAAAAGCGGTCCACGAGCAGTTTGGCGACACGGTGAATGTGATTGTTCCAATGGGGTATCCAGCGAATAACGAGGCCTATATTGCAGAGGTCCGTGATAGCGGGCTGGCCTTATTCAGCCCGGAGAATTTACAGGTCCTCAGTGAAAAACTGGCCTTCGATGACTATCTGGCTTTGTTGCGAAAATGCGATCTTGGCTACTTCATTTTTGCGCGCCAGCAGGGCATCGGCACCCTGTGCCTGCTCATTCAGGCGGGCATTCCCTGCGTGCTCAATCGGGAAAACCCGTTCTGGCAGGATATGGCGGAACAACATATTCCGGTCCTGTTGACGAGTGACGAACTTAACGTTGACGTGGTGCGTGAAGCGCAGCGCCAGCTGGCCTCGGTGGACAAAAATGCCATTGCGTTTTTCCGTCCTAATTATCTCACGCCGTGGCATCAGGCGCTGCGAATTGCAGCAGGAGAGCAGGCATGACCCAGTTGCAATTTAGCGGCTTATTGGTGATATGGCTGATCGGCACGCTGTTTATCGCGACCCTGACCTGGTTTGAGTTCAAGCGGGTGCGCTTTAACTTCAACGTTTTCTTCTCGCTGCTGTTCCTGCTGACGTTTTTCTTCGGATTTCCCCTGACCAGCGTGCTGGTCTTCCGCTTCGACGTTGGTGTGGCGCCTCCGGAAATCCTGATGCAGGCGCTGTTATCCGCGACCTGTTTCTATGCCGTCTACTATGTGACCTATAAAACCCGCTTAAGGCCAATCAACCATGCCCCGCGACGGGCGCTATTCACCATGAATCGGGTGGAAACGCACATCACCTGGGTCATGTTGATGATTATCGCCCTGGTCAGCGTCGGCATTTTCTTTATGCACAACGGCTTCCTGCTCTTCAAGCTGCACTCCTACAGCCAGATTTTCTCTGCAGAAGTCTCAGGCGTGGCCCTTAAACGATTTTTCTACTTCTTCATTCCTGCGATGCTGGTGGTCTATTTCCTGCGTCAGGACAGTAAGGCGTGGCTCTTTTTCCTGGTCAGTACGGTAGCGTTTGGGCTGCTGACCTACATGATCGTGGGCGGCACGCGGGCAAACATTATTATCGCTTTCGCCATCTTCCTGTTTATCGGCATTATTCGCGGCTGGATTTCGCTGTGGATGCTGGCAGCGGCGGGCTTGTTTGGTATCGTGGGCATGTTCTGGCTGGCGCTAAAGCGCTATGGACTTGAGGTCGCAGGCGACGAAGCCTTTTATACCTTCCTGTACCTGACACGCGACACCTTCTCGCCATGGGAAAATCTGGCGCTGCTTCTGCAAAATTACGACAAGATTGAGTTTCAGGGTCTTGCGCCCATCGTTCGCGATTTCTACGTCTTTATCCCGACCTGGCTGTGGCCAGACAGACCGGGCGTGGTGCTCAACACCGCAAACTATTTTACCTGGGAAGTGTTGAACAACCATTCAGGGCTGGCGATCTCCCCGACCTTAATCGGCTCACTGGTGGTGATGGGCGGCGTATGGTTTATTCTGCCGGGCGCGCTGGCCGTGGGGCTGATTATCAAATGGTTCGACTGGCTGTATGTGCTGGGCAACCAAGAGAGCAATCGCTATAAGGCTGCGATTTTGCACAGTTTCTGTTTTGGTGCCATTTTCAATATGATCGTGCTCGCACGAGAAGGGCTGGATTCATTTGTTTCACGCGTCGTGTTTTTCATGGTGGTATTTGGGATCTGTCTGGTGCTGGCGAAGTTACTGTACTGGCTGTTTGATATCGCAGGGCTTATCCACACGCGCGAGCCACGACCCGTCAGAACGCTTTCGCAAGTCTGAGTAAGGATAATAATGACTGACAATACCTCTGCGCCGGTGTATGCCCTGCGCGGGCTGCAACTTATCGGCTGGCGCGATATGCAACATGCGCTCGATTATCTGTGTGCCAACGGCAAAATCCGCGCCGGAACGCTGGTCGCCATTAACGCTGAAAAAATGCTGGCGGTTGAAGATAATGCGGAAGTGAAAAGCCTGATAGAAGCCGCCGAGTTCAAATACGCAGACGGCATCAGCGTTGTACGTTCTATTCGCAAGAAATTCCCCGACGCGCAGGTTTCGCGCGTGGCAGGGGCTGATTTGTGGGAAGCGCTGATGGCGCGAGCAGGGCAGGATGGCACTCCGGTCTTCCTGGTCGGCGGTAAACCGGACGTACTGGCGCAAACCGAACAAAAACTTCGGGCGCAGTGGAACGTGAACATTGTGGGAAGTCAGGACGGTTATTTCAGGCCAGAGAACCAACAGGCGTTGTTTGAGCGTATCCGTGACAGCGGCGCGAAAATGGTCACCGTAGCGATGGGATCGCCTCGTCAGGAGATCCTGATGCGCGATTGTCGGCGGGTCTATCCGGATGCGCTCTACATGGGCGTAGGCGGCACTTACGATGTGTTTACGGGTCACGTAAAGCGTGCCCCGAAAGTGTGGCAAAATCTGGGCCTGGAGTGGCTCTATCGTCTCTTGTCGCAACCGACCCGCATCAAACGACAGATTAAACTCCTGCGCTACCTCTCCTGGCACTACACCGGTCGGATGTAATCAAAATGTAGCGCGATCTGCTCTTCGCGCTACCCTTCTTCCGACAGAATTGCTGTCTTAATGCGCAATACATTCATTTTTTTATGCTTTGTTTGCCATTTCGTCGAATTTAAGAAACCATTCTCTCCCATATTTCAGTACCCCATAACAATAACTGGCTTAAGCCGGGCATCAACAGCAAATACAACCGAGGATTTATGGCAGAGAAAAAACCTGAGCTACAGCGTGGGCTGGAAGCTCGTCACATCGAATTAATCGCGCTTGGCGGCACGATTGGGGTCGGCCTGTTTATGGGCTCCGCCAGCACGCTGAAATGGGCGGGTCCCTCCGTCCTGCTGGCGTATATCATCGCCGGGCTGTTCGTCTTCTTTATCATGCGCTCAATGGGCGAAATGCTTTTTCTGGAGCCTGTTGCCGGTTCCTTTGCGGTTTATGCGCATCGTTACCTGAGCCCGTTCTTTGGCTATCTCACCGCCTGGTCCTACTGGTTTATGTGGATGGCGGTCGGGATATCGGAAATTACCGCCATCGGGGTATACGTTCAGTTCTGGTTCCCGGAAATGGCGCAATGGATACCCGCCATCGTGGCCGTGGGGCTGGTCGCGCTGGCGAATCTGGCGGCCGTGCGTTTGTACGGTGAGATAGAGTTCTGGTTCGCCATGATCAAAGTGACCACCATCATTGTGATGATCGTGGTCGGGCTGGGAGTCATCTTTTTTGGCTTTGGCAACGGCGGGCAGGCGATTGGTTTCGATAACCTGACGGCACACGGCGGGTTCTTTGCCGGGGGCTGGAAAGGTTTCCTGACGGCGCTTTGTATCGTGGTGGCCTCCTATCAGGGCGTGGAACTTATCGGCATCACCGCCGGGGAAGCTAAAAATCCGCAGGTGACACTGCGAAGCGCGGTAGGCAAAGTGCTCTGGCGTATCCTGATCTTCTATGTGGGCGCTATCTTTGTCATCGTGACCATTTTCCCGTGGAACCAGATTGGCACCACCGGCAGCCCGTTTGTGTTGACCTTTGCAAAGATTGGCATCACCGCTGCGGCGGGTATTATCAACTTTGTGGTACTGACTGCCGCACTTTCAGGCTGTAATAGCGGTATGTACAGCTGTGGACGCATGCTTTACGCGCTGGCGCAGAATCGCCAGCTTCCGGCCGCCGTGGGTAAAGTCTCCCGCGCGGGTGTGCCTGCGGCGGGTGTGGCGATCTCGATTGCCATATTGCTGATTGGCTCGTGCCTGAACTACATCATTCCCAATCCGCAGCGGGTGTTTGTCTATGTCTACAGCGCCAGCGTCCTGCCGGGCATGGTACCGTGGTTCGTTATTCTGATTAGCCAGATACGCTTCCGTCAGGCGCACAAAGCGGCGATTGCCAGCCACCCCTTCCGCTCCATCCTGTTCCCCTGGGCCAACTATTTAACCATGGCATTCCTGATTTGTGTCCTGATTGGCATGTACTTCAATGAGGATACGCGCATGTCGCTGTTTGTCGGGATCATCTTCCTGGCCATCGTCAGCGTGGGCTATAAGATTTTTGGTCTGGGACGTCACGTAGAACGCGTGAAAATGAAGGATTAAGCGACAAAACGCGCAAAGCATAACCAAACGCGCATTTATTTTTAAAAAGCACTAGACAGCAGACCGAGACCTCCGTAATATCCAGCCCCGCAACGGCGCTAAGCGCCCGTAGCTCAGCTGGATAGAGCGCTGCCCTCCGGAGGCAGAGGTCTCAGGTTCGAATCCTGTCGGGCGCGCCAATAAAGTAGTGTGGCGTTCGAGCTGCGGTGGTAGTAGTACATACCGCGTGAAAGAATAAGTAGTGGTGGCTATAGCTCAGTTGGTAGAGCCCTGGATTGTGATTCCAGTTGTCGTGGGTTCGAATCCCATTAGCCACCCCATTATTTGATAAGTTGTGACATTGCGACGGTGGCGGAATTGGTAGACGCGCTAGCTTCAGGTGTTAGTGTCTTAACGGACGTGGGGGTTCAAGTCCCCCCCCTCGCACCACGACTTAACGAATTGAACTAAAAATTCAAAAAAGCAGTACATCGGCGAGTAGCGCAGCTTGGTAGCGCAACTGGTTTGGGACCAGTGGGTCGGAGGTTCGAATCCTCTCTCGCCGACCAATTTTGAACCCCGCTTCGGCGGGGTTTTTTGTTTTCTGCCGTTTATCCTCTCTGTTGTTATTCCCCGACATACCCATTCTGCTTTGTCGCATTTCGGCGACACCTAATGCAATGAAAAATAACACTTTTTTTCGATCCAGACATTGTCGTCGTTTTCTGGCGACACTTTTGTGATGTCCGGTGGCTCCGCTGCGGCATGAGTAGAGTCTTACGGGTAAAATTTCCTTTTATCTTAAAATGTTGCGTTATGTAAAAGTTCTGCGTGTGAAGTTGGCATGTATCGTGCAATAATATCCGTGTAGATGCTCATTCCACCTTTTATGTTCGCCTTAGTGCCTCATATGCCCAGGAATGACGCAGAGCCAATTTACGGTGCTTATCGTCCACAGACAGATGTCGCTTCGGCCTCATCAAACACCATGGACACAACGTTGAGTGAAGCACCAAATATGTTGTCAAACAGACCTGTTTAACGCCTGCTTTTTTAAGCAGGCGTTTTTTTATGTCTGAAGCAGAGAGTGGAATGACCCGGCAGGCGAGGTGCCGCCGGGTATCAAACAACAGTGAGGGTTACTGCGGGGGATTATTCTGCAGGGTCAGGAGCAATCCATCACGACGCATCGCGGCGGCTTCTTCCGGCTTGTGCTGCTTATCCAGCGAATCGGCCAGCCACGCGTAATCAAACGCATCGGCACGCTGCTTCAACGCGGCGCGGAAGGCCAGGCTCGCCTCCTGCCATTCACCGTGCTTCATCAACGACTGGCCCAGCGTGCTCCACAGCAACGGGCGATCGCCCACGTTTTTGATCTGCTGACGCAGCATCTTTTCCATCTGCTCTGGATTGTTGGTTTTAAGACGCGGAATGACCATCACTAAACGGTCATCATACTGGCGCTTGAGGCCGTCCAGGATGATTTCCTGCGCGGTGTCATGATCGTCGCACTCAATCAGATGTTCAGCCATGGCGACCTGCAAAGGTACCTGCTGGCGGGTTTTACGGCTCTGGTTCTTCCACCAGGCTTTTAGCCCATCGCTGCCTGAATCAGCACGCGCTTGATCCATCAGGCCAATCCATGCCTGACGCTGCAACGCATCGCGGTGATCGTCATCTCCGACCTCTGCTTTTGCCATAGAAGGAATAATATCCAGAAGCGATCCCCAGGCACCGGTGCGAATGTACGCCTGCTCGGCAAGACGCAGCACTTCCGGATGGCGTGGGGTGATTTCCAGCAGGCGGTCAACGCCATGACGGGCAGCGTGGTCTTCATTACGCGCCAGCTGCAAACGCACCCGGGTGATTTCCACCGGAATAGGATCTTTGGTGGCCAGTTCAGAAGCACGTTCCAGATGCTGATTCGCCCGCGCTTCATCGCCGCGCTGCTGGGCAGCCTCGGCAGCCAGAAGATAATTCACCACCGGCTGTTCAGCATGATCGGCATTTTTCGACATCAGCTTCTCTACCTGCTGATAATCGCCTTCCGCCAGCTTCAACAGAGCCTGCTCGGTTTGCTTGCGCGCGCGACGGCGTTTGCGTCCGACAAACCAGCCCCGGGTGTGAGCACCGGTGCGGAAAAGGCGTCGCAGGATCCATTCGATCGCAAACAGCACCACCATGGTCAGGATCAGAACGATCGCCAGACCGGTCACGCTGGTTTCAATATTGTAGTTATCCGTCTGGATCAGGACGTAACCCTGATGTCCGGCCAGCATGGGGCCAAGGACGATCCCGGCGATCAACAATAAGAAGAGTAATAAGACTTTTAACATGATTACTCTCCTTGAGGTGCGCTTTCAGGCGCCGCAGGCGTTGCTTCCGCCGCCACGCCAGGCTGCGCCAGCAGATTACGCACGCGGGTTTGCATCAGTTTCTCCAGTATTGGCTGGCTGGCAAGCTTATCCGGCACATCCATGGTGATGTTTTGTTGGCTTAGCTTATCGATGTCATCCAGGAACGCCGCCGTGGAGGCATCGCTGGTATCGTAATAGGCACGAACCCAGGTGGACACGTTATCCAGCGCTTGTTTGTAGGTCTCTTCCTGATGACGCGGAACGGCCTGCGCGGCAACCAGAAGACGAGCGCGGATATTCTCACGCAGGTAAACATCCTGATTTGGTGCCAGCAGCGGAACGGCAGTTTCGTCGCGACGACGAACCGTAATGAAGCTATCCATAAAGTTCTGCCAGCTTTTTTGCAGATTAATGCGCCACTCGCTGAGTGAGCTGGATAACTCCGTGCCGTCAGAATCCATCGGCGCGTCGTCATCGTTATTATCGGCCAGGCGCAGGTTATCAATCTGGTTCGACAGCTGATTCACCTTAAGGATAATACCGTCGTAATCCACCTGAGATACGGCGGAGAGGCTGGCGATATCTTCGGTAATGGCGCGTCGGGCAGTAATCAGGCTTGGATCGTTCATGTCCGCCAGGCTGGCGTCTGCGCTTTTAAGCAGGGCGGCTGCGGTCGTGACGTCCTGATCGCTCCATAATTTGCGACCGGCCAGTTTGACCAGGAAATCGGCCTGAGAGAGGAGCCAGGTTTTGGCATCCGTTCCGGAAATGGTCGCCACTTTTTGCTGCACTTCGCCCAGTTGCTTTGTCAGCTCTTCCTGCTTTTTATCGGCTTGTGCAAGCTGTTCACCCTGTTGCTTGATTACGCCTTCCAGCTCGGTTTTTTGCGTCTCCTGCGCTTTTTGCAGGGCGGTGATTTGATTGACCAGAGCATCGCTGGTGGATGTCAGATTGGAACCCTGTTGCTTCACAAGACCATACAGACCCACGCCTGCTGCCAGCGCAATAGCGATAGCGACAGCGCTTAACGCCAGGCTGGTTTTGTTGCCGTTTTTTTTCTCAGCGGTTTTCTCAGTCGTCTCTGGCTGTGGCGTGATATCCACAGTCTCCCTGGTCTCTTCAACCACGGCGGAGGGTTTTTCTTGTTCCGTCATTATGGCTTCCCATTTGAGAGTTATTGTAATGCGCGCAGCAGCGCATCGTTGTCGGCGTTATCAGCGATCCGAATATCTTTCCAGCCCAGTTCCCGGGCAAGGTTCGCCAGACGCTCGCTGACGACCCATAGCCGACAGCGGAGTAACCAGTTTTCCCGATACCATTGTGGGATCAGTGACCAGAGCTGTTGCAGCATTTCACCGCTGGTGACCACCAGCGTATTCACGCCACGGCTATGCCAGCGCATTGCCTCTTCTGCTCCGTCGTAATGCTTTTCACAACGTTGATAACATTCACAAAACGTCACGCTGGCACCGCGCTGACTCAACGTATCGCCCAGCAAATCACGTCCACCGTTGCCGCGTAATAATAATGCACGTTTTTCCGCAACGGTTTGTAATTCAGGTAATTGTAGCAAGACTTCACTGATTTCCCGATCTAACGGATACTGAACGTCGATGCCGCTGACGGTATGCAGGGCCAGGGCGGTGGTACGCCCAATAGCAAAATAGCGCGGGTCAGTAGGCCAGGTCTGCCCCTCCTGCAACAGCTGCGCGTGGGCAAATTCCACGGCGTGCTGGGACAGAGCAAAGACTAAATCACCCTCCTGCAGAGAATGGAGGTGGCCGGTAAGCGCGGGAAGCTCCCGACCTGGGGCAAACTCAATCAGCGGAAAGCGCCAGGCCACCAGCCCCAGTGCGCGCAGACGGCTCACTAATTGATCTCCCGCAGGAGAAGGGCGAGTGACGAGGATACTCATGCTGGGGGTTCTCCGTTATACACGTCTGCCAGAATGTCGCGTGCGCCTTTATCCAGAAGCTCTTCTGCCAGTGAGATACCTAGCGCTTCGGCGTCCTGAGGTTGACCGCGACGCTCGCCGCGCACCATTTGTGAACCGTCTGGGGCGCCAACCAGCGCACGCAGCCAAAGCTCACCGTCGATAAGTTCCGCGTAGCTACCAATCGGCACCTGACAACCCCCCTCCAGGCGGGTATTCATGGCGCGCTCCGCTTTTACGCGAATACTGGTTTCTGTGTGATTCAAGGGGGCAAGAAGCGCGCGGGTGCGCTCATCATCGAGACGGCACTCAATCCCGACCGCGCCCTGACCCACGGCCGGCAGAGAGAGCTCTGGGGGCATGGCTACGCGAATACGCGATTCGAGCCCAAGGCGTTTCAACCCGGCGACCGCCAGAATAATGGCATCGTACTCGCCATTATCGAGCTTACCCAGACGGGTGCCGACATTCCCACGCAGGGAACGAATGACCAGGTCCGGACGGCGTTCTGCCAGCTGACATTGACGGCGTAAACTTGACGTGCCAATCACGCTGCCCGTCGGGAGGTCATCCAGTGAGGCATAGTGATGAGAGACAAAGGCATCGCGCGGATCGTCGCGCTCGCAGATGGTGACCAGGCCCAGCCCTTCAGGGAATTCAACAGGGACATCTTTCATGGAATGGACGGCGATATCGGCGCGGTTCTCAAGCAAGGCTGTTTCCAGCTCTTTGACGAACAACCCTTTTCCACCGACTTTTGCGAGTGGTGTATCCAGAATCACATCGCCGCGCGTCACCATCGGAACCAGTTCAACACACAGTCCCGGATGGCAGGCTTCGAGGCGCTGCTTAACATAGTGTGCCTGCCAGAGCGCGAGAGGGCTTTGGCGTGTGGCAATTCTCAAAACATTGTCTAACATGCTTGTTACCGTCATTATCGTCCACTACCCATCCTAACATTGTTGACTCTGGGATGGCAGTTTTCCGGACTATGAGGGAAAGCGGGACAAGGAGGCACTCAGGTCGTCCGCAGCCGTATTCAGGAATTTACACGTTCAGAACGGTGCTACACTTGTATGTAGCGCATCTTTCTTTACGGTCAATCGGCAAGGTGTTAAATTGATCACGTTTTAGACCATTTTTTCGTCTGTACCACCAAAAAGATAAGGACGAAAAAGGGTAACGGTTATTTTTTGAAATACTGCGGGCCCGTAATCCTTCGCTGTACTGAACGATTGCCACGTCCGGAAACATCAGGCGATATGTCTTGTACCTCTATATTGAGACTCTGAAACAGAGACTGGATGCCATCAATCAACTGCGCGTGGATCGCGCGCTTGCTGCCATGGGACCTGCTTTCCAACAGGTTTACAGTCTGCTGCCAACATTATTGCACTACCATCATCCATTGATGCCGGGTTACCTCGACGGTAACGTTCCCAGGGGCATCTGCATCTACACGCCTGATGAAACCCAACAACATTACCTTACCGAGCTTGAACTCTATCGCGGCCTTCCTCCACAAGAGTCGCCGCAAGGTGAGCTGCCGATTACCGGCGTCTACACCATGGGAAGTACCTCATCGGTAGGGCAAAGCTGCTCTTCGGACCTGGATATCTGGGTTTGCCACCAGTCCTGGCTCGATAACGAAGAGCGCCAGCTGCTGCAGCGTAAATGTAGCCTGCTGGAAAGCTGGGCGGCCTCGCTTGGCGTGGAAGTCAGCTTCTTCCTGATTGATGAAAACCGTTTCCGCCATAACGAAAGCGGCAGTCTGGGTGGTGAAGACTGCGGCTCGACTCAGCACATCTTATTGCTGGATGAGTTTTACCGTACTGCCGTTCGTCTGGCCGGTAAGCGTATTCTGTGGAATATGGTGCCGTGCGATGAAGAAGAGCATTACGACGACTACGTCATGTCGCTTTACTCGCAGGGTGTGTTAACCCCTAACGAGTGGCTTGACCTTGGCGGCTTAAGCTTGCTCTCTGCGGAAGAGTATTTTGGCGCGAGCCTGTGGCAGCTCTACAAAAGTATCGATTCACCGTATAAAGCGGTGTTGAAAACGCTGCTGCTCGAAGCCTACTCGTGGGAATACCCCACACCACGCCTGCTGGCAAAAGACATTAAACAGCGTCTGCACGATGGTGAGATCGTCTCTTACGGACTTGATGCTTACTGCATGATGCTGGAACGCGTGACCGAATATCTCAAAGCGATTGATGACCCGACGCGTCTCGATTTGGTCCGCCGGTGTTTCTATCTGAAGGTATGTGAAAAACTCAGCCGCGAACGCGCCTGCGTGGGCTGGCGTCGTGAAGTGGTAAGCCAGCTGGTCAAAGAGTGGGGCTGGGACGAAGAACGTCTGGCGATGCTCGATAACCGCGCGAACTGGAAAATCGATCAGGTGCGAGAAGCGCACAACGAATTGCTCGATGCCATGATGCAGAGCTACCGTAATCTGATCCGCTTTGCGCGCCGCAACAACTTAAGCGTATCCGCCAGTCCGCAGGATATCGGGGTATTGACCCGTAAACTGTACGCGGCGTTTGAAGCGTTGCCGGGGAAAGTGACGCTGGTTAACCCACAGATTTCGCCTGACCTGTCAGAACCGAATCTGACCTTTATCTATGTGCCACCGGGCCGTGCAAACCGCACCGGGTGGTATTTGTACAACCGTTCTCCGAGCATGGACTCCATCATCAGCCATCAGCCACTGGAATATAACCGGTATCTGAACAAGCTGGTGGCCTGGGCCTGGTTTAACGGTTTGCTGACGTCACGCACGCGCCTGTTCGTGAAAGGCAACGACGTGGTGGATTTGGCCAAGCTGCAGGAGATGGTTGCTGACGTGTCGCACCACTTCCCGCTGCGTCTGCCAGCGCCAACCCCAAAAGCCCTGTACAGCCCGTGCGAAATTCGTCATCTGGCGATTATCGTCAACCTGGAATATGACCCGACCACGGCGTTTCGTAACCAGGTGGTCCATTTTGATTTCCGTAAGCTGGACGTCTTTAGCTTTGGTGAGCAGCAAAATTGCCTGGTGGGTAGCGTCGATCTTCTCTATCGCAACTCGTGGAATGAAGTGCGTACGCTGCATTTCAACGGCGAGCAGGCGATGATTGAAGCGCTGAAAACCATTCTCGGTAAGATGCACCAGGACGCCGCGCCGCCGGATAGCGTGGAAGTCTTCTGCTATAGCCAGCATCTGCGTGGCCTGATTCGTACGCGCGTACAGCAGCTGGTATCGGAGTGTATCGATCTTCGTCTTTCAAGCACCCGTCAGGAAACCGGGCGTTTCAAAGCGCTACGCGTCTCCGGACAAACCTGGGGCCTGTTCTTTGAACGTCTGAACGTGTCGGTGCAAAAGCTGGAAAACGCCATCGAATTCTACGGCGCGATTTCGCACAATAAGCTGCATGGCCTGTCTGTTCAGGTTGAAACCAACCCGGTCCGACTGCCGCAGGTTGTCGATGGTTATGCCAGTGAAGGGATTATTCAGTTCTTCTTTGAGGAAGCGGACGACGAAACCGGATTCAACATTTACATTCTGGACGAAACGAACCGTGCTGAGGTTTATCACCACTGCGAAGGCAGCAAAGAGGAGCTGGTACGCGACGTGAGCCGCTTCTACTCTTCGTCGCACGATCGTTTCACCTATGGCTCCAGCTTTATCAACTTCAACCTGCCGCAGTTTTATCAGATTGTGAAAGTTGACGGGCGTGCCCAGGTGATTCCATTCCGTACGCAGGCCATTGCCCATGCGGTCCCTGCCAGCCAGGATGCGTCACCACTGCTTCAGCAGTATTTCTCCTGAGCCTGTTAGCCCGGTGGCGCTGCGCTTACCGGGACCTTTACAGCTCGCACTGACAGGCCGGATAAGCGAAGCGCCCTTAAGCGAAAAGGCCTTAACGGAAGCTCACCTTCTCACCCGCCTGCGCGGTTGCGGCCTGCTCCAGCAGATCCCAGAACGTCACACCGCTACGATCGCACACCCATTCGTCACCTTTCAGATCAAAATGGTACCCGCCCTGTTTCGCTGCCAGCCAGACCTGGTGCAGGGGCTCCTGACGGTTAATAATAATTTTGCTGCCGTTTTCAAAGGTGAGCGTCAGGATACCGCCGTTGATTTCACAATCGATATCGCTGTCGCCGTCCCAGTCGTCCAGACGCTCTTCGATGGTCTGCCAGAGGGTATCAGCAAGGCGATGAAATTCACTGTCGTTCATGGTGTTGTTCCTGTTTTTCGTGATGGCGGCAGTATAACGCTAAATAATTCCCGTTGCAGGAAAGCGGCAAACTCTTGCTTTTGTGTCTTCTCCTGCGATGATAGAAACAGAATTGAAATTACGAGCAACCTACAATGAAAAACGTTTTTCGAACGCTTGCCGTTCTCATCACCCTCTTTAGCCTGACCGGCTGTGGACTGAAGGGACCGCTTTATTTTCCGCCAGCGGATAAAACAGCGCCGCCACCCACGAAACCGGTGAACAGTCAGATTGAATCCTCTACGCCTGACAGCAACGATCGCGGCGATAACGGTGGCCCAAGCCAGGTGAATTACTGATAATCACGTTCTGTACCCGCGCAATGGAGTAGATGATGCAGTTCTCTAAAATGCATGGCCTTGGTAACGATTTTATGGTCGTCGACGCGGTAACGCAGAATGTCTTTTTTTCCCCAGAGCTGATCCGCCGTCTGGCGGACAGGCATCTGGGCGTGGGCTTTGATCAGTTGCTGGTGGTGGAGCCTCCGTACGATCCCGATCTCGATTTTCACTATCGCATTTTCAATGCGGACGGTAGCGAAGTGTCGCAGTGTGGCAACGGCGCACGCTGTTTTGCCCGCTTTGTCCGGCTGAAAGGGCTGACCAACAAACGTGATATTCGCGTCAGCACGGCGAATGGCCGCATGGTGTTAAGCGTCACCGACGACGATCTGGTTCGCGTGAACATGGGCGAGCCGAATTTTGAGCCGTCGGCGATTCCCTTTCGCGCTATCAAAGCGGAAAAGACCTATATCATGCGTGCAGCCGAGCAAACAGTATTGTGCGGCGTGGTTTCCATGGGCAATCCCCACTGCGTGATTCAGGTTGATGATGTCGACACGGCGGCAGTCGAGACGCTGGGTCCGATCATGGAGAGCCACGAGCGCTTTCCTGAGCGGGCGAATATCGGTTTTATGCAGGTAGTGAAGCGTGAACACATTCGCCTGCGCGTTTATGAGCGCGGGGCGGGCGAAACGCGAGCCTGCGGTAGCGGCGCTTGCGCGGCCGTTGCTGTGGGGATCTCTCAGGGTTTACTGGCTGAAGAGGTTCGCGTCGAATTACCAGGCGGTCGGCTTGATATCGCCTGGAAAGGTCCGGGTCATCCACTGTATATGACTGGCCCGGCGGCACATGTCTACGACGGGTTTATCCATCTATGAAACAACCAGGGGAAGAACTGCAGGAAACATTGACGGAGCTGGACGATCGGGCTGTCGTTGATTATCTGCTGAACAATCCTGCGTTTTTTATTCGTAATGCGCGCGTGGTCGAACAGATGCGCGTGCCGCATCCGGTTCGCGAAACCGTGTCGCTGGTTGAATGGCACATGGCGCGCTCGCGCAAGCATATCGATCAGCTTGAAGAGAACATGACGTTGCTCATGGAGCAGGCCAGCAATAACGAAAGCCTGTTTTATCGCCTGCTGAACTTGCAGGCCCGCCTGGCGTCAGCCCACAGTCTGGACGAGTTTCTCAGCCGTTTCCATCGCTGGGCGCGCGAGCTGGGGCTGGCCGGGGCAACCCTTCGCCTGTTCCCCGATCGCTGGCGCATTGGCGCACCGTCCGGGTTTACTCATCTTGCGCTGAACCGCCAGGCGTTTGAACCACTGCGCATTCAACGTCTTGGACACGAGCATCACTATCTGGGTCCACTGAACGGACCTGAGCTGCTGGTGGTGTTGCCTGAGGCCAAAGCGATTGGCTCTGTGGCGATGTCGCTGATGGGGCGTGACGGTGATTTGGGCGTCTTGCTCTTTACCAGCCGCGATCCGCACCACTATGAGCAGGGGCAGGCCACGCATTTATTGCAAGAAATTGCCATGATGTTGCCTGAGCTGCTGGAGCGCTGGATTGAACGCGTATGACAGATTCTCTCCTGGCGACCCACGTCACGCGTTTTCTGCGCTACCTGGGCGTTGAGCGTCAGCTTAGCCCCATTACCCTGCTGAACTATCAGCGTCAGCTTGATGCCATTATGCTGATTGCCGACGAGCTTGGTCTGAAAAGCTGGCAACAGTGTGACGCTGCCACCGTGCGTGGATTTGTCGTGCGGAGCCGACGTAAAGGCTTAGGCCCCGCCAGCCTGGCGCTACGCCTCTCTGCGCTACGCAGTTTCTTTGACTGGCTTGTCAGTCAGGGCGCGTTAAAAGCCAACCCGGCGAAAGGAATAGCCACACCGAAAGCCCCGCGCCATCTGCCCAAAAATATCGACGTAGATGACGTAAACCGTCTGCTGGATATCGATCTCAACGATCCTCTTGCGGTGCGCGACAGGGCGATGCTTGAGGTGATGTATGGCGCAGGCCTGCGTTTATCCGAGCTGGTGAATCTGGATCTGAAACATCTCGATCTGGATACCGGTGAAGTGTGGGTAATGGGGAAGGGGAGCAAAGAGCGTCGTCTGCCGATCGGACGCAACGCAGTGACGTGGATAGAGCACTGGCTGGATCTGCGGGGTCTGTTTGGCGCTGAAGAAGACGCGCTGTTTCTGTCAAAGCTGGGTAAGCGTATCTCTGCCCGTAACGTGCAAAAGCGTTTCGCTGAATGGGGAATCAAGCAAGGACTGAACAGCCATGTGCATCCGCATAAGCTGCGCCACTCCTTTGCCACCCACATGCTCGAATCCAGCGGCGATTTGCGTGGCGTTCAGGAATTGCTCGGCCACGCCAATTTATCCACCACCCAAATCTATACCCATTTGGACTTTCAGCACCTTGCTTCGGTGTATGACTCGGCGCATCCACGCGCCAAACGGGGGAAATAATGCGTTTTTACCGTCCTTTAGGTCAGATTTCAGCCTTGACCTTCGATCTTGATGACACGCTTTACGACAACCGCCAGGTGATCCTGCGGACCGAAAAGGAAGCGTTGTCCTTTGTTCAGAACTATCATCCCTCGTTGAAATCACTGCAAAATACCGATTTTCAGCGCTTGCGTCAGGCATTACGCGAGACGGAGCCGGACATCTACCATGACGTGACGGAATGGCGTCGGCGGGCCGTGGAGCAGGCCATGCTGAATGCAGGGCTCAGTCCGCAAGAGGCGGCTCTGGGGGCTGAAGCCTCTATGGCGAATTTTGCTAAGTGGCGCAGCCGCATCGACGTCCCGCAGGAGACGCACGACACGCTGAAGACGCTGGCAGCAAAGTGGCCGCTGGTGGCCATTACCAATGGTAATGCTCAGCCGGAGCTGTTTGGTCTGGGTGACTATTTCGAGTTCGTGTTGCGCGCAGGCCCGCACGGGCGTTCGAAGCCTTTTAACGATATGTATCATCTGGCTGCGGAAAAACTGGCGTTGCCGCTGGGGCAGATTTTACATGTGGGTGACGATCTCACGACCGACGTCGCGGGCGCGATCCGCTGTGGGATGCAGGCATGCTGGATCAAGCCTGAAAATGCCGATCTGATGCAAACCGCAGACAGCCGCCTGTTACCTCACCTGGAAATTTCGCGGTTGGCATCCCTCACCACGCTGATATAATCACCAGCAGTATTGTATAAATTACCAGGGGTTTGTCGTTGCAGACCCGGGTAAGCGAGGCACCATCGGGTGCTTTGCGGTTTTCAAGATGACTACGTGACGGTGCCAATGGACGTTTCTTACCTGCTCGACAGCCTTAATGACAAACAGCGTGACGCGGTTGCCGCGACGCGCACAAACATGCTGGTGCTGGCTGGGGCGGGCAGTGGTAAGACGCGTGTTCTGGTGCACCGTATCGCCTGGTTACAAAGCGTCGAGAACTGCTCGCCGTATTCCATTATGGCGGTGACGTTTACCAACAAAGCGGCGGCGGAGATGCGTCACCGTATTGCCCAGCTAATGGGCACCAGCCAGGGCGGTATGTGGGTCGGTACCTTCCACGGTCTGGCGCACCGTTTGCTGCGTGCGCACCATATGGACGCCAATCTTCCACAAGATTTTCAGATCCTCGACAGCGAAGATCAGCTGCGGCTGTTAAAGCGCCTGATCAAGGCGATGAATCTCGATGAGAAGCAGTGGCCGCCACGTCAGGCGATGTGGTACATCAACGGTCAAAAAGACGAAGGGCTGCGGCCGCATCATATCCAGAGCTTCGGCAATCCGGTCGAACAGACCTGGCAGAATGTCTACAAGGCCTACCAGGAAGCGTGCGATCGGGCAGGTCTGGTGGATTTTGCCGAGCTACTGCTGCGTGCACACGAGCTATGGCTCAACAAGCCGCATATTCTGCAACACTACCGTGAACGCTTTACCAACATTCTGGTGGACGAATTCCAGGATACCAACAACATTCAGTATGCATGGATACGCCTGCTGGCAGGTGATACCGGTAAGGTGATGATTGTTGGCGATGACGACCAGTCCATTTACGGCTGGCGCGGCGCGCAGGTGGAAAACATCCAGCGCTTCCTGAACGACTTCCCGGGCGCCGAAACTATCCGTCTGGAACAGAACTACCGCTCGACCAGCAACATTCTGAGTGCAGCCAACGCCCTGATTGAAAATAACAATGGGCGTCTGGGTAAAAAGCTCTGGACCGACGGCATCGATGGCGAACCGATTTCCATTTATTGCGCATTCAATGAACTCGACGAAGCCCGCTTCGTGGTCAACCGCATAAAAACCTGGCAGGACAACGGTGGCGCGCTGGAGCAGTGCGCCATTCTCTATCGCAGCAACGCCCAGTCGCGCGTGCTGGAAGAGGCGTTGCTGCAGGTCAGCATGCCGTACCGCATTTATGGCGGCATGCGATTCTTCGAACGTCAGGAGATCAAAGATGCGCTCTCCTATCTTCGCCTGATTGCCAACCGTAACGACGATGCTGCCTTTGAGCGCGTGGTGAATACTCCGACGCGCGGCATTGGTGACCGTACGCTTGACGTTGTGCGTCAGGCGGCCCGTGAACGTCAACTCACGCTCTGGAAAGCCTGCCGTGAGCTGTTGCAGGAGAAAGCCCTTGCCGGGCGAGCGGCGAGCGCCCTGCAGCGTTTCCTGGAGCTTATCGACGCGCTGGCACAGGAAACGGCCGATATGCCGCTGCACGTCCAGACCGATCGGGTGATTAAAGACTCTGGTCTGCGCATCATGTATGAGCAGGAAAAGGGTGAGAAAGGTCAGACGCGCATCGAAAACTTAGAGGAACTGGTTACGGCGACGCGCCAGTTCAGCTACAACGAAGAAGATGAAGACCTGATGCCGCTTCAGGCGTTCCTCTCCCACGCCGCGCTGGAAGCGGGAGAAGGGCAGGCTGACACCTGGCAGGATGCGGTGCAGTTAATGACGCTTCACTCCGCAAAAGGTCTTGAGTTCCCTCAGGTCTTTATCGTGGGTATGGAAGAGGGTATGTTCCCGAGTCAGATGTCGCTGGATGAAGGCGGACGTCTTGAGGAAGAGCGTCGTCTCGCCTATGTCGGTGTCACGCGTGCGATGCAAAAGTTGACGTTAACCTACGCCGAAACCCGTCGCCTGTATGGCAAAGAGGTCTACCACCGTCCTTCACGTTTTATTGGTGAACTGCCCGTAGAGTGCGTGGAAGAAGTGCGTCTGCGTGCCAGCGTCAGCCGCCCTGTGAACCATCAGCGAATGGGCACGCCGATATCTGAAAACGATACAGGATTCAAGCTCGGTCAGCGTGTTCGCCACGCCAAATTTGGCGAAGGCACCATCGTCAATCTGGAAGGCAGTGGCGAGCACAGCCGTCTGCAGGTGGCGTTCCAGGGGCAGGGGATCAAATGGCTGGTTGCCGCTTACGCCAGACTGGAAACAGTGTAACTTTCAGAAAAATATCATTATTTTGTAACGATGTGCTAGCCTTAATCACTGAAGGCGATTTATTGCGCTTCCGCGTTCCGCTGCGTGTTGACGCCACTATTAGTGCTGGCGTAACATGCGCGCACGATTACGCTAAGAGGACATTCGCCTTGGACACACCCAGTAGATACTGGCTCAATTCCCTGTCATCCAGGAACAACTCCTAAGGCTATCTCCTCTTGCTGATGGCCTTAGTGGTTGTCAGCGACCTGTTTTCCCCGTCGCGCTGAGTCAGGCTGTTTAATGGTCTGAAACCCTTATTGTTTCAGTGTGCCCACCGAACTGTCCGATATATTTTGCATTGGGAGTCCCGGTCATGTTGAGCGCATTTCAACTCGAAAAAAACCGACTGATTCGGCTTGAAGCTGAAGAGTCACAGCCCCTCATTGACGCCGTATGGGTGGATCTGGTCGAGCCGGACGACGATGAACGCCTGCGCGTACAATCTGAACTTGGACAAAACCTGGCGACCCGCCCGGAACTGGAAGACATCGAAGCATCCGCACGTTTCTTTGAAGACGAAGACGGTCTGCATATTCACTCCTTCTTCTTCTATGAAGATGCTGAAGATCACGCCGGTAACTCCACCGTGGCGTTTACCATTCGCGATGGTCGTCTTTTCACCTTGCGTGAACGCGAACTGCCTGCGTTTCGTCTTTACCGTATGCGTGCCCGTAGCCAGGCGATGGTTGACGGCAACGCCTACGAGCTGTTGCTCGATCTGTTTGAAACGAAAATTGAACAGCTTGCAGACGAAATCGAAAACATCTATAGCGATCTGGAAAAGCTCAGCCGCGTCATCATGGAAGGCCATCAGGGCGATGAATACGATGAAGCGCTCTCCACGCTGGCAGAGCAGGAAGATATCGGCTGGAAAGTGCGTTTGTGTCTGATGGATACCCAGCGCGCGCTGAACTTCCTGGTGCGTAAAGCGCGTTTACCGGGCGGTCAGCTTGAGCAGGCACGTGAAATCCTGCGCGATATCGAATCCCTTTTGCCGCACAATGAATCCCTGTTCCAGAAGGTGAACTTCCTGATGCAGGCGGCGATGGGCTTTATCAACATCGAGCAGAACCGCATCATCAAAATCTTCTCGGTGGTCTCGGTGGTGTTTCTGCCGCCAACGCTTGTGGCATCCAGCTACGGGATGAACTTTGAGTTTATGCCGGAACTGAAATGGAGCTTTGGCTATCCGGGGGCGATTATATTTATGCTACTCGCCGGACTTGCGCCGTATTTGTACTTTAAGCGTCGTAACTGGCTGTAAACGCTGGCGGGTGGCCCGCCAGGCGAGTCTTTATGGCCGGATGAGGCGTCGCCGCCCTCCGGCACCCGTCACAATCCTTTGCGTGTTCTGCGCTGAGTATAAATCGCGTCAGCGACAAATACCGCCAGTGCCACCCAGATGAAGGCAAAGGTCACCATCTTATCCGCGCCTGGCACTTCGTCATAAAACACTACGGCCAGCACGAACATGAGCGTAGGGCCGATGTACTGGAAGAAGCCCAGTGTGGATAACCGCAGGCGCGTCGCGGCACCGGTAAAGCACAGCAGTGGAATGGTGGTCACAACACCCGCGGCCATCAGCATAAGATTGAGCGACCATGGATTGCTCCCCATATGGCTGGTGCTGCTATCGGCAATAGCAAACAGGTAAATCGCCGCCAGCGGCAGGAGCCACAGCGTTTCGAACAGCATGCCTGTCTGCGCTTCAACGGCAATCTTCTTGCGCACCAGACCATAGAACGCAAAGCTGAATGCCAGACCCAGCGCGATGACCGGCAGTGAACCAAAGGTCCACAGCTGCACCAGGACGCCACAGAAAGCAAGCAGGACCGCAACCCATTGCATCCGACGGAAACGTTCGCCGAGGAACAGCATCCCCAGCACAATATTCACCAGTGGATTAATAAAGTAGCCAAGGCTGGCTTCCAGCATGTGATGGTTATTTACCGCCCAAATGAACAGTAACCAGTTACCGCCAATCAGGACGGCAGAAAGCGCCAGCAGAAAAATTTTCTTTGGCGTTTGAAGTAAGACTTTCACCCCGGACCACTGACGGCTCACGCTCATCAGGGCGATCATAAAGAAAAATGACCAAATCACGCGGTGGGTGAGGATCTCATCAGCTGGAACGTAGTGAATCAGCTTGAAATAGGCGGGCGCGATACCCCAAATAAAATAAGCGGCAAGAGCGAGTAACACGCCCTGCCGCGTTTGCTTAGCATCCATCGGGAAAATCCGTTACAGAAAAGTGAAGTAATTTTACCCGATTTACGCGCCTTAACCCACCATATAAGTGGCAGTTGCGCTGGCGATATAAACCTGATCTTCGTTATGCAGTTCAACACGTGCGACGGCAACCTTATTGCCCGCTCGCAGCAGGCTGCTGGTGGCGGTAAAGCGATTTCCACGACCGGGGCGCAGATAATCCACGCGAAGATCGATGGTGCCCATACGCGACAGGCGCTGACGCAGTTCATCTTCGTTAATCGTATCGTGACGCGTCAGCGTGCTGCCCACGCAGACCAGCCCGGCGGCAACATCCAGCGCTGAGGCGATCACCCCACCATGCAAAATACTTTGCGCCCAGTTGCCCACCATCATCGGCTGGTTATTAAAGCTTAACTGCGCGAAGGCTTTCTCATAGCGCTCCAGCTCCAGCCCTAACGCACGGTTGAAGGGCATATGGTAGACAAAAATCTCTCCCACGAGTTTTAACGCTTCTTCAGCGGTAAGCGTAGCTGACATGAAAAGTGACATCCTTTTGTTAATGAGTTGTTGATTTTATGCTTCTGGAGGATGATTTTCCACTTTCAGAAACCAGGAGGGGAAGTTCGCCAAGAAACAGGTAGAATGTGCCGACATAATTCATCACATAATTTTTTTCGCAGGAGAGCACCACCGATGCGGACGTATCTGGGTTGGCTACTGGCAGGCGTTGCGCTGCCCTTCACAGCATTTGCGCAGGAAGCAACAGTTAAAGAAGTTCACGATAAACCTGCCGTGCACGGCAGCATTATCGCCAACCTTCTTCAGGAGCATGACAATCCGTTCACACTTTATCCGTATGACACGAACTACGTCATTTACACGCAAACCAGCGATTTGAATAAAGAAGCCATCAGCTCTTACAACTGGTCTGATAATGCGCGTAAAGATGAGGTTAAATTCCAGCTCAGCCTTGCGTTTCCTTTCTGGCGTGGCATTCTGGGGCCGAATTCAGTACTTGGCGCCTCTTATACGCAGAAGTCCTGGTGGCAGCTTTCTAACAGCGAAGAGTCATCCCCCTTCCGTGAAACGAACTATGAGCCACAGCTCTTTCTCGGTTTTGCGACCGACTATGAGTTTGCCGGTTGGACGCTTCGCGATGTCGAGGTGGGCTTCAACCACGACTCGAACGGTCGCTCAGACCCTACCTCTCGTAGCTGGAACCGTGCCTATACGCGCCTGATGGCGCAGAACGGTAATTTCATGGTGGAAGTGAAACCCTGGTTCGTGGTGGGTAACACCGACGACAACCCGGATATCACCAAATACATGGGCTACTACCAGCTGAAAGTGGGCTATCAATTAGGTGACGCGGTGCTGAGCGTGAAAGGCCAGTACAACTGGAACACCGGCTACGGCGGCGCAGAGATGGGCCTGAGCTATCCGGTGACCAAACACGTGCGTATTTATACTCAGGTCTATAGCGGCTATGGTGAGTCACTGATTGATTATAATTACAACCAGACGCGCGTCGGTGTCGGTGTCATGCTCAACGACATTTTCTAACAGGCTCGAATGTTTTTGCGTTAAACGTTGAACTTTCTCTCTCAGGCGCTGAAAATAGCGCCTGTTTTTTATTCTGGTAAATGGGGTCAATGTGGCGCAGGCGGAAGTAATGAATCAGGAATCGCTGGCTAAACAGGTTTTACACGAAACCTTTGGCTATCAGCAGTTCCGCCCTGGCCAGGAAACCATCATTGACACCGTGCTGGAAGGCCGCGATTGCCTGGTGGTGATGCCAACCGGCGGGGGGAAATCCCTGTGCTATCAGGTGCCCGCGCTGGTCCTTAACGGCCTGACGGTCGTTGTGTCACCGCTGATATCCCTGATGAAAGACCAGGTGGACCAACTGCTGGCAAACGGCGTGGCCGCCGCCTGCATTAACTCCACGCAAACCCGGGAACAGCAGCAGGAGGTGATGGCAGGCTGCCGTAACGGGCAAATCCGTCTGTTGTATATCGCCCCTGAGCGACTGATGCTGGACAACTTCCTTGAGCACTTAGCCCACTGGAATCCCGTGTTACTGGCGGTGGATGAGGCGCACTGTATCTCTCAGTGGGGGCACGATTTCCGCCCGGAATACGCCGCGCTGGGTCAACTGCGCCAGCGTTTTCCTGCCTTGCCCTTTATGGCGCTGACCGCCACCGCCGATGATACTACGCGCCTTGATATTGTCCGTCTGCTTGGGCTAAACGATCCTTTTATTCAGGTCAGCAGCTTCGACCGACCTAACATCCGCTACATGCTGATGGAAAAGTTCAAGCCTCTGGATCAGCTTCTGCGTTACGTCCAGGAGCAACGCGGCAAATCCGGTATTATCTACTGTAACAGCCGCGCGAAAGTGGAAGACACCGCCGCCCGTCTGCAAAACCGCGGCTTCAGCGCCGCGGCCTACCATGCCGGGCTGGAGAATCATATTCGCGCCGACGTGCAGGAAAAGTTCCAGCGCGACGATCTGCAAATCGTGGTCGCCACCGTGGCGTTTGGGATGGGGATTAACAAACCCAACGTCCGCTTTGTGGTGCATTTTGATATTCCGCGCAATATCGAGTCTTACTACCAGGAAACGGGGCGTGCCGGGCGTGACGGTCTGCCAGCGGAAGCGATGTTGTTCTACGATCCGGCCGATATGGCCTGGCTGCGCCGCTGCCTCGAAGAAAAACCGGCCGGACAACTGCTGGATATCGAACGCCACAAGCTCAACGCCATGGGCGCCTTTGCCGAAGCGCAAACCTGCCGTCGCCTGGTCTTACTCAATTACTTTGGTGAAGGGCGCCAGGAGCCGTGCGGTAACTGCGATATCTGCCTTGATCCGCCAAAGCAGTACGATGGCCTTATGGACGCACGTAAAGCGCTCTCCACGATCGGACGAGTCAATCAGCGCTTTGGTATGGGGTATGTAGTGGAAGTGCTGCGTGGTGCCAATAATCAACGAATCCGCGAGATGGGCCATGACAAATTGCCGGTCTACGGTATCGGAAAAGAGCAGAGCCACGAACACTGGGTGAGCATTATTCGCCAGCTGATCCACCTGGGATTCGCCACGCAGAATATCGCGCAACACTCTGCGTTACAGTTGACTGAAGCCGCCCGTCCGGTATTACGCGGTGAAATCGAACTCCAGCTCGCCGTGCCGCGCGTCGTGGCGTTAAAACCGCGCGTGATGCAGAAATCCTATGGCGGCAACTACGATCGCAAGCTGTTTGCCAAGCTGCGTAAACTGCGTAAAGCCATTGCCGACGAAGAGAACATTCCGCCATACGTGGTCTTCAACGATGCGACGCTGATCGAAATGGCCGAGCAAATGCCGCTCAGCGCGGGCGAAATGCTCAGTGTCAACGGCGTTGGAACGCGCAAGCTGGAGCGTTTTGGCAAAGAGTTTATGGCGCTGATACGCTCTCATGCTGACGGCGATGATGAGGAGTAGTCATCCTGGCTAAAAAGTGCCAGGATGGTTGCTCACTGAATTACTTTCCCGCGAGCCAATCATCATGCTTATGTTATTTCTGACAGTTGCTCTGGTGCACATCGTTGCGCTGATGAGCCCTGGCCCCGACTTCTTCTTTGTATCGCAGACTGCCGTCAGCCGTTCCCGTAAAGAGGCGATGATGGGCGTGCTCGGTATTACCATGGGCGTTATGGTCTGGGCAGCCGTTGCCTTGCTGGGGCTGAATCTGATCCTCGCGAAGATGGCGTGGCTGCATAACATCATTATGGTGGGCGGGGGTCTGTATCTGTGCTGGATGGGCTACCAGATGCTGCGCGGGGCGTTGAAGAAAGAAGAGAAAAAGCCGGAAGAACCGACAGTTGAGCTGGCAACGGGCGGCCGGAGTTTTATTAAAGGGCTGCTCACCAACCTGGCGAACCCAAAAGCGATTATCTATTTCGGCTCCGTGTTCTCCCTGTTTGTGGGTGACAACGTGGGCGCGGGTGCGCGTTGGGGTATCTTCCTGCTGATCGTGGTGGAGACGTTTGCGTGGTTTACCGTGGTGGCCAGCCTGTTTGCCTTACCGGCGATGCGCCGCGGTTACCAGCGTATTGCGAAGTGGATTGACGGCTTCGCCGGCGCGCTGTTCGCCGGCTTTGGTATTCATCTCATCATTTCTCGCTAAGCATGACGCGCTGACGCAAGCAGCGCGCCAACCAGCATAAACAGCGATCCAAAGACTTTGTTCAGGGCCTTCATCTGTTTAGGCCCTTTAATCCACGCCGCAATCCGCTGCGCCAGCGTCGCGTAACCAATCATCACGATGATATCGACAATAATGGTGGTCGCGCCGAGCACCACGTACTGCATCACCTGCGGCTGATGGGGAACGATAAACTGTGGAAAGAGCGCTGCCAGAAAAACGATACTTTTTGGGTTGGTCAGATTCACGAAGACCGCGCGTTTAAACAGATGGCGACGCGTTTGGGTATGGGCGAGGGTGTTCAGGTCTATCGAACCTGCGGCGCGCCACTGCTGAATACCAAGCCAGATGAGATACGCTGCACCCGCCCATTTCAACACCTCAAAAGCCAGTACAGAACGCGAGAATAGCGTCCCCAGCCCGATACCCACCAGAACGATGTGGATCCCAAGCCCCGTCTGTAACCCCGCAATGGATGCCGCCGCGCCGCGATAGCCATGGTTAATGGAGGTTGTCATGGTATTGATCGCGCCAGAACCCGGTGAAAGGCTGAGGATGATGGATGTCAGCAGGTAAGCGAACCACCACTCGAAGGTCATTTGAAACTCCCGAATCGTCTATTTTTATGCCACAATACGCTATTGTTGAGTCATTTTGTGAAGCATCACAAAAAAACGATATTCCGTGGCTTACAGGGGCACACACCCAATGTTTCAGCAGAAAAAGGACTGGGAAACACGCGAGAACGCATTTGCTGCTTTCTCCATGGGACCGCTGACCGATTTCTGGCGTCAGCGTGAAGAGGCCGAAATCGCGGGCGTGGACAACGTTCCGGTACGCTTTGTGCGTTTTCGGGATGTAAAAAACGATCGGGTTATCGTCGTTTGCCCGGGTCGTATTGAAAGTTACGTGAAATACGCAGAGCTGGCGTATGACCTGTTCCATCTGGGCTTCGACGTATTGATCATCGATCACCGTGGGCAGGGACGATCCGGCCGGTTGTTATCAGATTCACACCGTGGGCACGTGGTGAATTTCAGCGATTATGTCGACGATCTCGCCGCATTCTGGCAGCAGGAAGTGCAGCCGGGGCCGTGGCGGAAACGTTACATCCTGGCACACTCGATGGGCGGGGCGATCGCCACCCTGTTTTTGCAACGTCATTCGCCACAGTGCGATGCGATTGCGCTCACGGCCCCCATGTTTGGCATCGTGATGCGTTTTCCCGACTGGATGGTGCGCCACATTCTCGACTGGGCTGAGGGCCATCAGCGTATTCGTGAAGGTTATGCCATCGGTACCGGGCGCTGGCGGGCGCTGCCTTTCGCGATCAACGTGTTAACCCACAGTCGGCAGCGCTATCGCCGCAACCTGCGCTTTTACGCCGATGAGCCGCGCCTGCGTGTAGGGGGGCCAACCTATCACTGGGTGCGTGAAGGCATCCTGGCCGGGGAGTCTGCGCTTGCCGGAGCGGGTGAGGATAATACGCCAACATTACTGATTCAGGCAGAAGAGGAACGTGTGGTGGATAACCGCATGCACGACCGCTTTTGTGAATTACGCGCTGCCGCCGGCACCCCTTGTGAAGGGGGTAAACCGCTGGTTATACAGGGCGCGTACCATGAGATCCTTTTTGAAAAGGACACTATGCGCTCAGTCGCGCTAAACGCCATCGTTGAGTTTTTCGACAGGCATAACTGATTACTTTTTATCACCAGAGGTTGAAATCCCTATGTACCAGGTTGTTGCATCTGACTTAGATGGCACGCTGCTTTCTCCCGATCACACTCTCTCGCCCTATGCGAAAGAGACCTTAAAGCTCCTGACGGCACACGGCGTGAATTTTGTCTTCGCGACCGGTCGTCACCACGTGGACGTAGGGCAGATCCGCGATAACCTGGAAATCAAAGCCTACATGATCACCTCCAACGGTGCTCGCGTGCATGATACGGATGGCAACCTGATTTTCACCCATAACCTTGACCGCGATATTGCCGCCGATCTGTTTGGCGTGGTGCATAACAACCCGGGTATCGTGACCAACGTCTATCGTAATGATGACTGGTTTATGAACCGTCACCGTCCAGACGAGATGCGTTTCTTCAAGGAAGCGGTATTCAACTATTCGTTGTATGAGCCAGGCCTGCTGGAGCCCGAAGGGATCAGCAAGGTGTTCTTCACCTGTGAAAGTCACGAAGAGCTGTTGCCGCTTGAGCAGGCGATCAATGCGCGCTGGGGCGATCGTGTCAACGTGAGCTTCTCTACGCTCACCTGTCTGGAAGTGATGGCGGGCGGCGTATCGAAAGGCCATGCTCTGGAAGCGGTAGCGAAACGTCTGGGTTACGAACTGAAAGACTGCATCGCCTTTGGCGACGGCATGAACGATGCAGAAATGCTCTCCATGGCGGGCAAAGGCTGCATTATGGAAAATGCGCATCAACGCCTGAAAGATTTGCATCCGGAGCTGGATGTTATCGGCACCAATGCCGACAACGCGGTACCAAAATATTTGCGTAAACTGTACCTTGAATAATCTTCATTTGCCTGTTTATTGTTCAGTTGTCAACTAAAGAGTTCGCTACAATGCCTGTCCATCTTTCAGAGAGACATGCACTGTGGCGCTACTCATTATCACCACGATTCTGTGGGCCTTCTCCTTTAGCCTGATTGGCGAATATCTTGCGGGTTCGGTCGACAGCTATTTTTCCGTGCTGATGCGCGTGGGGCTGGCGGCGCTGGTGTTCCTGCCGTTTCTGCGTACGCGTGGTCAAACGCTGAAAACCCTTCTGCTGTATATGCTGGTGGGGGCGATGCAGCTCGGCATCATGTATCTGTTCAGCTTCCGGGCTTACGTCTACTTATCCGTCTCGGAATTTCTGCTGTTTACAGTGCTCACCCCGCTCTACATCACGCTGATTTACGATCTTCTGAGTAAGCGACGCCTGCGCTGGGGTTATCTGCTGAGTGCGGCACTGGCGGTGGTGGGGGCGGCGATCATACGCTATGACAAAGTCAGCGATCACTTCTGGACCGGGCTGATGTTTGTTCAACTGGCGAATATCAGCTTCGCCATTGGCATGGTGGGTTATAAACGCCTGATGGAAACCCGCCCGATGCCGCAGCATAACGCCTTTGCCTGGTTCTACCTTGGCGCGGCGATCGTTGCCGTGGTGGCATGGTTTATGTTGGGGAATCCACAAAAGCTGCCGACCACCACCGTGCAGTGGAGCGTGCTGATATGGCTTGGCGTGGTGGCGTCGGGCCTGGGCTACTTCATGTGGAACTACGGTGCGACGCAGGTGGACGCCGGCACGCTCGGCATTATGAATAACGTTCATGTCCCCGCCGGACTGCTGGTAAACCTCGCTATCTGGCAGGAGCAGCCCCACTGGCCCAGCTTTATTATTGGGGGAACGGTGATTCTGGCTTCGCTATGGGTACATCGCCATTGGGTCGCTCCGCGCTCCGAACAAACGGCAGATGGTCGCAAGCGTGATTCCGCGCTGAGCGAATAAACGCCTCTGTAACCGGCTGACGCTGCTCGCCATCGCGCACGGCAGCGTACAGCCGGCTCCACAATCCCTCGCCCAGGGTTTTGGTCACTACCAGACCCTGGCGCTCAAAGCTTTCAACCACCCAGTGCGGCAGCGCCGCGATGCCCATCTTCGCCGCCACCATCTGTATCAGCAGCAGGGTGTTATCCACACTTTTCAGGTTCGGGCTCATTCCCGCAGGTTGCAGGAAATGGCGCCAGATATCCAGGCGACTGCGTTGAACCGGATAAATCAGCAACGTTTCGGTTGCCAGATCTTCTGGCGTGATGCGCGTTTTGGACGCCAGCGGATGGTCGGGTGCCAGCACCAGACGCACTTCGAAATCAAACATCGGTGAATAATGCAAACCGCTGCGGGGCAAAATATCAGACGTGAGCACGACATCCAGTTCGCCTTGCTGGAGCGATGGCTGAGGATCAAAGGTGACGCCTGACTTGAAATCCATCTCCACCTGGGGCCACTTCTGGCGAAAGTTCTCAAGCGCAGGCGTCAGCCACTGGATGCAGCTATGGCATTCGATTGCGATACGCAGTTTCGTCTGCTGAGGCTCATTGCATGCCTGTAGCGCGGAAGCGATCTGAGGCAGGACCTGATTAGCCAGCTGAAGTAATACCTCCCCCTGCGGCGTAAAGCGGAGCGGCTGGCTTTTACGTACGAACAGACGAAAGCCAAGGCGTTGTTCCAGATCGCTGAACTGGTGAGAAAGGGCGGATTGGGTCTGATGCAGCGTGGCCGCAGCCGCCGCCAGCGAACCGCAGTTCCGCAACGCCTGTAGCGTTTTCAGATGTTTTATCTCGATCATGAAAGTCCTTCACTTCGCCATGAACATTTTGCGCTTGAGGAATATACAGTAACCGCCAATTATGGATGTGTAAACATCTGGACGTCCAAACTCATCATATTTCGACTTGCCGATGCGTTGGCATCCTCGCTTACCCCCGTCACTGACTTCAGTAAGCGCCGGGGAATGCGCTGCGGGGCCGCCTTCCTGCCAGCCGAACTATTTTGAGTTTTACCTTCAGATTCAATGAATTCTTAGAGGAATGACACATGACTGTAATCAACCACACTCTCGGTTTCCCTCGCGTTGGTTTGCGCCGTGAACTGAAAAAAGCACAAGAAAGTTACTGGGCGGGTAAATCCAGCCGTGAAGAGCTGCTGGCCGTTGGCCGCGAGCTGCGTGCGCGTCACTGGGATCAGCAAAAACAGGCAGGCATTGATCTGCTGCCGGTGGGCGATTTCGCCTGGTACGACCATGTTCTGACCACCAGCCTGCTGCTTGGCAACGTGCCGGCTCGTCATCAGAACAAAGATGGATCGGTCGATATCGATACTCTTTTCCGCCTTGGCCGTGGGCGTGCGCCAACGGGAGAACCCGCCGCAGCGGCAGAAATGACCAAATGGTTTAATACCAACTACCACTATATGGTGCCGGAATTTGTCAAAGGCCAGCAGTTCAAGCTGACCTGGACGCAGCTGCTGGATGAAGTGGATGAGGCGCTGGCGCTGGGGCATACCATTAAGCCTGTGCTGCTCGGTCCTGTGACCTATTTATGGCTGGGCAAAGTGAAGGGTGAGGCGTTTGACCGCCTGACGCTGTTGAACGATATCCTGCCTGTGTACCAGCAGGTGTTGGCCGAACTGGCAAAACGCGGCATTGAGTGGGTACAGATTGACGAACCAGCCCTGGTGCTTGAATTATCGCAGGCCTGGCTTGATGCCTTCAAGCCCGCTTACGATGCGCTGAGTGGTCAGGTGAAGCTTCTGCTGACCACCTATTTTGAAGGGGTTACGCCAAACCTCGACACCCTTGCTGCGCTGCCGGTGCAGGGTCTGCACGTTGACCTGGTCCATGGCAAAGACGATGTGGCGGAGCTGCACCAACGTCTTCCTGCGGACTGGTTGCTGTCGGCGGGGCTGGTCAATGGACGCAACGTCTGGCGTGCGGATCTGACAGAAAAATATGCCCGCATTAAAACGCTCGTTGGCAAACGTGAGCTGTGGGTCGCCTCGTCGTGCTCCCTGCTGCACAGTCCTATCGATTTGAGCGTTGAGACGCGTCTGGATGCGGAAGTAAAGAGCTGGTTTGCCTTCGCCCTGCAAAAATGCAAAGAGCTGGCGCTGTTGCGCGATGCGCTGAACACGGGCAATACCGCCAGTCTGGTTGAATGGAGCGCGCCGATTCAGGCCCGTCGCCATTCATCCCGCGTTCACAATGCGGCTGTTGAAAAACGTCTGGCGGCCATCACCGCGCAGGACAGCCAGCGGCAGGATCCGTATGACGTGCGTGCCGAAGCACAGCGTGCGCGTTTCAATTTACCTGCTTGGCCGACGACGACCATTGGCTCATTCCCGCAGACCACCGAAATCCGCGGCCTGCGTCTGGACTTTAAAAAGGGCAACCTGGACGCGAATCACTACCGCACCGGCATTGCTGAGCATATTAAACAGGCGATCGTGGAACAGGAACGCTTGGGCCTGGACGTACTGGTGCATGGTGAAGCCGAGCGAAACGACATGGTGGAGTACTTCGGTGAACACCTGGACGGTTTTGTCTTCACCCAGAACGGCTGGGTGCAAAGCTACGGTTCCCGCTGCGTAAAACCCCCGGTCGTCATTGGCGATGTGAGCCGTCCTGAAGCCATCACCGTCGAATGGGCGAAGTACGCTCAGTCGCTGACTGACAAGCCGGTGAAAGGTATGCTGACCGGTCCGGTCACTATTCTCTGCTGGTCGTTCCCGCGTGAAGATGTCAGCCGCGAAACCATCGCCAAACAGATTGCGCTGGCGCTGCGTGATGAAGTGGCCGATCTGGAAGCGGCGGGTATTGGCATTATCCAAATCGATGAACCTGCACTGCGTGAAGGTCTGCCGCTGCGTCGCAGTGACTGGGATGCTTATCTGCAATGGGGCGTGGAGGCCTTCCGTATCAACGCTTCCGTGGCAAAGAACGACACGCAGATCCATACCCATATGTGTTATTGCGAATTTAACGACATCATGGATTCCATCGCCGCACTGGATGCGGACGTCATTACCATCGAGACGTCACGTTCCGATATGGAGCTGCTGGAGTCATTTGAGGAGTTCGACTATCCGAATGAAATCGGACCGGGTGTGTACGACATTCACTCCCCGAACGTTCCAAGCGTGGAGTGGATCGAAGCACTGCTGGCGAAAGCAGCACAGCGTATTCCGGCTGAGCGTCTGTGGGTCAACCCGGACTGCGGCCTGAAAACCCGCGGCTGGCCAGAGACGCGTGCCGCTCTGGCGAACATGGTGCAGGCGGCGCAGAACCTGCGTCAGGCATAACGACGCAGCGCAAATGGCCTAGTCATCCTGCTGAAAAACGCAGGTTTAAAGGCCCGGTGGCGATATCGCCTGACCGGGCCTTTGTTGTTCAGGTATCGCGCTTATTTTTTACCCGCGTACTGACTAAACCAGTCCAGCATTCTTTGCCAGCCATCTTTAGCGGATTCCGCATGATAGCTTGCACGATAATCAGCATTGAAGGCATGACCCGCCTCCGGATAGACCACAATCTCGGCCTTCGCATTGGCCGCCCGCAGCGCATGGCGCATGGTTTCTACGGTATCCAGCGGAATACCCGTATCCTCACCGCCGTACAACCCCAGTACCGGCGCGTTTAAATCGGTGGCGATATCGACAGGATGTTTTGGCGAGTTTAACGTTTTCTCTCCCACCAGTTTGCCATACCAGGCGACAGCCGCTTTAAGCTGCGGGTTGTGAGCCGCATACAGCCAACTGATGCGTCCTCCCCAGCAGAAGCCCGTGACCATCAGGCGATGCGGATCGCCACCGTTGCGCGCAGCCCAACTGGCGACATGATCCAGATCGGCCAGCACCTGCGCATCAGGCACTTTGCTGACAAGGTTACTGAACAGCGTGGGTATATCGTTGTAGTCATTCGGATCGCCCTGACGGAAGTAAAGCTCCGGCGCGACCGCGAGATAGCCTTCCAGCGCGAGGCGACGACAAATGTCGCGAATATGTTCATGTACGCCGAAAATTTCCTGAATCACGATGACGATGGGCAGGGGGCCTTCTGCCTCCTTGGGTCGTGCGTGATAGGCAGGCATATTCTCACCCTGAGACGGGATGGAGGTTTCACCCGCCGTTATAGCGTCCTCAGGGGTAGAGACGATGGTGGAGGCATGGGGGGCTGCAGCAGGTGCAAAATGTGTTTTCTGAGTCATGGTATTCTCCGTACCCGTTGGTGCAAATAAATATAGACCTCAAGTTAACAACTCACAGTGCCCGAAACGGTCTATCTTTTGTGCAGACGTCAGCGATATAACTTATTAGTGTGACGCAAATCACCCTTTCATGGTAATTAACTGCAATCATTTTCATTCGTGGTGAGATCTGTCACGAAATTAAGCCTGGTGCTTCTGTAAAGTACCGTTTTACTTCTTCTGACAACCCGACCCACAGAGGAGTCACCTATGTCTAAGTCTGATGTTTTTCATCTCGGCCTCACTAAAAACGATTTACAAGGGGCTACGCTTGCCATCGTCCCGGGCGATCCTGAGCGTGTGGAAAAGATCGCCGCGCTGATGGATAAGCCGGTCAAACTGGCAGCCCATCGTGAATTCACCACCTGGCGTGCTGAGCTGGATGGTAAAGCGGTGATTGTATGTTCAACCGGCATCGGCGGTCCGTCGACCTCTATCGCGGTTGAAGAGCTGGCGCAACTGGGCATTCGGACTTTCCTGCGCATCGGCACTACCGGTGCAATTCAGCCGCATATCAATGTGGGTGACGTGCTGGTCACGACCGCATCGGTGCGTCTTGACGGTGCAAGCCTGCACTTTGCCCCTATGGAATTCCCGGCAGTGGCCGATTTCGACTGTACTACCGCTCTGGTAGAGGCGGCGAAATCTATCGGTGCCACCACGCACGTAGGCGTGACCGCCTCTTCCGACACCTTCTATCCAGGCCAGGAGCGTTATGACACCTTCTCCGGCCGCGTGGTAAGCCGTTTCAAAGGTTCTATGGAAGAGTGGCAGTCTATGGGCGTAATGAACTACGAAATGGAATCTGCAACCTTGCTGACCATGTGCGCAAGCCAGGGTCTGCGTGCCGGTATGGTGGCGGGCGTTATCGTCAACCGTACCCAGCAGGAGATCCCGAACGCGGAAACCATGAAGCAGACGGAAAGCCACGCGGTGAAAATCGTGGTCGAAGCAGCGCGCCGTCTGATCTAATCATCCTCCTTTCTGATTTAAGGCCGACGCGTTCGGCCTTTTCTTTTTGCGCAGTGCCTCGCAGGAAATCCCTTTCAAACTGGACGTTTATACAGCACAATTCTATTTTGTGCGGGTAACAGTTTGAAGCAGGAGGCGTTGTGGATATCTCAATCGTGATGTATGCAGTGATTGCGCTGGTGGGCGTGGGTGTAGGCTGGCTGATTTCGGGCTACCAACATGCGCAACATAAAGCCGATCAACTGGCCGAACGTGAAGAGATGGTGGCGGAGCTGAGCGCTGCAAAACAACAGCTTTCCCAGAGCAGCCACTGGCGTGATGAGTGTGAGTTGCTCAACAACGAGCTGCGCAACCTGCGCGATATCAACACCTCTCTGGAAGCGGATCTTCGTGAGGTGACCACCCGTCTGGAGTCGACCCAACTGCACGCGGAAGACAAAATTCGCCAGATGATGAACAGCGAGCAGCGGCTGAGCGAGCAGTTCGAGAACCTCGCTAACCGTATTTTTGAACAGAGCAACCGTCGCGTCGATGAACAAAATCGCCAAAGCCTGCAGGGCTTACTGACCCCGCTGCGCGAACAGCTCGACGGCTTTCGCCGTCAGGTTCAGGACAGCTTTGGCCAGGAGGCGCGTGAGCGTCACACTCTGGCCCACGAAATTCGCAATCTTCAGCAGCTCAACGCTCAGATGACACAGGAAGCGGTTAACCTGACGCGGGCGCTGAAAGGCGACAATAAAACCCAGGGCAACTGGGGCGAAGTCGTCCTCACTCGCGTGCTGGAAGCATCCGGCCTGCGAGAAGGGTATGAATACGAAACGCAGGTCAGCATTGAGACCGAATCCCGCGCCCGTATGCAGCCGGATGTTATCGTGCGTCTCCCGCAAGGCAAGGATGTGGTTATCGATGCCAAAATGACGCTGGTTGCCTATGAACGTTATTTCAATGCCGAAGACGACTACACCCGGGAATCGGCGTTACAGGAACACATTGCCTCCGTACGTAACCATATTCGTCTGCTGGGTAGAAAAGATTACCAGCAGTTATCCGGGCTGCGTTCGCTCGATTACGTGCTGATGTTTATCCCGGTTGAACCCGCTTTTTTGCTGGCGCTGGACCGACAGCCTGAACTGATTACCGAAGCGTTAAAAAACAACATTATGCTGGTTAGCCCCACCACGCTACTGGTGGCTTTGCGCACCATCGCGAACCTGTGGCGCTACGAGCACCAAAGCCGAAATGCGCAGCAAATCGCCGATCGTGCCAGCAAGCTGTACGACAAAATGCGCCTGTTTGTGGACGATATGACCTCTGTCGGGCAAAACCTCGATCGTGCACAGGATAATTACCGACAGGCAATGAAAAAGCTCTCTTCTGGCCGTGGCAATTTACTCGCTCAGGCGGAAGCTTTTCGCACGCTTGGGGTTGAAGTTAAACGCGAGATTAATCCGGATTTGGCCGAACAGGCGACCGCGCAGGACGAAGAGTATTGTCTGCGCGATGGCGAAAATGGGTTAAATAGTCACAATCAAGACAATGCGTTAGGCGCACAATCTGCCACCGAAACCCAGGCAGACCGTTTCTTTCACGGTGGTTGAATCGTAGGGCAAACGCGCCCAATCTGTTACACTTCATGCACATTTGACTGATTAGCAGGCACTGAGATGGTTGAAGATTCACAAGATACGACACACTTTGGCTTTCAGACTGTCGCCAAAGCGCAGAAAGCTGACATGGTTGCCCACGTGTTTCATTCCGTGGCGGCAAAGTATGATGTCATGAATGACCTGATGTCATTCGGGATCCATCGCTTGTGGAAGCGCTTCACTATCGACTGTAGCGGCGTACGTCGTGGTCAAACCGTATTAGATTTGGCGGGGGGAACCGGCGATTTAACCGCAAAATTCTCCCGCATGGTGGGCGAAACCGGGCGCGTTGTGCTCGCCGACATCAACGACTCTATGCTGAAAATGGGGCGCGAAAAGCTGCGTAACATCGGCGTGGTAGGCAATGTGGAATATGTACAGGCCAACGCTGAAGCCCTGCCATTCCCGGATAACACCTTTGACTGCATTACCATCTCGTTCGGTTTGCGTAACGTGACCGACAAAGAGAAAGCACTGCGTTCCATGTACCGCGTGTTGAAGCCGGGTGGACGTCTGCTGGTGCTGGAATTCTCCAAACCCATTATCGAACCGTTGAGTAAGGCGTATGACGCCTACTCATTCCACGTCTTGCCGCGCATCGGTGAGCTGGTGGCAAAAGACGGCGAAAGCTATCGTTACCTGGCGGAATCTATCCGTATGCACCCGGATCAGGACACCTTAAAAGCCATGATGCAGGATGCGGGTCTGGAGAATGTTGAGTACTTCAACCTCACGGCGGGTGTTGTCGCGTTGCATCGCGGTTATAAGTTCTGAGTGGAGGTCGCTCATGCCTGTTAAACCTCTGGTGACGGCTGGTATCGAAGGCGTACTGAATACCTTTCTGTATCAATCGCCTGCACTGAAAACGGCTCGTCAGCGTCTGCAGGGCAAGGTTCTTAAAGTTGTCCTGAAGGAGTTCTCGACGCCTGTTGTGCTGGTCTTCAGCGAGCGCCAGCTCGATGTGCTGGGCGAATGGGAAGGCGAAGCGGATTGCGCGGTTATTACGCGTCTTAGCGTGCTGCCCAAACTGCGCGATCGACAACAGCTGACGGCGCTCATTCGCAGCGGTGAGCTGGAGGTCGTGGGCGATATCCAGGTGGTACAGAACTTTGTCGCCCTGGCCGATCTCGCTGAATTCGATCCGGCTGAACTGCTGGCGCCTTACACGGGTGACATTGCAGCAGAAGGGATCAGTAAGCTCTTTCGTGGCGGTGCTGCTTTTCTGCGTAAAGGCGCGCAGCGCCAACAGCGCTATGTGGCTGAAGTCTTAACGGAAGAGTGGCGCATGGCGCCTGGCCCGCTGGAAGTGGCATGGTTTGCCGAAGAGACTGCTGCAGTTGAACGTGCGGTTGACGCGCTAACCAAACGGCTGGAAAAACTGGAGGGCAAATGACGCCTGGTGAAATTCGGCGCCTCTATTTTATCGTCCGTACTTTTTTGAGTTACGGCCTTGATGAACTTATCCCACGAATGCGCATCACGCTGCCGCTAAGACTCTGGCGGCGCACGTTATTCTGGATGCCTAATCGTCATAAAGACAAACTCCTTGGCGAGCGACTCCGGTTAGCATTACAGGAACTGGGTCCCGTATGGATTAAGTTTGGTCAGATGTTGTCGACTCGTCGTGATCTTTTCCCACCGCAAATCGCCGATCAGCTGGCGCTGCTGCAGGATCGGGTCGCACCTTTCGATGGCAAACGCGCAAAACAACAAATCGAAGCCGCGATGGGCAATATCCCGGTCGAAAGCTGGTTTGATGATTTTGAGATTGAACCGCTGGCCTCCGCGTCCATTGCCCAGGTGCACACCGCGCGGTTAAAAGAGAACGGTAAAGAGGTGGTCATCAAGGTGATCCGCCCCGATATCCTGCCGGTGATCAGAGCGGACATGAAGCTCATTTACCGCCTGGCCCGTTGGGTTCCGCGCCTGTTACCCGATGGTCGACGTCTCCGTCCGCTGGAAGTGGTGCGTGAGTATGAAAAAACGCTGATCGACGAGTTAAATCTGCTGCGTGAAGCGGCTAACGCCATCCAGCTGCGGCGTAATTTTGAAAACAGCCCCATGCTGTACGTGCCTGAAGTCTATTCGGACTACTGCAGTGAGAACATGATGGTGATGGAGCGCATCTACGGCATTCCGGTCTCGGATGTTGTGGCGCTGGAAAAGCAGGGCACCAACATGAAGCTGCTGGCTGAACGTGGCGTGCAGGTCTTCTTCACGCAGGTTTTCCGTGACAGCTTTTTCCATGCGGATATGCACCCGGGTAACATCTTTGTCAGCTATGATCACCCGGAAGATCCGCAGTATATCGGCATCGACTGCGGGATTGTGGGGTCACTCAACAAAGAAGATAAACGCTATCTGGCAGAGAACTTTATCGCCTTCTTCAATCGCGATTACCGGAAAGTTGCCGAGCTGCATGTCGATTCCGGCTGGGTGCCGCCCGATACCAACGTTGAAGAATTTGAGTTTGCTATCCGAACCGTCTGCGAACCGATCTTTGAGAAGCCGCTGTCGGAAATCTCATTTGGTCATGTTTTGTTGAATCTTTTTAACACCGCACGACGCTTCAACATGGAAGTGCAACCGCAATTAGTTTTACTTCAGAAAACATTACTTTACGTTGAAGGGGTAGGACGCCAACTCTATCCTCAGTTAGACTTGTGGAAAACAGCGAAACCTTTCCTCGAATCGTGGATCAAAGATCAGGTCGGCATTCCTGCTCTGGTGCGCTCTTTTAAAGAGAAAGCCCCATTCTGGATCGAAAAAATGCCGGAGTTACCTGAACTGGTTTACGACAGTTTGCGTCAGAGCAAGAACCTTCAGCACAGCATGGATAAAATCACCCGCGAGCTACAATCCAACCGTGTTCGTCAGGGACAGTCCCGCTATCTGTTTGGAATAGGTGCCACGCTGTTACTGAGCGGCACGTTACTGCTCATCAATCGCCCCGACTGGGAGATGATGCCCGCCTGGCTGATGGCCGGTGGTGTGGTTGTCTGGCTTGCAGGGTGGCGAAAAACGCGCTGAATAGCGTCGCTATCACAAGGTTGCAGACGTATAATGCGACCTGGTTAATTAATCATCTATCTGAGGAACATGTATGGGTGGTATCAGTATCTGGCAATTAGTCATCATTGCCGTCATTGTTGTGCTGCTGTTTGGCACCAAAAAACTGGGTTCCATTGGTTCCGACCTCGGCGCGTCCATCAAAGGTTTCAAGAAAGCCATCAGCGATGATGAAGACAAAGCGAAGCAGGATAAATCCAGCCCGGATGCGGATTTCACGGCTCAATCTATCGCTGATAAACAAGAAGAAGCCAAAAAGGAAGACGCTAAACGCCACGATAAAGAGCAGGTGTAATTCGTGTTCGACATTGGTTTTGGTGAACTGCTGCTGGTGTTCGTGATTGGCCTTATTGTTTTAGGTCCGCAACGTCTGCCAGTGGCTGTAAAAACGGTCGCTGGCTGGGTACGTGCCCTGCGTTCGCTGGCAACCACAGTTCAAAATGAACTGGCGCAGGAACTCAAGCTTCAGGAGTTTCAGGACAGCCTGAAAAAGGTTGAAAAGGCGAGCATGGACAACCTGACGCCTGAACTGAAAGCCTCCATGGAAGAGCTGCGCGAGGCGGCGGAATCCATGAAGCGTTCCTACAGCGTCAACGATCCTGAAAAAGCGAGCGACGAGGCTAACACCATTCGTAATCCGGTGGTGAAAGGCAGCGAAGCAGAGCGAGAAGGCGTAACGCCTGCCGCGGCTGAACATCAGGCGAGTTCCCCATCGCAAACCCCTGAAACGGCAGAGACGCAGGCAACTGAAGAGATCGTTGTGAAAACAGCGAGCGCTGACGTGAAAGCCGCTGTGCCCGTTTCCGAATCATCCCCCTCGTCGAGTGATAAAGTGTAATTATGGCAGTAGAAGATACACAACCGCTCATCGCGCACCTCATCGAGCTGCGTAAGCGCCTGTTATACAGTATTTCTGCGGTTATACTCATTTTCCTGTGCCTGGTCTATTTCGCTAACGATATCTACCAGGTGGTCTCTGCGCCGCTGATAAAACAGATGCCGTTAGGGGCGACAATGATAGCCACCGATGTGGCGTCTCCCTTCTTTACGCCTATAAAGCTGACATTTTGGGTCTCGCTGATTGCCTCTGCGCCCGTGATTTTGTATCAGGTCTGGGCATTTGTGGCACCGGCCCTGTACAAGCATGAACGCAAGCTGGTCATTCCGTTGCTGGTCTCCAGTTCGCTGCTGTTCTACATCGGCATGGCGTTTGCCTATTTCGTTGTCTTCCCGCTGGCGTTTGGCTTTTTAGCGAATACCGCACCGGCAGGCGTGCAGGTCTCGACCGACATCGCCAGCTACCTCAGCTTTGTCATGGCGCTGTTTATGGCCTTTGGTGTGGCCTTTGAAGTGCCCGTTGCCATCGTCCTGCTGTGCTGGATGGGCGTGACCACACCTGAAGACTTGCGTAAGAAACGCCCGTACATCCTGGTGGGAGCCTTTGTTGTGGGTATGCTCTTAACGCCGCCGGATGTTTTCTCGCAAACGCTGCTGGCCATACCGATGTATTGCCTGTTCGAGGTTGGCGTCTTCTTCTCACGCTTCTATGTGGGCAAACGACGCACGCCGGACGATGAAGAAGCCGAGTCAGAGAAATCGACAGAAGAATAAAATCCAGCCGCCCGAAAGGGCGGTTGTTATATGGGAGACCACATGTTTGATATCGGGTTGAATTTAACCAGTGCGCAATTTGCTCACGATCGCGATGAGGTGGTGGCGCGCGCTTTCTCGGCTGGGGTGAAAGGTTTACTGCTGACCGGCACGAATCTCCATGAAAGCGAGCAGGCGCAAAATCTGGCGAAGCGTTACCCGCATTGCTGGTCAACGGCGGGTGTTCATCCGCATGACAGTAGCCAGTGGACGGAAGACAGTGCTGACAAGCTTCGCGCGTTAGCCCGCCAGCCCGAGGTCGTGGCGATAGGGGAATGTGGGCTCGATTTTAATCGTAATTTCTCCACACCGGCTGAGCAGGAAGTGGCCTTTACCGCACAGCTTGCGCTGGCAGCTGAACTGGGTATGCCAGTGTTTATGCATTGTCGCGATGCCCATGAGCGTTTTCTGGCGCTACTTGAACCCTGGCTGGAGAAACTGCCCGGTGCAGTGCTGCACTGTTTTACCGGTTCGCGAAGTGATGCGCTGGCATGTTTAGATCGGGGTTTATATCTGGGTATTACCGGTTGGGTATGCGACGAACGACGTGGTCTTGAATTACGTGAACTGCTGCCGATGATTCCCGCCGATCGGCTGTTGTTTGAAACCGATGCGCCGTATTTGCTTGCACGTGATATAAAACCGAAACCTGCATCGCGACGTAATGAACCCGCTTATCTGGGTCATATTGTCGAACGGGTGGCGCACTGGCGTGGCGAAGAGGCGCAGCAGCTTGCCGCGCAAACCGATGACAATGTGCGCAGGCTGTTTGGCATTACGTTTTAAAGTTTATGGAAAGCAGTGTTTTTGACACTTTGTAAGACCTGCTTATTCAACAGGTTGAGCAGAAGCATCGAACGCGCTTCGCCATCAGGTTCGGCGAATATCGCCTTTAAACCCTCAAATGCGCCCTCGGTGATCACGACGTCATCGCCGGGGAAGGGGGTCTCAGGATCGGTCAAATCCTCTGGCTGCTTATAGATGGAAAGCTGATGAATGACCGAGGACGGCACGGTAGCCGGACGCGCGCCAAAACGCACAAAGTGGCTGACGCCCCGCGTGGCATTGATGGTGGTGGTGTGGATCACTTCCGGGTCAAACTCGACGAACAGATAGTTCGGGAACAGCGGTTCCGTGACTTCAGTACGCTTGCCGCGCTGAATTTTCTCGAGCGTGATCACGGGTGTCAGACAGTGGACTGCCTGACGTTCAAGATGTTCCTGAGCACGCTGAAGTTGCCCACGTTTGCAATACAGAAGATACCAGGCCTGCATAATCACTCTTTCCTTTGTTCGGGCGCAAGCATACCAAAACCCTGGCGAGATCGCTAAGTTGATTATAGAGGCACGACACAGCCTGATAACAAAATTACAGCATGACGGTGACGAACGCCGTATAATGAAGCGCTTATGAAGAGGCCATGACGAACTGCATGAAATACCACGATCTACGCGACTTCCTTGCGCTGCTGGAAAAGCAGGGCGAACTTAAACGCATTTCGCTACCTGTTGATCCTTATCTGGAAATGACAGAAATCGCTGACCGCACCTTGCGTGCCGGTGGTCCCGCTTTGCTGTTTGAAAATCCGAAAGGCTATGACATGCCGGTACTGTGCAACCTGTTTGGTACGCCCAAGCGCGTGGCCATGGGCATGGGCCAGGAAGACGTCAGTGCGCTACGTGAAGTGGGTAAACTGCTGGCCTTCCTGAAAGAGCCAGAACCACCAAAAGGCTTCCGCGACCTCTTCGATAAATTGCCACAGTTTAAGCAAGTGCTGAACATGCCGACCAAACGTCTGCGTGGCGCGCCCTGTCAGCAAAAAATCATTGAAGGCGACGCCGTTGACCTGACCCGTATCCCCATCATGCAGTGTTGGCCAGAAGATGCCGCACCGCTGATCACCTGGGGTCTGACGGTGACGCGGGGTCCGCATAAAGAACGCCAAAATTTAGGGATTTACCGCCAGCAGCTGATTGGTAAAAATAAACTGATCATGCGCTGGCTTTCCCACCGCGGCGGTGCCCTGGATTTCCAGGAGTGGTGCGCTGCACATCCCGGCGAACGTTTCCCGGTCTCTGTCGCGTTAGGTGCCGATCCTGCCACTATTCTCGGTGCCGTCACGCCTGTTCCGGATACGCTTTCTGAATATGCGTTTGCCGGCTTGCTGCGCGGCACGAAAACCGAAGTCGTAAAATGTATTTCAAACGATCTTGAAGTGCCTGCCAGTGCGGAAATCGTGCTCGAAGGCTATATTGAGGCGGGTGAAATGGCACCGGAAGGGCCCTATGGCGATCATACCGGCTACTATAACGAAATCGATAATTTCCCGGTCTTTACCGTAACGCACATTACGCAACGTGAAGATGCCATTTATCACTCGACCTATACGGGTCGTCCACCGGATGAACCTGCCGTGTTGGGTGTGGCGTTAAACGAAGTGTTTGTTCCTATTCTGCAAAAGCAGTTTCCGGAAATTGTGGACTTCTATTTGCCGCCGGAAGGGTGTTCTTATCGCCTTGCCGTCGTAACGATTAAGAAGCAGTATGCGGGCCATGCGAAACGGGTCATGATGGGCGTCTGGTCTTTCCTGCGTCAGTTTATGTACACCAAATTTGTTATCGTTTGCGATGATGATGTGAACGCCCGTGACTGGAACGATGTTATCTGGGCTATCACCACGCGTATGGACCCGGCACGTGATACCGTGTTGGTGGAAAATACGCCGATAGATTATCTGGATTTTGCCTCGCCGGTTTCCGGTCTTGGCTCGAAGATGGGACTGGATGCCACCAATAAATGGCCCGGCGAAACCTCGCGTGAATGGGGTCGCCCGATCAAAAAGGATCCCGAGGTGACAGCGCGAATTGACGCGATCTGGGATGAACTGGCCATAATGAATGACGGTAAGACTGAGACTCACCGTTAGCCCTATAGATTTCCCGACAGAGAGAGCGAATGACAACCTTAAGCTGTAAAGTGACCTCGGTAGATGCTATCACCGACACCGTATATCGCGTCCGTTTGGTGCCAGAGGCGGAATTCTCTTTCCGTGCGGGCCAATATCTTATGGTTGTGATGGATGAACGGGATAAGCGCCCCTTCTCAATGGCGTCTACGCCTGCGGAAAAGGAATTTATCGAGCTTCACATCGGTGCGTCTGAGCTTAACCTGTATGCCATGGCGGTGATGGATCGCATTCTGAAAGAGCGTGAAATCGTGGTGGATATTCCACACGGTGACGCGTGGTTGCGTGATGAAGACGAACGTCCGCTTATTCTGATTGCGGGCGGCACGGGTTTTTCCTATGTGCGCTCCATTCTACTGACGGCGCTGGCGCGTAATCCGAATCGGGATATCACCATCTACTGGGGCGGGCGTGAAGAGAAGCATCTTTACGATCTGGCCGAACTGGAAGCGCTGAGCGTAAACCATCCTAACCTGCGTATTGAGCCTGTCGTTGAGCAGCCTGAAGAAGGCTGGCGCGGTCGCAGCGGTACTGTGCTGACGGCGGTATTACAGGATTACGGCACGCTGGCAGAGCATGACATCTATATTGCCGGACGCTTTGAAATGGCGAAGATTGCCCGTGACCTGTTCTGTAACGAACGCGAGGCGCGTGAAGATCGTCTGTTTGGCGATGCGTTTGCCTTTATCTGAATAAAAAAACCCGCCCCTGACAGGCGGGAAAAACGGCAACTAAACTGTCTCTCTTTGCCAATGACGCCATAACCGCGTTCGCTTGCCGCCGTGTTCTGACGCCATTGGCTTTAAGATACTTTTCCTGATTTATACCCTTTCAAAGACCGTCGCGATCCCCTGACCCAATCCAATACACATCGTTGCCAGACCAAACTGGGCATCTTTGCGTTCCATCAGGTTAATCAGCGTGGTGCTGATACGGGCCCCGGAGCAACCCAGCGGGTGACCCAGCGCAATCGCACCGCCGTTCAGGTTGATCTTCTCATCGATCTGCTCCATCAGCCCCAGATCTTTGATACACGGCAGGATCTGCGCTGCGAAGGCTTCATTCATCTCAAACAGATCGATATCACTGGCCGACAAACCGGCTTTTTTCAGGGCCAGTTTGGATGCCGGAACCGGGCCATACCCCATAATTGACGGGTCGCAACCGACCACCGCCATAGAACGTATTCTGGCGCGTGGCGTCAGGCCAAGCTCACGCGCACGGCTTTCGCTCATTACCAGCATGGCGGCCGCTCCGTCGGAAAGCGCAGAAGAGGTGCCCGCAGTGACGGTGCCGGTGACCGGATCAAACGCCGGACGCAGTGTCGAAAGGGCTTCAACCGTGGTTTCCGGACGAATCACTTCGTCAGTGTAAAACTGTTTAAGTACACCGTCTGCGTCGTGACCGCCGGTAGGCAGGATCTCGTTTTTAAAGGCCCCCGACTGTGTCGCCGCCCATGCACGCGCATGGGAGCGTGCGGCAAACGTATCCTGCATTTCGCGGCTGATACCATGCATTCGGGAGAGCATTTCTGCCGTGAGCCCCATCATCCCCGCCGCTTTAGCGACGTTACGACTCAGGCCTGGATGGAAATCCACACCGTGGCTCATTGGCACGTGGCCCATATGTTCCACGCCGCCCACCATGCATGCCTGAGCATCACCCGTCATGATCATGCGGGCTGCATCATGAAGTGCCTGCATGGAAGACCCGCACAGGCGGTTGACGGTGACGGCTGGAACAGAATGCGGAATTTCTGCCAGCAAAGCGGCGTTACGGGCGATATTAAAACCTTGCTCCAGCGTCTGCTGCACACAGCCCCAGTAGATATCATCCAGCGCGGCGGCTTCCAGTGCAGGATTGCGTGAAAGCAGACTGCGCATCAGATGCGCGGAGAGATCTTCTGCCCGTACGTGACGGAATGCGCCACCCTTTGAACGGCCCATCGGCGTACGTATTGCATCGACAATGACAACCTTTTCCATTGTGACTCCTTAAGCCGTTTTCAGTTCGCCAACCGGACGGGCCGGCTCGACGGGTGGATAATACGGTTCGTTATGGCGAGCTTTCGCGCGCAGGCCTTCCGGAACATCATAAAGCGGGCCGAGATGCTGATATTGCTGAGCCATATCGAGATACTTTGCGCTGCCGAGCGTATCGAGCCAGCGGAAGGCGCCGCCGTGGAACGGAGGGAAACCCAGTCCGTACACCAGCGCCATATCGGCTTCTGCGGGGCTGGCGATAATCCCCTCTTCAAGACAACGCACAACTTCATTCACCATAGGGATCATCATACGGGCGATAATCTCTTCCTCAGTGAAGTCACGTTTCGGCTGGCTGACGTCGGCCAGCAGGCCATCCACGGCCGCATCTTCTTCTTTTTTCGGCTTGCCTTTGCTGTCTTCTTTATAGCGCCAGAAGCCGAGACCATTTTTCTGACCAAAGCGGCTGGCGTCAAACAGAGCGTCAATCGCGTCGCGGTACTCTTTCTGCATGCGCTGCGGGAAACCGGTCGCCATGACGGCCTGAGCATGATGCGCGGTGTCAATCCCGACGACGTCCAGCAAATAAGCAGGACCCATCGGCCAGCCAAACTGTTTTTCCATCACTTTATCGACCTTGCGGAAGTCCGCACCGTCGCGCAGTAACTGGCTGAACCCGGCAAAGTAAGGGAACAGGACACGGTTGACGAAAAAGCCCGGACAGTCATTGACCACAATTGGGGTTTTGCCCATTTTGCTGGCCCACGCGACCACTTTTGCAAGGGTCTCGTCAGAGGTTTTTTCGCCCCGGATCACTTCGACCAGCGGCATACGATGCACCGGGTTAAAGAAGTGCATTCCGCAGAAGTTTTCCGGGCGCTTTAACACGCTCGCCAGTTCGCCAATCGGAATAGTTGAGGTGTTCGAGGCCAGAACGGTATCCGGACGTACTTTATCTTCCGTTTCCGCCAGCACGGCTTTTTTGATTTTGGGATTTTCAACAACCGCTTCGACCACGACGTCGACACGGTCAAACCCGCTGTAATCGAGAGTAGGTTGAATGGTTGAAATGACCCCTGCCAGCTTCAGGCCGTCGATCTTGCCACGCTCAAGCTGTTTGTTCAGCAGCTTGGCGGCTTCGTTCATGCCGAGCGTCAGGGATTTATCGTTGATATCCTTCATGACGACCGGGACGCCTTTCCAGGCTGACTGATAAGCGATCCCGCCACCCATAATGCCTGCACCAAGGACGGCCGCGCGTTTTGGCGTCTCGACGTTTTTCGTCAGCTGCTTCGCTTTGCCTTTGACGAACTGATCGTTAAGGAAGATGCCAACCAGCGCACGGGCTTCGTTGGTGTGCGCCAGCGGAACAAAACTGTGATTCTCAAGTTTGAGGGCTTCTTCGCGTCCCAGACGTGAAGCAGCTTCAATGGTCTTCACGGCGGTTATCGGCGCCGGATAATGTTTACCTGCCGTCTGCATCACCATGCCTTTGGCAATGGTAAAGCTCATGGTTGCTTCAATTTTGCTCAAATGCAGAGGTTCGAGCTTCGGCTGGCGTTTCGCTTTCCAGTCGAGATCGCCGTTGATGGCCTGACGCAGAATGCGCAGGGCACCGTCTTGCAGTTTATCCGCCTGCACAACGCCGTCGACCAGGCCGATTTTCAGCGCCTGATCGGCACCGACATCTTTACCCGCGGCGATAATCTCCAGTGCGCTATCGGCGCCCAGCAGGCGCGGCAGACGAACCGAACCGCCAAAGCCAGGCATGATGCCCAACTTTGTTTCCGGCAGGCCAATGCGCAGGTCTGGAGTGGCCAGACGATAGTCGGTTGCGAGCACACACTCACATCCGCCCCCCAGCGCGTAACCGTTAACAGCGGAGAGGGTGGGAACGGGCAAATCTTCCAGACGATTGAAGACGCTGTTGGCAAAATGCAGCCACTGACTCAGCTGCTCTTGCGGCACCTGAAACAAAGAAAGGAATTCAGTGATATCAGCACCGACAATAAAGGCGGCTTTGTTTGAGCGCAGCAGCAATCCTTTTAAATCGGATTGTTTTTCAAGAGCATCTAACGCGTGGCCAAGGCTGGCTACGGTCGCAGTATCAAGCTTGTTAACGGAACCGGGGGCATCGAACACCAGTTCGGCGATGCCATCTTCCAGCCAGTCAACGTATAGGGTGTCGCCTTTGTAGAGCATGTCAGTCTCCTGAATCCAGCAAGGGGATCTGGTCATACCAGATGAGACGGAGTGTGGGATTTATGTTAATAAAATGCAAATTAGTCATTACAAAATTGCTGCGCTGATCACGCTCGGTGGAAATCACGCAGCCTGAGTCAGGTGTGCTAAGATGCGAAGACTTGAGGTCAATAAAACGAAAGGGAAAATGATGGATTCACTGGCCGCACTCTATAAAAATCATATTGTTACTCTTCAGGAACGCACTCGCGACGTGCTGGCGCGTTTCAAGCTGGATGCCCTGCTTATACACTCCGGCGAACTGATGAATACGTTCCTGGACGACCATGCTTACCCGTTTAAGGTCAATCCCCAGTTCAAAGCCTGGGTGCCGGTGACACAGGTGCCTAACTGCTGGTTACTGGTCGATGGCGTGAACAAGCCGAAACTGTGGTTCTATCTGCCGGTGGATTACTGGCATAACGTTGAGCCACTGCCCACTTCCTTCTGGACTGAAGAGGTGGATGTCATTGCTTTGCCAAAAGCTGACGGCATTGGTAGCCAGTTGCCTGCCGCACGCGGCAATGTCGCCTATATCGGTCCGGTGCCAGAACGCGCTTTGGGGCTGGATATTGCGGCTGATAAAATCAACCCGAAAGGGGTGCTGGACTACCTGCACTATTACCGCGCTTACAAGACTGACTATGAACTTTCCTGCATGCGTGAAGCACAGAAAACGGCGGTGAATGGTCATCGCGCGGCGCATGAAGCGTTTCTTTCAGGCATGAGCGAGTTTGATATCAACCAGGCCTACCTGACGGCAACGGGCCATCGTGATACCGACGTGCCTTACAGTAATATTGTGGCCATTAACGAGCACGCGTCAGTCCTGCACTATACCAAACTCGATCACCGTGTACCGTCCGAGGCACGCAGCTTCCTGCTGGACGCGGGAGCAGAGTACAACGGCTATGCGGCTGATTTGACCCGCACGTGGGCGGCAAACGGTGATACCGAGTTTGCACAGTTGATCAAAGATGTTAACGACGAACAGCTGGCGCTAATCGGCACCATGAAGGCCGGAACCAGCTACGTGGATTACCATATTCAGTTCCATCAGCGCATTGCCAAACTGTTGCGTAAACATCAGATTGTCACCGACATGAGTGAAGAAGCGATGGTCGAAAACGACCTGACCGGACCGTTCATGCCGCACGGCATTGGGCATCCGCTGGGCCTCCAGGTACACGATGTGGCGGGCTTCATGCAGGATGATACGGGCACGCATCTGGCGGCACCGTCTAAATATCCCTATTTGCGCTGTACGCGTGTGTTGCAACCGCGCATGGTACTGACCATCGAGCCGGGCATTTACTTTATCGAATCGCTGCTGACGCCATGGCGGGAAGGTGCGTTCAGCAAGCACTTTAACTGGCAGAAAATCGATGCGTTGAAACCGTTTGGGGGCATTCGTATCGAAGATAACGTGGTGATCCACGAAAACAGCATTGAAAACATGACGCGAGACCTGAAACTCGCCTGATGGATAGCTGGCTGATACCGGCCGAACCGGTCACCTTCGTTGAAGAGATCAAAAAGAGCCGCTTCATTACATTGTTGGCGCACACCAACGGCGTGGAGGCGGCGAAAGCCTTTGTCGAATCCGTTCGGGCAGAACATCCTGATGCCAGGCACCATTGCGTTGCCTGGGTGGCAGGTGCGCCGAATGATTCCCAACAGCTTGGTTTTTCTGATGATGGTGAGCCTGCCGGAACAGCAGGTAAACCGATGCTTTCCCAGCTTATGGGGAGTGGCGTTGGGGAAATTACCGCCGTCGTAGTGCGTTACTACGGCGGCATACTACTAGGAACCGGTGGGCTGGTGAAAGCCTACGGCGGAGGCGTGCAGCAGGCGCTTAATCAACTCACGACGATCCGCAAAACGCCACTGACCGAATATACTCTGTTGTGTGATTACGCTCAGTTATCCGGCATCGAATCGCTGCTTAAGCAATTTAACGGCGGCATAGTGCACAGTGATTACCAGGCGATGGTGCAATTACGTGTGGCGCTTCCTCAGGCAGAACAGGCGGCTTTTTCAGCAAAACTGGCTGATTTTAGTCGTGGTTCGTTGCAATTACTGCCGATTGAAGAATAATCCCCACCTTACTTTCTGAATACCAAAGGAAACGGCAGAGATGCATTTTCGTGCCATAACCCGAATCGTTGGACTGCTGGTCATACTCTTTTCCGGGACGATGATCCTTCCCGGGCTGGTGGCGCTCATCTATCGGGACGGGGCAGGGCGGGCGTTTACCCAAACCTTTTTCGCCGCGCTGGCCATCGGCTCCATACTCTGGTGGCCTAACCGTCGCGAGAAAGGCGAGCTGAAATCCCGTGAAGGCTTTCTGATCGTCGTCCTGTTCTGGACCGTGCTGGGAAGCGTGGGGGCACTGCCCTTTATCTTCTCCGAGCAGCCTAATCTGACGATCACGGATGCATTTTTTGAATCGTTTTCAGGCTTAACGACCACGGGAGCCACGACGCTGGTCGGTCTGGATTCGCTTCCCCATGCCATCCTCTTTTATCGACAGATGCTGCAGTGGTTTGGGGGTATGGGGATCATTGTTTTAGCGGTGGCGATTCTGCCGATACTGGGCGTCGGGGGGATGCAGCTGTACCGTGCGGAAATGCCCGGCCCATTGAAAGATAACAAAATGCGTCCGCGCATCGCCGAGACGGCAAAAACGTTGTGGTTCATCTATGTTCTGCTGACCGTTGCCTGTGCGCTGGCCCTGTGGTTTGCCGGTATGCCTGCGTTTGATGCTATCGGACATAGCTTTGCGACTATCGCTATTGGTGGGTTTTCGACGCACGATGCCAGTGTCGGCTATTTTGATAGTCCGACCATTAATACCATTATTGCTATTTTCCTGCTGATCTCCGGGTGTAACTACGGTTTGCACTTCTCGCTGTTAAGCGGCCGTAGCCTGAAAGTGTACTGGCGCGATCCAGAATTCAGGATGTTCATTGGTGTACAACTGACGCTGGTGGTGATTTGTACGTCGGTGTTGTGGCTACATGATGTCTACAGCTCTGCGGTGACCACGCTGAATCAGGCATTCTTCCAGGTGGTCTCTATGGCGACCACCGCGGGATTCACCACCGACAGTATTGCCCGCTGGCCGTTATTCTTACCCGTATTGCTCTTATGCTCCGCCTTTATCGGCGGATGTGCGGGATCGACGGGGGGCGGTCTTAAAGTTATTCGTATTCTGTTGCTGTTCAAACAAGGTAACCGTGAACTGAAACGTCTGGTTCATCCAAACGCGGTCTATAGTATTAAGCTTGGCAATCGCGCCTTACCAGAACGTATTCTTGAAGCTGTCTGGGGCTTCTTTTCTGCCTATGCGCTGGTGTTCATCGTCAGCATGCTGGCCATTATCGCGACGGGGGTGGATGACTTCTCCGCCTTTGCTTCGGTCGTCGCCACACTTAATAACCTTGGGCCTGGCCTTGGCGTGGTAGCGGATAACTTTGCCAGTATGAATCCGGTGGCGAAATGGATCCTGATTGCCAACATGCTCTTTGGTCGTCTCGAGGTATTTACGCTGCTGGTTCTGTTTACCCCTACATTCTGGCGAGACTAAGGAAGGAATTGGTGAAGACATTAATACTATTCTCTACGCGAGACGGGCAGACGCGAGAGATTGCCTCTTATCTGGCCTCGGAATTAAAAGAACACGGCGTGTATGCGGATGTGGTTAACCTGAATCGCACAGAAGAGATTGTGTGGCAGGACTATGAGCGCGTCGTGATTGGCGCCTCTATTCGCTATGGACATTTTCATCCTGCCGTCGATCGGTTCGTAAAAAAGCATGCTGATTCGCTAAATGCACTGCCCAGTGCGTTTTATTCCGTCAATCTCGTTGCACGTAAACCGGAGAAGCGTACCCCACAAACCAACAGCTACACGCGTAAGTTCCTGTTGAGCTCTCCCTGGCAGCCCGATCTCTGCTGTGTCTTTGCGGGCGCGTTGCGCTACCCACGTTACTCCTGGTATGACCGCTTTATGATTCGCCTTATTATGAAGATGACAGGGGGCGAAACCGACACAAGTAAAGAAGTGGTTTATACCGACTGGAAGCAGGTGGCCGGTTTTGCGCGTGAATTAGCTCAATTAACGGCCAATTCGAAGGTTAAATAAACGTAAAGTTTGAAAAATAAGCGAACGATAATTTATTTGAATTTTATGCTTGTCACCGCCGAAGAACTCCCTATAATGCGCCTCCACTGACACGGAACAACGGAACACAAGCCGCCGGGTCAGCGGGGTTCAGCGATGAACGCCGGCGAAGAAAAGCGAAAATAAACGCTTGACTTTGAATGAGGAAGGCGTAGTATGTGCCACCTCGCAGCGATGAGCGAAAGCCGCGTTGCACTGCTCTTTAACAATTTATCAGACAATCTGTGTGGGCACTCAAAGTGACATGGATTCTAACGTCGCAAGACGCTAAATGAATACCAAAGTCTCTGAGTGAACATACGTAATTCATTACGAAGTTTAATTCACGAGCATCAAACTTAAATTGAAGAGTTTGATCATGGCTCAGATTGAACGCTGGC